>MDSW01126563.1_pt1 | contig 25351 bp, 21 predicted proteins | sample 811171 | NCBI WGS metagenome assembly MDSW01 (sample SAMN05326641, study PRJNA326480) | marine metagenome | isolation source: seawater | place: Atlantic Ocean: North West | collected 2012 | reverse complement strand
TTGTCGTATTCACCTGAAAACTCCTTCCGAAAACCAGGTCCCAGGCGAGCGCGGAGCTTCAACTTCTGGAACCAGTCGGTACCGGGATCGCGTGTCGCATCGATGAGTTGGTACTGGACACCCAGATTGCCATTCACCCGCTGTTGCCAATCCGCGTTTTCCTGCCAGTCGAACACAGCTTGTCCAAAGATGGCCCAGACTCGATCGGTATCGGGCAGATCCCAGTAATGGTCGACACTCGCCTGGAACCAGTTCTGTGTCACGGTGCTGCCATCCGTGTTGAGAATGTAGAAGGCATCGATCTTGGTCTCGGAATCAGGCACCTTTCGTCGAATACCGAGATCCAGCAGCAGATTCGTTGCCATGGAGGTTCCATCCGACAAGGAACCACCCACGCTGACCGAACCCTTCCATTCCTTTTCAAGCACCTTTTCCGCATCCGAGATCACCTGCTTTGCGTTCTTGATGCGTTCCTTGGCTGCAGCCTTCATCTCCGGAGTCGCTTCCTGGAAGGAATCCTCGTCCATCTGCGTCACGGAGGATGCCGGCGCTCCGGGTTCGACCCTGGTCAGGACCCCTGCCGGATCGAATGCAAGCTCGACAAGACTGCCATCGGTGGTCCTGATTCGCCATGCACCGTCACTGAAACCGTCCAGCTCACCGGACACCTGCTCACCATCGACCAGTCCAACAGACAGTCGAGCACTCTTGATCTCGCTGGATTTCAAGCTGAGGACCCCGAGCACATCGTGTTCAACGACGACATTGCCATCCTTCTGCAGAAGGACCGTTCCACTCAACTGGTCGCCGTTTTTGAGCAAAACGGTATCGGCTGCGAACGCCCAGTTGGCGAAGAGCATGATGATCAGTAGACAGGTGCTTTTCATGGTGGAGCAGGGTACCGCATCCATCACCTTCGACAACCGGCCTTCCTCGAACCGTCCTGGAGGCCCTTCGGCCCGCCATCCGGCCTCGATGCCACCTGCTAGGCTGGAGCCGTGCCTGATTCATACCTCTTCTATGACTTCGAAACGGATGGCGCTGAACCCACCATCTGCCGCCCGTTCCAATTCGCGGCCATCCGTACCGACGACTCGCTTCGGATCGTGGAGGAGGAGGAAACCGTCCTCTGGTGCCGCCCTTCCATGGATCGTCTTCCCGCACCGGAAGCCTGCCTCGTCACCGGCATCACACCACAGAAAGCAGCCGCCAAAGGTCAGACGGAAGCACCGTTCTTCAATGACATCCACCGGCGGTTCATGGAATCGGGAACCACCTCGCTTGGCTGGAACACCCTCCGTTTCGATGATGTCGTCTGCCGCTTCGGTTTCTGGCGCAACTATCTGGATCCCTATGAGCACAGCTGGAGAAATGGATGCCGTGCCTGGGATCTCATCGATCTCACCCGTGCCGCCAGAGCCTTGAGACCTCAGGGTATTCAATGGTCACAGCATGACAACGGCAACCCTTCCTTCAAACTGGAACATCTGAGTGCGGCGAATGACATCGAACATGAGGATGCACATGATGCCCTGTCCGATGTCCGTGCGACGATCGCCATCGGAAGACTTCTCAAGAAGGCCCAACCGGATCTCTGGACATGGGCACGCTCGCTCACGGACACCAAGAAGGCCGAGCGGATCCTCCAGGACCCCGCGCCATTCGTTCATGTGAGTGCCCGGATCTCTTCCCATTATGGATGTACGTCACCCATGCGGGTACTCACAGAACATCCCAGAAACAAGAGATCCTTCCTGTGCTGGGATCTGCGTCATGATCCAACCGATCTGCTCGAGGCTGATGTTGATGACATTCTGCACCGGACCTTCTCGAGACAGGAGGATCTCGATGAGGGGCAGAGTCGTTTCGCAATCAAGGAAATCAAGAGCAACCGAGCCCCCTTTCTGGCCCCGCTCGGTGTGCTTGAATCAGCTGATCATGATCTTCTGAAACTCGATGAGAAGACTTGGCGAAAGCATGATTCGATCCTGGACAGCAACAGAACCAAACTGGAAAGCCTGGGGCACAGGCTGCGAAAAGCCTGGGCACCGGTTGAACAGAAAAGACTTGATGCGGCAGACGCGCTGTATCAGGATTTTCCGAGTGATGAGGACAGCCGACTCAGAACTCGAGTCGCCAGGACACGGCCTGAAGATCTGGCCGACATCGGAGATCGATTCAAGGACAGCAGGCTGCGAGACATGATGTTGCACTACCGTGCCCGCGAAGCCCCTGGAACCCTTGATCACGAGGAGCAGACCCGTTGGCTTGAACGCTGCCGGACACGTCTGGAAGTGCCTCCTGGCAAGGGAGATCTTCCCTGGACAGAGTGGATCCAGCATGTATCCACGCTGATGAGTGCCGCTGACATCAGCACTCGAGACTTCGAGATCCTCAACTCGGTCAAGACCTGGGGGCTTGAGCGGGCAGCAGATCTTGGTCTGCCGATCCCGGGGACCAGCTGAGATCGTCGCTGTCAGGATTTGTTTCGCATGAAATCAGCAACATGAGCGAAACGGGCATCCAGAAAGGTCCGGATGTCACCGTCGATTCCACAGGAATCCATCGCATGCTGCATGCATGAGAGCCACTGATCCCGCTGGGATTCACCGATCGGAAAAGGAGCGTGCCGCATCCGAAGACGCGGATGGCCGTGTCGTTGAACGTAGAGCTGTGGTCCACCAAGCCATCCACTCAGAAATTCGAAGAACTTCTCACGGGCCGATGTGAGATCAGGTTGATGCATGCCTCGGATATCCGCATAGTCCGGGTTTCGATCCATCTCCGAATAGAACGCATCAGCCAGTTTCCTCACGGCATCTTCACCCCCCAGAGCCGCCCAGGGAGTATTCGTGGCATCAAATGGAGAATCACCAGACTGCGGACTCGTCGACATCACGCCGCCTTGTCTCGATCAATGTGCATCCGAACCGCTTCAGCAAGGCTCTCACGGTTCATGGGCTTGTGATAGAGCGGCTTTTCCTTCAATTTGGGATCCGTGATACTGCTGCTGCTGTAGCCCGTGAGGAAGAAGAAAGGCACCTCGTGATCGATCAGGTAGTCCGCCACGGATTCGGACGTCTCCCGCCCGAGACTGACGTCGAGAATGGCGCCGTCACAGGAATCCGACTTGAGAAGCGTCATGGCACGCGTGGGGCTTGGAACAGGCCCAAGTACGCGATACCCCATCTGCTCAAGAGACATCTTGAGATCCATTCCGATGAGGAACGCATCTTCAACAATCAGAATTCTCACTGGATCACTCATTCGTGACCTTCCCCCTCTTCAATTCGACCACGAACCCGGCCGATGTCACGTTGACAGTGATCCAATGGTATCCGAGCCTCGAACTTCAGACCTTCTGGCCTGAAATCAAGAGAGACCTCCCCATTCAGCTCATAGGGAATCATGGATTCAATCAGCTCAAGACCAAAATGCTTCTGTTTCGGTGGGCTGATCCCTCCACCCGGAACATGCTCCATCCATTGAACTGCGAGCGCAGCGGCATCTCCCTGACCCTCGATGGACCAGGCGACCTCGACGGATCCTCCCTGGACTGAAAGACCCCCATACTTGACCGCATTCTGGACCAGTTCATTGAAGATGGTGCCAAGCGTCATGCCTGCATCGACTGCAATTTCGATCCGGGGTCCTGTGTACTGAATGGAATTGAGGTGATCAGGATGCACCAGCGCATCAACACTCTTCTGAAACAATTCCCGCATGTGTATGGATGACCACGAACGATCCGCCAGTGACTGATGCACGATGGACATGGATCGGATGCGGCTCGCCAGGCCGATGATTCGTTCGCTCTGCATGTCACCGGATGCGATCGCCTTTTCACACTCACCCAGAATCACCTGCAGGTTGTTCTTCACCCTGTGATCCAGTTCCATGCGAAGTGTTCGCTCACGGGTCTCACTCTTCCTGCTTTCGGTAATGTCCTCGATGCTGCCAATGATCTCCTTGGAATCGGCACCGACGACGCGACGAGACTCCCGGACCCAACGCAGTCGATCGGATTGATCGTAGATCCGGTACTCAAGCTGACTGGCCCCTTCTTCCCAACAGACAGCCCACTGCTCGACGACATGGGGCAGATCAACCGGGTGAATCTGATTTCGCCAGCGGACGGTGCCTTTGATCAGAGCGGATGCGTCGACATCGATGATGGATTCGAGATTGGGACTGATCCAAGCCACGATCTCATCCTCCTTGTCATCGGGCCTGGCGACATAGAAGATGGTCGGGCCGTACTCCATGATGTTGTCCAGATAGCCACGGACCTGCTCCAACTCGGCTTGCTTGGCCTTTTCTTCGGTGAGATCCTTCAGTGTCGCGACGAAGATCTTGCCCTCGTCGACCTCATCCGCCGAAATGGCGAGTTCGATCGGAAAACGCTGGCCACCCTTGCGAAGTCCGATGATCTCGATCCTGTTGTCGATGACCGGGCCTTCACCCGTCGCGAGATAATGCGCCAGGCCCTTGCGATGCGCTTCTCGCATTTCTTCCGGAACGATCGTATCGGCAAGCTCCTGACCGATGACTTCTTCTCTTTCATAGCCGAACATGCGTTCAGCCTGAGGGTTGAACTCGCGAATATGACCATTCTGATCCATGACGATCATGGCATCCAGAAGACATCGATAGACGGCCTCCGCAAGCCTTGCCTCGTTCAGGGAAGAATGTGTCGAATCATGCTGCCCACGCTTGCTGTAGAACTTCCCCCCTTCTGTGTTCACTGATCGATCTCCCGACGATCGCCTGACAATGGTCGGATCATGATGTTTCTGAAGGCGACGATATCGCCATGATCCTGCAACGCGATGTGTCCGCTGGAACGCCGTCCATAATCAGGCATGCTTCTGAACTTGCTGTCCTGCACTCTCCGCTCCCAATCAGGTGATTCCAGAATGTAGTCGAGTACTCGGACCCCGTTCAACCAGTGCTCCACATGATCTCCACGGACAATGATCCTGGCCCTGTTCCATGAACCGGGCGGGCCTGTCATGTCATGAGATGGTGCATGAAGGGCATAGTTCGCGCCAGCCGAAGTCAGTGGATTACCGCCATCGGCATGAAGTGCGTTGTCGAGAACCTGCATCTCAGGACCGGTCAGCCAGACTGAATGACCATCCTCAGTGACATTGTAGAAGATGCCACTGTTGCCACCCGGCTGGACCTGCCAGTCGAGAGACAGTTCGAAATCATCGAATTGCTCACGAGTGATGATGTCGCCACCTGAACCGGTCCGGACAATCGCACCATCGATGACCGACCAGCCATCGGGTACATCCGACTTGTTGAAACCTCGCCAGGCATCCATGCTTCTGCCATCAAACAGCAATCGCCAGCCTTCGGCGATCTGCCGAGGCGTCAACGTGTTCTGGGCTCGAACATCCCGGTTGATCGATGTCAGGTCAAGCATGCGATCCGGAACTCTGTGCATGGTGTACCACGCTTCGTTGGTGTAGAGCCGTTCTCCGGAGAGGCTGGACCATGGACCATTCAGCATGAGAAATACATTCGATTGATCCTTCAGATCATCCGTCTTCAAGTAGGCCGTGCGTGCATCGACGGACATCAGGATTTCATCGATGTGGATGGGATCCGCCGGACCATCTGGATTCGAGTGCAGTTTGGATCCAATGGACCAGGACGCCGGATCGTGCGCAATCATCGAATCAAAGGGCTGTGTGAACGTGACTTCAAGACCGTCGGCATGGGCATGCACGGACTGGATCTCAAATGTCGATGAACCAACCAGATCCGCCTGGTGAAGATGAACACCGGACTCTCCACGACTCACCAGCCAGATCCGCCCTTCTGGATCCATGGAAATGTGATCAATGTGATCACCGCCCGTCCACTGCGAAGCCCGGAAGACCGTGCCCTGCACACCCTTGTCATGCTGATCAAACTGAATACGACGCATTCCATGATCATCATGACCGACGACAAGCGCCTGCATGTTCCAGGGTGCTTCATGAATCCAGATCGCGGCAGTCGGCTTCGACATCCAACCCGGCAGACGAACACCCTGATGCAGCTGCACTCCAGCATCAGTCATGGGTGCTAGGCCACCGCAGGCGGCCTGATCCAGAATCGCAATCCTGGTTTCATCGCCTTGAAGGAACCCCTCCGGAAAGAGGAGCCCGGAAGATCGAATCTCCCAACTGCCATCACGTGAGATGTCCAGCAGTGTTCCCCGATGCTCACTTCCGACGGGCAGGCCTTGATCATCCATGGCACGTGTCAGCATGGTCAGGAAGCCATCTTCATGTTCGATCAGACCACGTGCTGTTCCAGCATCAGGCCCATCGACCGGCCAGCCGGTGGCAATCGCCAGGTATTCATCGATCTTGCCGTCGTCATTCAGATCCCGAAGACGAGTGAGTTCCTCACGCTGGATCACCCACAGTCCATCGGAAGCCGCCACGACTCCACCCGGATCATCCAGACCTTCTGCGATTCGCGTCAGGCTGGCATCACCATGCCGTCGTTCGGGAATGTGCACGGACCAGAGGCTTCCCGCATCAGTCAGGAGGAGCATGTCACCATCATCTGTCCACGCCATGCCAGTGACGATGCCATCGAGCTCCCCGACGGGATGACTGTCATAGTCCAGAGTGGGATGTACACCCGAAAGCGATGTTCCATGTCCGGGATATCTGGGAAGTTCAGGTCGAACAATCGCCTTGTAGCCTCGTGATGTCGGCAGGTCCTTCGGGAGCCTCGTACGAAGAACACTTTCCGGCACGACCTTGAAACCGGATGACATCGGCTGCTTCCACTCGAGCCGGAGGACTTCGTCACCCGAGGCCTGAAAGTACTTGACCTGAAAAGGATGCGTTCCTGTTTCCAGGACGATCGTGCCCTCACGGCCGATGGCTGAATGAAGACCGCCATGATCAATGACCTGCTGACCCGCGATCCACAGTTCCGAACCATCATCGCTCGTCAATCTGAATTCGTAGACGCCCGGCTGATCGATCTCGATTGATCCATCCGCCAGGAGGATGAAGTGCTCCGTATAACCGAGAAAATCCCGAGGACCTTCAAGATCCAGCGTGGCAATCTCCTTGACCACGTTGGGCAGTTCTCCGGGCTCGATCTGATGGAGATCCTGCATGGATGATCCGACGTCCCAGATGCGGATCGTGACACCCGGAGACTGGGCCTGTACGACTCCTGAAGACATGATCCATGCGAGAAAACCAATCAGCAGAGAGGTCATGAACGGGATTCCTTCACAGTCACGGGACGTTCGGGCTGATCCACCCAATGACCGTTGAATGAGGTCGTGATGATTGTTGGACCGGACTGCACAAAGACGACATCGGCCATGAAGTTATCGTTGAGGCCAAGCGGATAGAGCGGTCCGTTCGTTTGATTGGGAAGCGTCACACCCTGATTTGTTCCGGTACGGATTCGCTTGACGAGTCTCCCCCGTGATGCCGTGCCCTGATTCGGTGAAGAGATCTTGAACGTTCGCTGCAGTGCAAGGAGCCCCCCCCTTCCGACGATCGAAGCAGGCTGTTCCTCCACTTGCCACGTTGGTCCATCCGGCATCGTGAGCTCATGCAACAGCGTGACTTGATCGCCCTGGATCCGGTACCCCCTCCACCTGTATGCCATCGGAATCAGGCGGCCATTGGATCGGATGAACCATGATGGGGATGGCAGGTTCATGTCGAGCGAGCTGTGGCCCTGCGAATGTCCGATCAGAGCGGTCTGGATCGCCCCGGTTCGTGTGCTCCACGTCACCGATACGCCATGACCGGTATCCACCGTGACGGTTGACTGACCGGAGGATGTGCCGCCTTTGAAAACACGGGGCGAGTCCATCGCCATCATGAAGACGACGCCGGCCATGAGCATCAACTTGAAGATCTTTGCGGTCAACACGGTTCACTCGCTCCAACGAATCCGGGGCCCTTTCAGGGCCACACACTTTCCGGATCAGCTCAGCGTACCAAGTGTGAGCTCAGTGCCCGAAACCGGTTGATCAACTGGGTGCACGGATCGCAGAAGACAGCCTGAGCAGCAGATCCCGTGCCGTTGGCAGATCCATTTCCGCGGTGGCTGCCACCCTGCCCTCGCCATCCTGAATGGCGAGAATGATGCTGGAGACGGTCTCTTCACCCCGGGCCGAATCGAACCCGAGGATCTGCCACTGGCCACCGGCCAGTGTGCTCGTCGACTGCCCATCCTGGGACTGCATGTGAATGAATGCTTCAAGGCCAGGACCGTCGTTCGCCTGGCTGCCCTCGAGGCTCTTGAGAACGATCAGTTCCTCCAACTGATTCGTCAGTTCGAGGCCATGCTGATCTTCCATTCGGCCTGCCATGATCCAGGTCGCCCGATCAGGATCCAGGACCGCAAGCGTTGTCCGAGGATCGAATCGGCCCTTGCCGCCCGGCTCGTAGCTTGGTCGTGAGACGACGAACTGAAGTGCCGTGGAGGGCCACTGATCGGACACGGCGGAATCGGGCAGCAGACTGATGGTCGCATCCGGACCCGTGGATGCCTTGGATCTGGGAGCCGATGAGCAGGACACGCCCCCGGCAACGATCACCAGCAAGGCCATCAGACCGACAAGCCGCATCAGCCCAGGAAGGATCACTGGACTTCAACCTCGACCGAATCGTCGGCCTCGATTTCAGGTGCATCGACCATCAGACCTCTGATTTCCACCGAACGCTCATCTCCGAGCAGGAGCTGGAGTCGAGTCCGCGTCCTGCTGTTCAATTCACCGCGCTGGTACTTCAACTGCTCCGATTTCATCCAGGAATCCATCATGTCCTCGTTTGGAGGCCATGTGCTCGTCCTTGAAGACCGATCCTTGGCAATCTGGAGCATTGCATCGGTCAGCTCGCGATACCGCCCACGGTGATCCAGAACCAGTGTCTCAACGGTCTGTCGTTCGGCCGGTGTCATGCTGTCCATTTCAAGCGTCTGCTCGAAGATCCTGTCGAGTGAGGATCCGTCGCGGAACACATCGGGATAGGCCGCCTTGTCGTACTGCTCTCGCAGATACCAGTTGGTCTCTTCGGGAAGAACCTCTTCGATCCTGGCCATCGCGGAACGATTGACCATGGTCAGACGAAGCGCGGTCTCACTGACTTCCTTGCGTCGTTTCTCCCTGATCTTGTCGAGGTTCTTGCGCATCTCGGCGTCATACTCGTCCCCGGACCACATGCGTTCCTGAAGTGACTGCAATTTCTCCATCTGGGTATCCAGCAGTTCGACTTCACCGGTGACCTCGTCGTCGTATCCATCGAGAAGCGTGATGATGGTCCTCCGAGTGTCGTCCTCTACCGCCGATGGATCCGTCATCAGCAGGAGTGATCCGACATCAACAGCGGACTCCGGCTGACCACGAAGCACCCAGTCACTCTGTCGCTGTCCTGTGCGCTCCCGCGCACGGTCCTGAGCACGTCGGATGGTCAACACGACCTCCGGATTGAGATCCGGTGGCAAGACGACCGAGAACTCCTCGAAGAACTGGTTCTCACGATCACCAAGACGTGTCCGGTACTTGTCCAGAACTTCATTGCGGACTTGACGACGTTGCATCCATCGCCCACGTCCACCTTCGGACTCCATGTCTTCGTAGCGTGCGGTCAGCTCCTCGTCGTAGGACTCGCCCATGGATTCGTAATCGACCATGTACGATTCATGCAGACCTTCGACCATGGGAAGTTCCGATTCGGAAACACCGACCCAGCTCGCGAAGGTCTTCACCTGGTCGAGATCCATCGGTGAGATCGGGAAATCATTGCCTCGATCCCAGGATCGCGATCGGCCTTCACCACCTGATCCGCCACGACCCGAACGACCGCGTGCCCACGGTGGCATTCGGGAATTGGACTCTTCCTTCTCGACGTTCAGCGATTCCAGCTGCTCTGGAAGGAGTTGACGTTCGACTGCCGATCTTGAATCCTCGGCAAGCTCCTCCATGTCGGCCTCGTACTTTTCGATGGCCTCCGTCTGTGGAGACAGGGAGTCGTCCTCCATCACGGCCATCGTCCTGTAGGCACGATGCTTTTCACTCACCTTGGCCAGTTTCCTGGAGAGTGAATCGAAATCCATGTTCATCTTGGAGAGCGTCTCCTCGATGGGAAGCCGCTGCTCCGCCTTCAGGGAAGGAAGATCAAGCGCTCGCTTGATGAAGGAACGGGTCTCGAAGACCTCACGACCGGCTCTGTAGACGGCATTGAAATAACGTTCCTGGAAGTCCAGTGCCTTGTCCTCGGGAAGCAACGCAAACACTTTTTCATAGGTGCTCCAGTTGAGCTTGCTCAACTTGGATGCGGTTTCCTGGATCGGAATGGACTCTTCATCGAAGATCGCCTTCAGCTCATCCTGCCTGGTCTCGTCCGTGAAGTAGGCCATCATCTCCATCATTTCCATGTCGCGCATGCCGGTGCGGTCGACTTCATCCAGAAGGATGACGATGGCAGCCAGAATCTGCTTTTCCAGCCGATCGCACAAGACGATCATGTCGCGCTCGTAGGCATCCATGACCATGTGCAGCTCCTGCTCCTCGAGAACGGAGAGGTCCAGCCGTTTCAGCATCTCGTCGATGCGTGCAGCCGATCCGGAGTTGAATGAGCGAGGAAGCCTGAGATGCACGGCGCGGAACGCCTCGATTCTCCGCTTGTTCTGAAATCGGTCCATTGCAGAGAACTGCTCTTCATGGAGGAGACCACGAACCTTGTCGAAGAACTCGCGATCGATCCGTTCGAACGCCGCCCAGACATCTTCGGCAGCGTCAACGACCGATTCGATTTCCTTCCGCGGTGGAATCTGAATCTGACCACCCATCCAGTTCATGTCCTGGCCAATCACCATGGCGCGATCGACGAGCTCACTCAGCTCACCTTCCTGCAACTTGTTGAACTGCTCACCGTAGGTTTCATGGAATCCGATCACGACCTCGACCTGCGTGGGCGAGAGCTTCAGCTCATCAGCCATGGGCTTGAGATCCTCGACGGATATGGGCTGGACAAAGAACGGATAACGCTGACCGAACACGAGTCCTGGGGTCCCCAGAAGCGTGATCAGAATCACGAAGATCATGGTCTTGATACGGGCATTCATGGTGATCAAATCTCCGACAGTCGTGGTCATCAGCAGCTTGTAAATGGAACAGCGTCACGGCATCTGACATCAGATGAAGCCTCATGATAGCTCTCCTGAGTGAGCGGACGCCCCATGGGATTCGAAACCGGATCCAACTTCTCGAGGAATACGAAGACAGGGGGCGGAATCATGGATTCCGCCCCCTGCGATCTGGTCATTGAGTCCCTTGATTCAGGCTGCCATGGCATCTCCACGATGCCGGCCCACAGTCCGCTGATCCGGTGTGGCTCTTCGATCGGCCTGTGTGTTCAGGGAGTGCACGAGCTCACGAGGCGTCGTTGCCCAGAGATCCGCGCCGATTTCGGCTGCGAGCCCCTCTGCCCGGTTGAAGACACCACCGCCAACGGCGATCTGCATGTTCGGGCAGGCCTGGATATCTCTGATCGAATCGATCAGGATCCTGATGTGCGGCGCATCTGATGCTGCTGAAGAGAACAGGAGCAGCACGTCAGGTGTTCGAGTATGAACCTCGGCCATGATCTCGTCCCAGCTCACGCCACCTCCACCGAAGCTCACGGAGTAGCCATCGGCTTCCGCCAGATCCGCCACCATCTGTGCAGCGAGATCGTCGACTTCGGTTGCGCCGCAGAACATCATGATGCTGCGTTCTCGTGTGGGTTTCTGTTCATAGTTTGCCTGAGCCTGGTCGACCAGACTTCTGAGCAGCCGGGTCGCGTAGTGATGGGCCAGGCTGGCCATCTTGTCCTCGCGGTACATGAGGTTGATCATGTCGAGCATCGGCCAGTAGCACTCGTGTGTCAGTTCTTCCGCACTGGTGCCGGACTCCACGGCTTCATTGACGATCGCACGTGCACCCACCCGGTCCCCTGTCACCAGCATCGGAAACAGTCTTTCTTTCAACGCTTCGAAATTCACCTTGTCGCTCCTTGATGCCCACGAGGGCCTTTGACCAGATTTCCCTTCCCCTGTGTCGCCTTCAGGAAGCACTCGCTTCCAGATCCTCGATGACGACACCGGGTACAAGAGTGACAATCGAGTGCATGGGGCTTCATGCTGGACAAAGTGGGAAACTGGCCGGGAAACTTCATTACCGGACCGGAAACGCGCAGAATATGCGGGTTAGTCGGAGCGCTCGGGCTGAATGGCCCCCCTGAGAGGCCCCTGATGCGGAACGGATCTCCGGGAGTGAATCCAAAGAGCTGGGTCAGAAAGTCGCCGTCCGGGGCGTTCTGGGGAATGGAATGAGGTCCCGGACATTGGCCATGCCGGTGGCATAGGCCAGGGTCCGCTCCAATCCGAGGCCAAATCCGGCATGGGGCACGGTCCCGTACTTCCGGAGATCCCGGTACCACCAGTAGTCCTCCGGCTCCAGATTCATCTCGGCGATCCGCCGGTCAAGCACATCGAGGCGTTCCTCACGCTGGGCGCCGCCGATGATCTCTCCGATACCGGGGGCGAGCACATCCATGGCGGCCACGGTCTTCCCATCATCATTGAGCCGCATGTAGAAGGCCTTGATGTCCTTGGGGTAGTTCATCACGACGATCGATCGTCCGACATGTTCTTCCGTGAGCCAACGCTCATGCTCCGACTGCAGGTCCATGCCCCAGGACACCGGAAACTCGAACTTCGTCCCCTTCGAGACGGCGTCCTCGAGCACCTTGATCGCATCGGTGTATTCCATCCGTTCAAAGGCCGATTTGGTGAAGGCTTCGAGTCGCTTGATGCACCCGGGATCGATCCGCTTGTCAAAGAACGCCATGTCGTCCGGCAAGGCCTCCAGGAGATCCGCAAAGATGAACTTCAGAAAGTCCTCTGCGAGATCAGCGTCGTCATTGAGATCCGCAAAGGCGATTTCCGGTTCGATCATCCAGAACTCCGCCAGATGTCGTGATGTGTTGGAGTTTTCAGCCCGGAAGGTCGGCCCGAAGGTGTAGACCTTGGACAACGCGAGGCAATACGCCTCCACGTTCAACTGGCCGGAAACCGTCAGATTGGTCTCCTTGCCGAAGAAGTCCTGACCGAAGTCGACTTCTCCGGAGTCATCCTTTGGAACATTGGCCAGATCGAGTGTGGAGACCCGGAACATCTCGCCGGCACCCTCGCAGTCGCTCCCCGTGATGATGGGCGTATGGATCCAGGCGAATCCATTGCTCTGGAAGTAGCGATGGATCGCGTCGGAGATCCTGTTGCGGACTCGCGCCACGGCACTGAACGTATTGGTCCGAGGCCTGAGATGAGCCACTTCACGGAGATACTCGAAGGTATGTCTCTTCGCGGGAACCGGATAGGTATCGGGATCCTCGACGAAACCGATCACCGTCACGGAAGTCGCCTGGATCTCGAGAGACTGACCCTTGCCCTGAGACATGGCCAGCGTTCCTGAGACATCGACTGCACATGCCGTCGTCAGCCGTTGGATCTCGGATTCGTAGTTGTCCAGACTCGAGTCGGCCACGACCTGCACCGGATCGAAGCAGCTCCCATCATGAACATGCAGAAAGGACAGGCCGGCCTTGGAATCGCGACGTGTGCGAATCCAACCTTGGACGCGAATGGAATCACCTTCCTTGCCCGCCTGACCGGCGAGCACATTCGCAATTCGACTGGGCGATGGAGACTGGCTCATGTTGATTTCCTTGCTTGGCAATGGGCTCAGATGGCCGCGGAGTATCACCCGCACGGGTGTCGAGAGCAAGCTTTGCCCCGCCAATATGGCAGGGATTTGGCCTTCCAAACGAGGGGGATGTCAGCACCGATACGCCCAATCTTCGATGCCGAGGCCTCCAAGGCCGATCTGCCCCCCCTTACCAAGGCACGCTCATTGCCTTGTAATAGGCACTCCACGATGGTGGACAGGAGAGACCCCGGATCATGCCCATCGGCCATGACACCACCAGGAAGACTGAAGGCCTTGGCCAGACACCCGTCCGACCAAGGCTCAACCTCCTTTTGACCTACGGCGGATGGCGTGACATGCCCGCCGTACTCCAACTTCCACGTCTCCTGTCACCAATGGGGATCCACGCCATGCAGGCTGAATCCGGCGACGAGGCCGCCAGGATCATCGACAGCGAGCCCGTGCATATCGCCGTCGTGGATCTTGAGATCCCTCTGAATCGCGGACCCTCCCCGACATCAATCAATCGGACCGGTGGACCGAGACTGCTCCAGCTCCTCAAGCGGCTGGACACACCTCCGCCGACCATCGTTGTCAAACCCAGGCAGGGCTCAGAACGCGAACACGCACGCAGTCTTTCCCAGTCACTCCGTGAAGGCGCCTTCGCGGTCCTGGATCGTCCACTGGAACTCGAATCACTTCTGGAAGTACTTCGACGAGTACTCAGAAAACACTACCGCGACGGCTGGCCTCAACCGGGCCCCGCCGTTCGCTGAAAACGAACCCATTTGAATCAATCCCCGACTTCCGTATGAAGAACGGATGAGAAGAAGACAGAGGAGATACAAGAATCATGAAGGTCAAACCACTGGGTGACAAACTGATTGTCAAGCGGTCAGAAGCCGCTGATCGAACCGAGTCGGGAATCTACCTTCCCGAGTCCGCCAAGGACAAGCCACGAGAAGGCAAGGTCATGGCTGTCGGCAATGGTGTTCTCAACCGGGAAACCGGCGAATACCTGCCATTCACGGTGAAGAAGGGTGACCGCGTGATCTTCTCGTCCTATGCAGGAACCGAGATCAAGATCGAGGGCGGCGACTATCTGATCATGACCGAGGAAGACATCCTCGGAACCATTGATGACTGAACCGGGCGTTCTCGCAACAGACGGCGAGGCCCCGTACGGAGACGATGACCGATGGAACGCGGACCGATCATGCGAGTCCTGAATGAGATGACCGGCACCACCAAGGAGCTGGATCTCGTACTCCAGGGCCAGGCGAAGGCCATGGAGCTCAGGAATGTCGAGTATGCCGTCGAGCTTCACAGCTCCAACGGCATCCACATCAAGACTCGTCAGAGCCAGATCTGGCTCGACGCCAGCCACGTCTCCGCGATGTGGCAGACGAGGGAGGACGGCTCCTGAAGTCCGTCTGCAAAGACAGGGCACCACGCCGAAGCGTGCGTCCAGCAAACAGAACACGTCGCGGCTGCTGATGCCGCGTGAAGGAAGGAAAGAAACATGGCTGCCAAGCAGATCGCATACGACATCGATGCCCGCGAGCGCATGCTCAGGGGCATCCAGAAACTGGCCAAGGCGGTGAAGACCACCCTTGGACCCTCCGGACGAGTTGTCGTTCTGGAGAAATCATTCGGTGCACCAACCGTGACCAAGGACGGCGTGACCGTCGCCAAGGAAGTTGAACTCGAGGACGCCTACGAGAACATGGGCGCCCAGATGGTGAAGGAAGTCGCCTCCAAGTCCTCCAAGGATGCCGGCGATGGAACCACCACGGCAACCGTGTATGCAGAAGCGATCTTCTCCGAAGGTCTCAAGAACATCACGGCAGGTGCGAATGCGACGATGGTGAAGCGTGGCATCGATCATGCCGTTGGCGCGGTCTGCGATGAACTGGCTTCCATGTCCAAGCCTGTGAAGTCCTCCACCGAAATCGCTCAGGTCGGAACATGTGCCGCCAACCAGGACAAGGGTGTGGGCGACATCATCGCAACAGCCATGGACAAGGTCGGCAAGGACGGCGTGATCACCGTTGAAGAAGGCTCGAGCCTGGATACGCACGTTGAACTCGTCGAAGGCATGCAGTTCGACAAGGGCTATCTCAGTCCTCACTTCGTGACCGACCCCGTCGCCATGGAAGCGGTCCTCGAGGATTGCTACGTTCTCGTCCACGAGAAGAAGATCACTTCCGCAAAGGATCTGGTTCCGATCCTCGGCAAGGTGGCCGAGAGCGGCAAGAGCCTTCTGATTGTCGCAGAGGACGTCGAGGGCGAAGCGCTTGCGATGCTCGTCGTCAACAGACTTCGCGGTGTGCTCAAGGTCGCTGCCGTCAAGGCACCCGGCTTCGGTGACCGCCGCAAGGCCATGCTCCAGGACATCGCTGTTCTGACAGGCGGCACTGCCGTCATGGAGGAACTCGGCATGGACCTCGAGACGCTGACGCTGAAGGAACTCGGCAAGGCCAAGAAGATCACCGTCGACAAGGACAACACGACCGTCATCGAGGGAACCGGCAAGTCCGGCGATGTGAAGGGTCGAATCGATCAGATTCGGGCACAGTTGGATGCGACTTCCTCGGACTACGATCGCGAAAAGCTCCAGGAACGCCTGGCCAAGCTGGCTGGTGGCGTCGCCCAGATCAACGTCGGTGCCGCCACGGAAGTGGAAATGCAGGAAAAGAAGGCACGAGTCGAAGACGCCCTTCACGCCTGCCGTGCTGCCGTTGAAGAGGGCATCCTGCCCGGTGGCGGTGTTGCCGTGATGCGTGCACGGGGTGTCCTCGAAGCCCTTCGAAAGAAGGTCAAGGGCGATGAGAAACTCGGGGTCGACATCGTTCATCGAGCCATGTCCGCGCCCATTCGCCAGATCTCCGAGAACTGCGGTGTCGAAGGCTCCATCGTCGCCCAGAAGATCGAGGAGAACACCACGACCAACTTCGGCTTCAATGCCTTGACCCGCGAGTACGAGAATCTCGTGGAAGCCGGCGTCATCGTTCCCACCAAGGTCGAGCGAGTCGCGCTGCAGAATGCAGCCAGCATCTCCGGCCTGCTCCTGACGACGGATTGTGCCATCACCGAACTCAAGGAGAAGAAGGACAAGCCTGCTGGTGGAGGCATGGAAGACATGGACTACTGAGTCCAGTCGACGACACACTCACGTGTTTCACTCGAGGCCGCGTTCCATCCGGAACGCGGCCTCGATTCTTGCCTGGGTGCTCTCACGGACAGGAATATCGCCCAACAGGTACAGTGCCCCGTGGATCATGGGATCAGACGACAAATCATCCAGAAGCCGCGGTCGTCGCCGCATGCGAGACCAGCACCATCAGGCCTCGCATGATGAGGCGATGACACCCGGTGAGATCCCGGATCTTCCGATGGTGCCCAAGGGCTCCCCGGAACCCATGACCGACGCACAGGACCTACTCGATCTCATTCGCCATGTCAGAAGCATGGGAACGTTCGCCTTCGATACCGAGTTCATCGGTGAGGAAACCTACTTTCCAAGGCTGTGCCTCCTCCAGGTTGCGACCGTCGAACAGGTGCACCTGATCGACCCTCTTGCCATCGAGAACCTGAACCCGCTGTGGGAACTGATCGCGGATCCCGAAGTGCTGACGATCGTTCACGCCGGTCAGCAGGATCTCGAGCCCGTCTACAGACATATCGGCATCCCTGCGGCGAACGTGATCGATACACAGATCGCCGCAGGATTCGCAGGCCTCCCCTATCCCTGTTCGCTCAACCGCCTGATCCTCGCCAAGGCCGGCGCCAAACTCGGCAAGGGCATGACGTTCACCCACTGGGACAAGCGCCCCCTCTCCTCGATGCAGAGGCGATACGCTGCGGATGATGTTCGATACCTGCCACTGGCCTGGAATCGACTCCATGAGATCCTTGAGAAGGCCGGACATGTGGAGTGGATGCAGGAGGAATGCGGCAAACTGTGTGACCCTGCCAGTTACGAAGCGGATTACCAGGCACAGGCCAATCGCTTGCAGAGAAACCGTTCGCTGCGTCCTGTCCAGAGAGCCATGCTTCACAGGCTGGTCAAGGCTCGAGACCTGGCGGCAAGAGATGCCGATGTACCTCCGCGATCACTGGTTGCCGATGAGGTCATCATGGGTCTGCTCAAGAAGAAACCGCAGACCCTGGAAGCCGTATCCGCATTGCCCGGGATGCCACGACCTGTGGCCAAGTACCACGGCGCCGCATTCCTCGATGCAATCCTCTCGGAGGAGATGCCCGAAATGGCACCGCCTCGGCCAAGACTTGCCGAAGAGACGGTGGAGGAACGCATGACCATCGACAGCCTCTGGGCGGCTGTGACGGCGGCTGCCCTGGCAGAAGGCATTTCCCCGGCGTTGCTGACGACTCGAGCGCCGATTGCCAGCTGGTGCCTTGACCACCCCGCGGAGGGCCCTCTTGGCCCACCGGAGCTGCCCGGCTGGCGTGGGGAATTCATTCAAAGGACGCTGGGCGATTTCCTGCAGGGGGAACGTACACTGGAGCTGTCATGGATCGATCGAGGACTTCGGATCAGTCCACCCGATCAACCTGACGAGTAGAGCGCCATCAAGGACGAGACATGGCCAAGGATCGGATCATCACCGGAGACTCCCACCCACTCGACACACCGGTCGAAGCGGAATCTGCTGGCGTTCTGAGACCCTCCTCACTGGATGAGTATGTCGGCCAACCACAACTGAGGGAGCGATTGACCATTGCGCTCAATGCCGCACAACAGCGGACTGAGCCGATGGAACACACTCTGCTGCACGGCCCACCCGGACTGGGAAAGACCACGCTCGCTCACATCATTGCTCACGAAATGGGAACACGCGCCTACATCACCTCAGGTCCAGCCCTGACCAAAGGTGGCGATCTGGTTGGAACACTCACTCGGATGCAGCCCGGCGACATCCTGTTCATCGATGAAATCCATCGACTTCCTGCGGCCGTCGAGGAATATGTCTATCCCGCGATGGAGGATTTCAAGATCGACTTCACGCTTGATTCGGGCATTCACGCAAAGGTCATCACGTACCACCTGAAACCCTTCACCCTGATTGGTGCCACGACACGCGCCGGACTGCTCACGGGCGCGTTGAGAAGTCGCTTCGGTCTGTCCCACCGACTGGATTACTACGAACAGGAAGAACTCTTCCAGATTCTCGTGCGCGCCATGTCGAGGCTTGGCATCGACAAGGTCCCCGAAGACGCCATCCACGAGATCGCCAAGCGAAGTCGCGGGACACCCCGCATCGGCCTTCGACTCATGAGGCGGGTACGTGATTTCGCACAGGTCAGAAGAAAGGGATGCCTGGACTCGTCCGTGGTCGCCGAAGCCCTCGAACTCGAAGGCGTCGATGATGCCGGCCTGGACGCCCTCGATCGCCTCTATCTCACGACGTTGATCTCCGTCTATGACGGTGGCCCAGCCGGACTGGAAGCCATCGCAGCCACGATGGGAGAAGACCCGGGCACTCTGGAGGATGTCGTGGAGCCCTATCTCCTCCAAATCGGATTCCTCGCAAGGACACGCCAGGGCCGCCAGGTGACCCCAGCAGGCCGAAACTGGCTGGACGCGGCTGGTGAGGCGAGCTCAGGCCTCTTCACTGGAGAATGAAGGCCACTAAATGCCTTCTGAGCCTTCCTTTGGGTCATTTCAACAACCTGCCCGAAGCCATTCAAGTCAAAGCTTGAATGGGACTGATTGCACTGAAAAGGCAGAAATAGGGCCTTGATCCTTGTCAAGTCGGCCCAACCACGGCATCCTATAGGTGGCCAGAGGGATTTCGATCCCAGACCCCGGCAGGCTTCTGGCCCCATGTCTCCGGCCTGCCAGATCATTGTCGTGACACTCATCACATGAGCGTTCACCTTATAAGACTCGCTGAAGACCCCATCAGGGCCCCTCGGCGTTCTCCATCGGAACCTTTTCTGTCACATTTAATTCGTTGCACGTGTCAGGTCATACAGGTTATCGTTGGAGTTCGGGATTCGATTCCGTATCCCATGTTTGGTTGTTTGGTGACCTGTTCAGAAACCGTGAAGAGACTGTCGAAACCGCGGATTCCTGATCCGCAACTAAGGACTAGGCCAATGAAGAAACGAAACGCATTCACACTCGTCGAGTTGCTTGTGGTGATCTCCATCATCGCATTGCTCGTGGGCATCCTGCTGCCGGCATTGAGCCGTGCTCGTGATGCTGCGATGGTCAACTCATCCAAGAACAACATTCGCAACATCTACATGGCGAACCAGAACTACAACGCTGCCTGGAAGGGCCGTCAGTTCGTCGGTGCGCCTTCCAACCTTGGTAAGTTCGGCAACACCGCTGGTGAATGCATCCAGAACTACCTCAACAACATCGGAGCCTATGGCGGCGCCTACGGTGGCGAGATGTTCGATGGCTGGGCACCTGGCCCAGGCGTCCAGTTCGGTGAGACCCAGGGCGGCACCGTCGTGTTCCCTGGCAACGTTCCCGAATACATCATCCCCTACCTCTGGGAAAGCGGCCCATGCTCGACCACGAGTGGTGCAGCCCGATATGGCACTCACATGCACCCCAATGCTCGTCAGATCGCCGAGTACATGGAAGATCAGATCGTCAACAAGGCCTACTTCGCACCCAAGGATGTCATCGTCCTTGATGGTCTGAAGGACTGCTTCTCCTCGCAGGGCAACCTCTGCCCAGGCGTGAAGGGCGAATGGGGCGGCGACTTCGGTTCATTCGGCATCGATGAGTTCGGTGGCTACGGCTGGGGACCCGCAATCCCATACGTCAGCTACATCTACTCCCCTGCCAACATGTTCAATCCCCGCGTGTTCCAGTACAAGGGTGATGCAACTCCCGGCTTCACGGATCCCTGCACATTCAACTCTGGCTTCCAGGCTCCAACTCTTGACCAGTCCAAGTACGCCTCACTCAAGGGCTACCTGATCGAGAGTCACTGGCTCCAGAACGTGACGGGTGAAAACTGCAGCCCAACATGGGACAACCTCCCGACTTCCGGAACCCTTGCGTGGCGTAACACCACCAATGATGACGGTTGGCACTGGGGCGGCTGCCTCCCAGCGTTGTACCTCCACTCCTTCCGTTCCACCCCAGTGGCCACGTTCAACGACGGCCATGTGGACATGCTGGATGTCAACGCCTGTGACAAGGCCGACAACATCGTTGCTGCAGCCAACGAAGCTCGCTACGGAGGCGACAACCTCTGTGGCACATGGAACCGGAACACCCCAGATGGTGACAACGGTTACTGGCTCGAGGCTGGTACTGACTGGATGGACGTCAGCTTCTTTACCCACACCACTGACGGATCCAATGGCCGCGACATCGTCCAGGACGTGCTCGGCAACCAGTGATTCCGCAGTCTGACTGCGACAATGATCACATGACCCACGGCCGGCCCCTCGGGGCCGGCCGTGTTCTTTTTGTTGTCTGAAGCTGCCGCTACAATTCGTGGCGTGAACCAAAACGAGAATGCCATGACTTCACCTCAAGCACAGAACACCTCCGCCCCCGTATTCAGTGACGTCCTCCAGCTGGTTGGAAACACACCCATGCTGGAGGTCAAGAGGCTGGATACCGGCCCCTGCCGCCTGCTGCTCAAGCTCGAAACGCAGAACCCAGGCAACTCCATCAAGGATCGCATCGCGATCGCGATGATCGCGCATGCCGAGGAATCCGGCGCACTGAAACCAGGTGGACACATCGTCGAAGCCACTGCAGGCAATACCGGCATCGCATTGGCATTGGTCGGCACCCAACGTGGCTACTCCGTCACCGTGGTCGTCCCTGACAAGATGGCCGAAGGCAAGATCGCACACCTCAGAGCCCTTGGCGCAGAGGTGGTGATGGCCAGATCCGATGTCGAAAAAGGACATCCCGACTACTACCAGGAAGTCGCTGCTCGAATCGCAGATGAGCGAGGCGCCTTCTATGTCAATCAATTCGCCAATCAGGCAAACGTCGACGCGCACTACACCACGACAGGACCCGAAATCTGGGAACAGACCGGTGGTGAGATTGACGCCCTTGTCGTTGGTGTTGGATCAGGTGGAACCGTGAGCGGAATCGGCAAGTACCTCAAGGAGCGCAAACCGGAGGTATCGATCGTCCTTGCTGACCCGGTCGGATCCGTCCTGGCGCCACTCGTCAACGAGGGCCGTGAAGTCAAGGCCGGATCCTGGCTTGTCGAAGGGATCGGCGAGGACTTCATTCCCCCCATCACCGACATGGACATCATCGATGAAGCGATCGAAGTCAGCGATCGGGATGCCTTCCTGGCTGCCAGAGAACTGCTTCGCGTCCAGGGACTGCTTGCCGGTTCCTCCAGCGGCACGCTGCTGGCGGCTTCACTTGAATGGTGCCGACGTCAAACCGAGCCCAAGACAGTCGTGAGCTTCGCCTGTGACCACGGCGCCAAGTATCTCGACAAGATGTTCAATGACCACTGGATGACGGATCAGGGCTTCATCGAACGGGAGCAGCATGGAAACCTGCGGGACCTCATCGCTCGACGGCATCGCATGGGCGAGGACTACACGGTCCGCGATGACCTGCCGCTCATGCAGGCCTTCAAATCCATGAGACTGCACGATGTCAGCCAGATGGCTGTTCTGGATTCCGATGGCAACATCCAGGGGATCATCGACGAATCCGATGTGCTCCTTGCCGTGACCAGCAATACGGACAACTTCAACAAGCCTGTCTCGGCGATCATGACAAGTCGCCTTGAAACGGTCAGCCCGGAATCGACCATCGAAGAGCTGCTGCCGATCTTCAGATCCGATCAGGTCGCCATCGTCATGGAAAACTCGGAATTTCTCGGCCTGATCACCCGTATCGATCTCATCAACTACCTGCGCAAGCAATTGCTGCGCTGAGCGAGCACTATCGTGAAGCAATCCAACACCCACATTGACACAGATGTCATCCATGCTGGACAGTCCCCCTGCCCGATCACCGGTGCGGTCATTCCCCCCGTCTACCTGACATCCACCTATGCACAGCAGTCCCCCGGCGTACACCAGGGATTTGAATACACACGCAGCCACAATCCCACCCGGTATGCGTTTGAACGCTGCATCGCCAGGCTCGAGGGTTCGACGCTGACCGAAGACCAGGATGCCTCCTTCGGGGGCTTCGCATTCGCCAGTGGCCTGGCGGCGATCGCCACATTGCTGGACACGCTCTCGGCCGGCGATCATGTGGTCGCCATGGATGATCTCTACGGAGGGACTCACAGGCTCTTCAATCAAGTCCGCACTCGTTCCTCGAATCTTGAATTCACTGCTGTGGATCTGTCGCAACCGGGTGTTCTGGAACAGGCGATTCGGCCGGAGACGAAGCTGGTCTGGGTCGAATCACCGACCAATCCGACACTGAAGATTGCGGATCTCCAGCACATCGGTGCCACCTGTCGATCGCGTGGCATCCTCTCGGTCTGCGACAACACCTTCGCAAGCCCGATCCTCCAACGTCCTCTGGAGTGTGGATTCGACGTGGTCATGCATTCGGCCACGAAATACATCGGTGGACACAGCGATGCGATCGGTGGAGTTCTGGTGACGGGCCAGGCCGACCTGGCCGAACAACTTCGATTCCACCAGAACTCGGTCGGCGCGATCCTCTCCCCCTTCGACTCGTTCCTGATGCTCAGAGGACTCAAGACACTCGCCATCCGGATGAGACGACACTGTGAATCGGCCATGTCGATTGCCACATGGCTGGAGAATCAACCTCAAGTCAAGTCGGTGGTCTACCCCGGCCTGCAATCGCATCCTCAACACGACATCGCGCAGAAGATCATGCAGATCGATGACAAGCCCGCTGGAGGCGGCATGATCACGCTTGTTCTGGATACGGATATCGAAGGCTGTCGCAGGTTCCTCGAAACGCTCTCGGTCTTCAGTCTTGCTGAATCCCTTGGCGGCGTGGAATCCCTGGTGAATCATCCTGCCATCATGACGCACGCTTCTGTCGATCCTGCGATGAGAGCTCAACTGGGAATCGACGACTGTCTTGTCAGACTCTCGGTCGGTATCGAGGACGCGCAAGATCTTCAGTCCGATCTGGCGAACGCACTCAACGCGATCTAGCAATCGTCATTCAGGAACAGCCGCAGGGCCCGCAGCAACAACCACCAGAGGCTGGCGGAGGATTCCCCGGTCCAGCGGATGCGCCAGGAACCGAATCGACCTGAAAGACGCTGTGCACTCTCGTGAACTGCCGGCCATCACCACGCGGATCCTCGACGGGATCGTCCGCCTCAGCCATGGACCTCAGCAGGGTCAGGACTTCTCCGTCCTCTTCACACTTGTATTCGTAGAGTGGCATGAGACTCATAGTATAGGAGCCTGCATCCGGGATGCAGGCTCCTGAAAGTTGAATTCAGCTGATCCTTCTCACGCATTCAGCAGGTTGAGAATCTGCATCGGATGACTGTTGGCCATCGAAAGCGCCTGCAAAGCCGACTGGGAGAGAATCTGGGTTCGGGCAAGAGCCGCTGTTTCCCAGGCGAGATCCGCATCTCGGATGGCTGTATCAGCTGCAGCAACCTGCTCCAGTGTTGCATCGAGGTTGTTGCGTGCTGATTCGAGGGTGTATCGCATGAAGCTGCCCAGTCGCCCCCGGGTCTTGGTCACATCATCAACCGCCTGCTCAACGATGCGCTGGGCCTGCAGAAGATTGCCATCGAGAACCGAAGCTTCACCACCTGTCCTGATCTTGCTCAACATGCCGTCAAATCCACCGATCGAACCAGTGGTCATCGAACGAATACCCAATGTAGCCAGCTCGGATCGATTCGCTCCAGCTGCGACATCGAAGAAGGCGCCGCCCGAGACGATTTCGAAGTCGTAGTCCCCGACCACGTTGGCCGACTCTGTCAGTCTGTACTCGACATTGAATCCGTTGGCGACGACATGTGCTTCCAGTCCCTGAACGATCGCCCTCTGACCGTTCATGAGCATCTGTGCATCGACACCGTTATCCGTATGTTCATTGTCGGCTTCATCTGTCCACTCGGTACCGTTCCAGCTCCGCACGAACGGACCACCATTGGAATTCTGTCCATTGGCTTCCACCACACGAACCGTCGCAATCTGGGAACTGCCGTATTCTCGCGACTTGATGATCAACTCATTGTTCGATGTGAGATCGACTTCGATCCCCAGCTCCTCGGCGAACGTACTGATGGCGGCTTCCATGTCCAGCTTGTTTGTTCCATCTGCAAAGGTGAACTGCTGAACACCCTTGCTGCCGGCGATCTCGAACGTGACGGAAAGTCCCATCGACGACGAGAGCACACCATTGTCAAGGGTGATGCCGGCCTGTGCCTTTTCAGCGGCCACGAGGACATCCGCGTGGATATCAAGTGGCTGGCCACCTGTCCCCAGACGAGCATTGTTCACATGGACCCATTCGAAGTTCGAGAGTTCGTTGCCACGAAGCTCATAGTCAAAATTACCGTTGAGCAGTTGATTGCCGTTGAATTCGGTACCAATGGCAATCCGGTCGATGGCTTCCAGGATCACGTCGACCTCACTCTGCATGGCCATGCGTTCCTGTTCGCCCAGTCCGCCGAA
>MDSW01201946.1_pt1 | contig 25354 bp, 21 predicted proteins | sample 811171 | NCBI WGS metagenome assembly MDSW01 (sample SAMN05326641, study PRJNA326480) | marine metagenome | isolation source: seawater | place: Atlantic Ocean: North West | collected 2012 | reverse complement strand
CACGTTGATAGGCTGGGTGTGGAAGCGTAGTAATACGTGCAGCTGACCAGTACTAATAGCTCAATTGGCTTGATTTATGCACTGAAAAAAATTTTAAAGGATTATTAATGAAAAAAAAGTTAAAAAAAGATTTTAATGAAATAAAAAAAAAATTACATCAACTTTCAAAAATAATACAAAAAGAAAAAAATACAGAAGAGTTAATTATAATTAAAGTCATTGTGTTAACTTATTTGACAGTTTCTGTTGAACCCATTTTTCAAGGTAATTTAAAAAATATAAAGAAGGATTTACTTGAAAAAATTAATGAGACTATTTTAATTTTTAATACATTAAAAATATTCAAAAAATTTTCCAAAGGAAATTCTGAAATAAATCTTTTAAAAAATGAAAAATTTTTAAATTTACACACCAATCTTTGGCAACAAATTTGGCCAGAACATTCATTTAAAGAATATGAAAGATTAGTAGAGTATAGAGGAAAACGTTTGGATTATAATAGAATTAGAAAAGAATTCCAAAATAAAGAAGTAATCGAGTTTGGCTGCGGGAATGGTAGTATTTTAACTGCATTAATGAAAAGAGGAGCCAAAAATTGTCTAGGATTAGATTTTGGAAAGAAAAATATTCTAGCAGCAAAAAAATTTTCTCAAAAATATAAATTTGGAAATAAAATGAAATTTTTATGTGCTGATATATTGAATTATAAAAATAAAAAAAAATATGACTTCATAGTTTGCTCTGCTGTATTACATCATTTAAAGAACAAAGAATTAATGAAAAAAATGATAACAAAATTCTCCAACATATCTAAAAATGGGTCATATCTATACTTATTTGTACGAGGCTTTGGAGGAATGAGATATGAGATACAAGATATATGTGTTAAATGTTTTAAAAAAGTAAAAACAGGAGTACTATTTAATCATTTAATGTATTTAGGTTTCAATAGAGAAAAAATTACCCACTTGCTTGATTGGTTTAAAGCAATTTATCTACAAACAAAACCAGAGTATTTAGAAAAAATTTTCAGACAAAATGGATTCACAAAATTTAAACGATTGAGAGGACCTCATAAAAATGACTTGGACATTAATCAAATTAAGAAACACGAAAACTCATATATAGCCTTTGGAAGTGGAGAGTTAAGATACTTGTGTAAATTTAATTAATCCTAAATATCATTTTTTATATTATATTTTTTTAAATTTAGATTTTCTAAAACTTTGTGGTTGATAGAATGTCTGTTGTTATATTTAATTTGATATTTAAAACTTTTGTAAAATGATCCTGAATATGCTTTTTTCTGCTTGAATAATTTATTTAATTTAATTAAATAATTTTCTGACATTTTTTCTAACGTTGCTCTTTTTGGCAGGATATCGAAATCTACATTAAGTCCGTATGTTAATAACCAAAATAATTTAGCATTATTTTTATTTACCAATTTGATTTTTTTTGTTTCTTTAAAATTATTTAGAATTTTTTTATATTTGTTTAATGAATTTATACTATGAGAAATTTCAAAATGTTTATAACGAGTATCGGCTGTCGTTACACATGGAATACCTATAGATGGATATTCGTATCCTGCAGAACCATGACAAGTTAATACGTAAGATATCTTTTTTTCATAGACTTTAAGATTGGTATTGTTATCTATTATCTTTATATTCCCAGGAGGATCTTTAATTAATTTTTTAAATACTGTGAGTGTTTTAAAATTCGTATTGTAATATTTTTCACTAGGATGTGGTTTTATTATCCAGTTTATTGAATTTATATTTTTTATTATCTTAAGTGTTTCCACAAACCAATCATAAGGAGTGTTATATAAACCCCATTTTGCTAAAAACATTCCATCATTCATTATGTGAGGAAGAATTAACACTGTTTTTTTATCCTCTAAAAATGAAAAACTTCTATTTTTTAAAAATTTTTTATTTATTTTTTTTTCCCAAACTGTTTCTATTCCAATATCATTTAAATTTCGCATCTTTGAATATATCCTATTCAAACTCAAATTTTTATTTTCAAAATTTTTAATAAAATAATTTTTTACTTTTTTAGAAAATTTTAAAGGATGACTGTATCTATCAGAATATTTATTATAAATCCGCAATTTAATACCATCAATAGATCCGCCCCATCTTCTAATTACCTTAATATTTTTTTTTAATGAAAGATTAAAAATTATTCTGTGCGGTATAAACTGATGCTCTCCTATGACCAAAAAATTAAAAATTGAATTTTTACAAATTCTAGAAAAAAAATAAAAGTTTGATATTGCTTTTGACATGTTTAAAATTTTGAAAAAAATCTCATTTTTATTGTTTATATTTTTGTTAAAACGAAAAAAACGTTCAAGTGCAATTTTACCAACTTCAAAATTTGAAATCTTATAATCATTAAAATCTTTTTCATTTCTAAAATTTTTGAAAATAAAAACTGATTTTGTGAACTGAAATAATCTTTTAATAAAATTTTCTTTTTTTAGAATTATAAAGTCAGTAAAACCAAATTGTTCTGCTATTAACTTATTTTTTATATCCTTTTCATATATCATACAGGTTACTTTCTTTTTTGTCTGATTTTGAAGCTCTTTTGCTATTAAAAGATTTATTAAGCAATATTCTATATGATCAAGTAATAAATCTACTAAAATTCCATTCTTGGAATTAAGTTTTTTTTGGTCTTGATAATAATTTTTTTTTAAATTCTTTAAAAAAGTTTTAAATTCAATATTGTTTTGACTAATATTATTTTTATCGGTTGATAAATAATGCACTATATCATTTAATTGAATTTTTATTTCAAGATATAAAAACTTAAGAATATGGATTAATATCATTTTTTATTAATCTTAAAATAATTGGATAGATTTCTAGAATAACCATTGTAATAATTAAAATAATTAAACATGGGATATTTCAATTTAATTTCTCTTTCAATATCATAGCAGAATTCGTAGCTAGTTATCAGTATTTCGCTATCGATTTGTTTTTTAGAAATTTTCCTAATTGTTTTGAAGGGTAATTTCACTTTGTTCCTTTTATTGATATCATCATTAAAATGTTTGTAGGGCATAAAAGCCTCTATGTTTAAACTTTTGAAACCTTCCATCTTATTTAATAACAAATTTGTTTCATCATAAGTACCAAAGAGGACTATTTTATTGTTTTTATTTTTCCAATTCTTTATTTGATTTTTTAAATCGAAAAACGGTTTTTGTATTGTATTCCAGTAAGCATTTTTTGTTTCTTTTTTAAAATATTTTTTTCTGTCTTTATAATCATAATTTTTTGTGAGTGATCTTATGGCTTTTTTTTCATTTGATTGAATTCTTTTCTCTCTGTCTTTTACAATTTTTTTTTTAATTAATTTATTTACTTTTTTTGAGTCAATTACAAAATTTCCTAATACCAAATAATCAATTTTACTATTTAACATTCCTAAAATTGCATCTTCTGGTGTTTCTACAATCGGCTCTCCAGCATCATTAAAGGATGTGTTTAGTATACATCCTACACCAGTAATTTTTTTGAAATTTTTTATGAGGTTATAGAATATTTTATTTTGTTTTTTATTTACCGTTTGTACTCTTGCTGTGCCATCTATGTGAGTGACAGATGGAATTAATTTTGGTTTAATTACTTTAGCAACTAACAGCATATATGGGCTCGGTTGTTTTATCTTAAAATATTTTTTATAATCTTCTTCGAGAACAGCTGGAGCAAAAGGTCTGAAGCTTTCTCTGTGTTTGACTTTGTGATTAACAATATCTTGCATATGTGGATTTCTACTATCGGCTAGAATAGATCTATTTCCTAGTGCTCTAGGTCCGTATTCGCTTGCATTTTGAAACCAGCCAATAATCTTTCCTTTCGAAATATATTCTGCAATTTTGTTTATTTTTAACGAATTGTATTGAATATTATATTTTTTCAATATTGATTTGATTTTTTTATCTTCATATATTTTACCAGTGTAAGCATTTTTGAGTTTGAAAATTCTTCTTCTTTTTTTAATTTTGAATAATGGATGATTGTAAAGAGCCCAAATGCACAATCCAAAAGGAATTCCAGCATCCGAGCACGCAGGATAAACAAATATATTTTTAAATTTTGTATTATCGAAAAGTTTTTGATTGGCAACAGAATTTAAAGCAACACCTCCTGCTATACAAATATTTTGTGATTTTACCCTTTTTTTTAATTCTTTACCTAGATGAATTAAACATTTTTCAGTTTCATTTTGTACATCAAAAGCAATTTGTCTCCACTTGTGATTTAAAATATTACTTTGTTTTGATCTTTTTGGTAAATTAATATTGAGTTTTTTTATTTTTTCACCCCCAGAAAAACTAATAATATCTGAAAAAGGTAATCTTCTTAAAATACTTGAATAATCGGTAACAATTCCATCATACTTTACCTTTGAAAAATCTAATATTGATTTATTTTTTCTTCCAAATGGAGCAAGGCCCATTGTTTTACCCTCACCTCCAGTTCCAAGATTTAAACAATCTTTAGTTATAACATTATAAAGTATTCCTATTCCGCGCCCGTTATATTTATCTATTAATTTTATTTTATTTCCTTTTCCCTCAAAAAAACTATTAGTTTCAAGATCTGTACCATTTCCATCTACAATTAATATCCCTGAATTTTTAAAACCTGAGGTGTAATATACGCTTGCCGCATGTGCTAAATGATGATTAATTTGTACAATTTTTTTTTCAGAAATTTTAAAAATTTTTTTGATATAATCGAATTCTTTAACATTGTAGGAAGGTCCCGATCTATGCCATACTGGCTCTCTAATTATATCAGATACTAATAGATCAATTTCATTCAATGAATTTATTTTAAAGTGTTCCATACAATATTTAATTGAGTGTAACGGAAATGTGTATGGATGTTTTTTTCTTATTAATCTTTCTTCAGATATAGCAACATATTCATATTTATCACTTTCACCAGATGTTTGAATTATACATGCGCCACTATCCATCGTTGCAAAACATTGTATTCCTAGAATGTATTTCTTTTTCATTAAATTTTATTATTATAATTTATTAATATTTAATCTTGATATTTTATAATGGCTTTTTTTGTTAGAAATATTGGCTATAAATCCATGGGTAATTTTCAATTTTTTTAATACTTTTATTGTTTGATTATTAAAATTTCCGATTGGGTAAGAAATAACATCAATTTTTTTTTTTATTATTTTTTCAAGAATTGTCTTATTCTTTTTAATTTCATAATATTGTTCCTTTTCATTAAGTTTATGAAAATTAAATGGGTGGCTATGGGTATGTAATCCAATAGTATGTTTTTTTGATAATTCATAAATTTCTCTTTTGTTCATATATATTTTTCTTTGACATGCTTTGTAATTAAACTTTTTTGACAAAAACATTTCTTTTAATATTTTATTATACAAATTAATGTTTTTTAACCTCACTATTCTAATTTTAATTTCATTAATATCATAAAAAGGGCAATTAGCTTTAAATTCTTTGATATCTTTATTATTAAATTTAATTTGTTTTTTTATTCTTTTTAAAAAATCTCTATAAAAAATTTTTTTATTTTTATAAAATCTTTTAATAAAAAGTTTTGAAATTTCATTGAAATTGTACATTTCTTCAAATTGGAATGTATTTAAAAAAAAAATTCCTTTTAAATTATATTCGTCTAAAATCTTTTTAGCTATGAAGTATTGTGATTTTAAAGAGTCATCAAACGTATAAATATAATTTTTGGATAAATTATTTTTTACTATCTCTTTAAATTTTTTTTTTGAAATTGAACCCTGAACTTCATTAAACTTACCCTTATCATGAAAATAATGCGCCATAATATAGGTAGAATTTAAATTTTTAGAACTATTCATATCTTTTTAATATTTCTTTAAAATTGGATCATTTTTATAAAGATTAGTTATTATTTTAAAAACTTTTTTTGATGAATCTTTGATATAAAATGGGTTTTTCGTTTTTTTTAAATTTTTTAAAAACTTCTTATTTTTTTCTATAAAATTAATTTTTGAGACTATTTGCTTAAAATCTGCTTTGCAATTTACAATATTTATAGATTGCGGCCTTCCTTTCTGTCTTTCTCCAATATTAATCACAGGCAATTTAAGCATCGATGCTTCAATAATTCCTGCTGATGAATTACCAATTATTCCTTTTGACTTATTTATCAATTTTATGAATTCCGTACGCTCAAAGTTTGAAACAATTTGTATATTTTTTCTTTTTTGTTTTTTTATTTTCTTAAGAATTTTTTTATAACCTGCATCATTGTTGGGATAAATCCATACAATCTTTAAATTAAGGAAATTTATTGCTCTTATTAAAGAGTCTATTTGTTTATAAATTTTATCTTGTTCATTTAAAATTGGATGGAAAATAACAACATAAAAATCATCCCTTTTTTCTTTTTTTGGACTAATATCATCTAATTGGGGTGCTCCAGTAAAAAATATTCTATTTTTTTCTTCACCCCATTTTAGTAATCTTTTCGTTGCTTGTTTAGATGGAGCAAAATGCAAATTTGAAAACTTTGAAATAGCTGCTCTGGACAAATCATCAATATGACCTGATTTATCACCCGCTTGAATATGAGCTATAGGAATATTCATGTAGGAACAAGTCAAACAAAAAGCTAGTGTTTCAATTCTATCTCCAGTTAAAATTACTAAATCAGGTTTTAACTTTTCAATTACCACCGCGAATTTTGTTATTGATTTGCCAAACGATACAGGCCAACTACTTATTTTTGAAGAGGGACTTTGAAATCTTATTTTATATGAAATCTTTAAATTATTTTTTTTAAATATATCTTTATTTACTTTCATTTCTTTCTCTAGATAGTTTCCAGATACAACAACTTTGTAATCAATTTTATTCTTTTTAAAAATTTTAATTATGTTATTTGAATAAGCAAAAGTTGCGCGCGAATCAAAAAAAAACAGAAATTTTTTTAATTTATTTCTGACCATTTAATTTTTTTATTTTTTTTTATTTTATTCAAAGCTTTTTTTCCAAGAATATTAAAATATCTATTAGCCGGTATTTCTTTTTTAGTTGGTGCAGGTCTTTTTACAGATATATTTCCTTTACTTAAGATTTCGTTTTTATCTATGTTTTTAATTGTTACTACGGACTCTCTTGCCCAACTTATAATCTGCTTTTCTTCATTGTGAATCTTTTTAATTTTATTTAATGAGGCAACAAAAACATCATTACATCCCTCAACCAATTGTTTTAATTCTGAGGGTTCTAAAGATGAAGCATGGTCAGGTCCTTTTGCTTTTTTGTTCAAAGTAAAATGTTTTTCTATTATTCTCGCCCCTACTGCAACAGCACCTATAGAAGTATAAATTTTTGAAGTATGGTCTGATAAGCCAGTCACAACTTTAAATTTTTTAATGTATTCTCTAATTACATTGATATCAGATATTTTTGGATCACATGGATAAGATGAGGTGCATTGAGTAAGGGCAATATTTTTATTAATTTTTCTCACAGCATTAAATGTTTCAGTTACCTCTTTGAGTGTTGACATACCGGTTGAAATTATCGTTGGCTTTTTCTTTTTAGCTATATGTAGTTGTAACGGTATATTTGTTAGTTCTCCTGAACCAACTTTAAATATTTTTAATTTCACTTCTTTTTCAAGAATATCCGCAGATTTAAAAGAAAAAGGTGTACATAAATAATCAACTTTTTTTTTTTCACAATATTTTTTTAAATATTTATGCTCTTTTATTGTTAAGTTGGTTCTTTTCAAAGTATCGTAAAGACTTTCTGAAAAATTTTTTGATATAGGTGTATCTTTTAACATTTCATCTTCTAAAACATGAAATTGAAACTTTACTGCTGAAACGCCTGCCTCTGCAGCCTTATCAATCATTTTTTTTGCTTTTCCAATATTTCCTTCGTGATTAATGCAAGCTTCAGCTATAATGTAAGGTTTTGTAAATCTATGAATTATCTTATTTAATATTCTGAATTTCATTGATTAAGTTTATTATACAGTGTTTTACAAACCTTATAGTCTGTATAGTTATCAATATCAATAGACTCGTACTTATCAGTAAGAAAGTAATTCCAATTATGATTAGGATAAATTTTATTATTTTTTTCAAAAAACTTTTTTGAAATAAAATAAATTAATCCATTTTCGTAGAGGTATTTTTTTCTATCTTGGCTCCTTTTTCTTTTATTGTTTATTGGATTAAAGAATTTTTTATTAAAATTAGCAAGGTTTTCATCAATTAAACTTGCCGTTAAGCAAGTATCAATTTTTTTTTTTATACAAAAATTAAGAAAATTTTTTATAGTTTTAAAATTTCTTAATGGAGATGTTACTTGAAGTATAATAATATTATCGTATTGATATTTTATTTTCTTAATTGTTTCTAATAAAGCTGAGTCAGTAGTAGAGTATTTTGTAGAATTTAATTTATTTCTTTTGTGACAAGATATTTTTAATTTTCTTCCAATATCTAAAATTAGATTTGAGTCAGATGATAAAATTATATCTTTAAAAACACCAGATTTTTTTGCCTGATTAATTGTAATTTCTGTTAAAGATACACTATTAATTTTTCTTAAATTCTTATTTTTAAGTCTTGTTGAGCCTTTTCTTGCTGGAATAAAACATATGGTTTTACTTTTCTTATTAAACATAATAATAACTTATATACTCTTTTTTGAAACTAAATGAAAAAAAAAATCTCAGTATGCCATATAGGTGCGGGTAGAATTGGCTTCACGCTTGAATTTGATAAAAAAAGAAAAAAGCCAGCAAGTCATTTGGGTATGTGGAAATCAAATAAAGATATAAAATTATCGGGCGTAAGCGAAAAAAAAAATATTAATAAAAAATTGTTAGATAAAATTTCAAAGAATATTACAGTATATAAAAATTTTGATAAAATGATAAAGAATGAAAAACCAGATATTGTTTCTATAGCAACATGGAAAGACACGCATTATGCAATTACAAATAAGTGCATAGATTTAGGTATAAAAGTAATAGTATTGGAAAAACCTCTTGCAAATAATATTAATCAAGCAATTAGATTACATAAAAAAATAAATAAAGAGAAAGTAAAAGTTTTAGTAAATCATAGAAGAAGATATGATGAGGAAATCATTAAATTAAAAAATAAAATTAATTCAGGTTTCATTGGTGATATAATTCAAGTTTCTTCATATTATGTTTATGGGATTTTGACCACAGGCACTCATTTAATAGACACATTAAGAATGCTTTTATGTGATGTAGCAGGTGATATTGAAAGTGTAATTGGAATAAAGAATGAATTTAATTTTTTCCATCCAAAAGATGATAGAAATATTGATGGAATATTATTTTTTAAAAACAAATTAAAAGCAACAATTCAATCGTTAGATATAAAAAAGTATGATAATTTTGACATTTGCATATTTGGTACAAAAGGAAAAATTCTAATTTCAGGAATTGGTAGAACTGGTTTAGTTTACGAAGTTGTTAAATCACCCGAACATTCAGGTTTTGAAGAATTAGCACAAGTACCAAAAAAAATTTTTGGAAATAGACCAAGAAATCAATTTGGATTGCTAGCAAAAAATGCTGTTAATTGTATCAAAAATTATAAAGCCAAACCATTTTGTGATGATTATGAAAGTCTAATAGACATGATTGTGATAGACGGTCTTTTGAAGAGTTCAAAAAAAGGAGGCATCAAGGTTAAAATTAAAAAAGTAAAAAAATAAAAAATGTGTGGAATAGCTTTTTGTAATTCAGATAAAATAGACACTCAGTCTATAACAAAAAAAATTATTAATAATACTAAACATAGAGGACCTGACAATCAGAGTATTTTACATTTTGAAAATTTTTCTTTTGGGTCATGCAGATTGAGTATTTTCGATTTATCAGAAAATGGAAATATGCCAATGACTGATAAAAGTGGCAGATATGTAATTGTATTTAATGGAGAAATTTATAATTTTAAGGAACTTAAAAAACAGTTTAAAATTACAACTCAAACAAATACTGATACAGAAGTTCTTTTACAACTTTATATTTTAAAAAAAGAGCTTTGTTTAGAATTTCTAAATGGAATATTTTCATTTATTATTTTTGATAAAAAAGATAAATCAATTTTTTGTGCTAGAGATCATGTTGGAGTAAAACCATTTTATTATTTCCAAGATAATAATAACTTCATCGTTAGTTCAGAATTAAAACCATTAGTTGAAATTAATAAAGCAAGTTTTAATTTACCTGAAATCAAATCATATTTAGTCACCTCGTTTTATGATTATGGAGAAAATACGTTTTATAAAGACATCAAACAACTTCAACCAGGTTGTTACATTAAATATTTCATCAATGAAAAAAAATTTTTTATAAAAAAGTATTGGGATTTAAAAACATTTGTTAATGGTACAAATTTAAAAAGAGAGGAGCAACTTATAGATGAGGGTTATAATTTATTTGAAAATGCATTCAAACTTCAAATGAATGCTGATGTACAAATAGGATTGAACCTGAGTTCTGGTATAGACTCACAAATGATGTTGTATTTTATAAACTCAATAAATGGGGGTCAAAAAAACATAATAGCTAATAGTTTTTTTTTTAAAGAAAATCAATTTAATGAAAAACCTGAGCTAGAAAAAATTGCAAATTCTATAAATTGGAAAATAAATTTTTTTGAAATAACATCCGGTGATATTATTAACAATTTTGATAAAACATTAAACTTTCAAGAGGGACCTTTCCCGGGTATTCCTACAATTGCTAAATCTTTACTTATTCAAAGAGCATACTCTAAGAATCAAAAAGTCGTTCTTGAGGCTCAGGGTGGCGATGATATAGCTGGAGGTTATAGATATATCTATGGAGGCTATATATTTGATTTAATAAAAAAAAAGGATTTCATAAAAGTTATTTCTGAATTTTATAAATTTAAAAAAAAAGAAAAAGAGAGTTTTTCATCTTTAATAAAACTTATATTACAAAGTTTTAAAGCAATTAATGCTGGAGGTATATCTGCAGATGGATCTACAAATATAAATTTCAAAGTTTTTGATGAAAATTTTTTTAAGATAAGTGACAAAAAAGATGAGATTACTAATGAGATCTCATCAATTGAGTCATATCTTAATAAAATAATTTATAGAGATATTTTTTTTACAAAATTACAAAGAATTTTAAAAAGTTGCGACAGAGCATCAATGATGCACAGTAAAGAACTAAGAGTGCCTATATTAGACAAGAATTTAGTAGAATTTTTTTATAAATTAGATCCAAAATACAAAATTAAGAATGGAAATCTTAGATATCTATATAGAATGATATTCCAAAAAAAATTTAATCAAAATGGATTTACAAAAAAAATATATGTTTCAGACCCGCAGGTAAAATGGCTTAAAAATGAGCTTTTTGATTGGGCCTTTCAAATTCTTGCTGATAAAGAAACATATTATGATGGTATTTATAATACAAAAAATTTGTTGCATTATTTTGAAATTTTTAAAAAGGATAAATCATACCAAAATTCTAATATGTTTTGGCAAGCACTATGTTTGAAAAGAATGTTAAAAAATTCTAGAGCTGATAGATATTTTTAGAGTTAAAATTTTTGAATTTTCCTCTTAAGTCAATTATAGTTTTTTTTGTGCTTTTGATAAGTTCATAGTCAAAAATATCATGATCTGTAGAAATTATTATAATATCATGTTTGGAAATTGTACGTTTATTTAATTGTAAAGACTTTTTAAATAATTTCCTATTATTTATTTTGAATATAAATTTTTTATTAAATGGATCACAATAATTTATAGTTAATTTTTTTTTATAAATTTCTTGAAAAATTTTTATACTTGCTGACTCTCTGGTGTCCTCTATATTTTTTTTATAAGACATTCCAAGTAGCAATACTTTTGAAAACTTTAGTTTTTTTGCAATACTGATAATTTTTTGAATAATCCATTTTGTTCGAAATTCATTAATTTGTGATGAAAGTTTTATAAATTTTACATCAAAACCGCTTTTTTTTGAAAGCCATGAGAAATATAACGGATCAATAGGAATGCAATGGCCTCCTGTACCTGGACCTGGAAGAAATTTTTGAAAACCAAATGGTTTCGTTTCTGCTATTTCTATAACTTTATAAAGATCTAAATCGAGTTTTCTCGTAGCAATTTTTAACTCATTAATTAACGCAATATTTATTGATCTATAAATATTTTCTAAAAGTTTTGACATTTCAGCAATTTTAATCGACGGCGCTGTAACAGTTTTTTTTGTAATTATATTATATAAAATTTTACACAAATTTAACGAATTATATCCAACACCCGAAACTACTTTAGGTGTGTTTTTAAAATCATAATTTTCATCACCGGGATTTTCTCTTTCAGGTGAATACGATAAGAAGATTTCTTTATCAATTTTAAACTTTTTTTCAAGGTCTTCACAAAAAAGATTTTCTGTGCATCCAGGGTAAGTTGTACTCTCTAAAATGATCATTTGTCCTTTTTTTATAAACGGCTTAATTTTTTTCCAGCACGATTTTAGATGTGATAGATCTGGTTTATTATTTAATAAAGGTGTGGGCAAACACATAATTATGACATCAGAGTTTTTGATATTTTTAAAATTTCTATAGAATTTTAAATTATTTTTTATACCCTTAATTTCTTTGTTCGAAATATATGAAAATGGAGATAAGCCTTTAGATAATTTTTTTAATTTGTTATGATCTTGATCAAAACAGTTTACTTTGTAGCCTTTTTTTGCGAATGCTATTACTAGTTTTATTCCTACATAGCCTACACCAATAATTGAAATATTAATTGTTTTCTTTTGAATTTTTGTCTTTAAATTTATAAAATAACTATTCATTTTTTTATTTTAAGTTATATACGTAATTAATTTTTAGAAATATAATAATATTTTATGTATCACTAAATAAAACAATTTAAATTATATCCTAAAAATCACAAAAATATGAAAAAAATTCTTGTTACTGGTGGCGCAGGTTTTATTGGAAGTCATTTAGTTGAATATCTATCTAGAAGAAACTTGGTGTATGTAATTGATACACTGTTACATAAAAATAAACTTCAAAATTATAACAAAAATATAAAATTAATTAAAGGTGATGTAAGAGATTATGATTTGGTAAAATATTATTCCAAAAATTGTAATTCAATATTTCATTTAGCTGCAATTTTAGGAGTCGACATTGTTTCAGAAAAAAATCTTGAAACAATGGATTGTGAATACGAAGGTCTTAAAAACATATGTAAGGCAGCTAAAAATAACAAAATAAAAAAAGTAATTTATTCTTCATCAAGTGGTGTATATGGGAAATTGAAGTATCGAGGAAATGTTAAAGAAAATGTAATAATACAACCAGCATCAGCTTATTCAATGGCAAAAAGATCTTGTGAAATTTATCTTAAGTATTTTTATCTTGAGACAAAAATATCTTCAATAGCTGTAAGACTTTTTAATGTTTATGGACCTAGACAAGATGAAAGAATGGTTATTCCGAGGTTCATTAACCAGGCAAAATTAAATTTACCTTTAACAGTTTATGGAAATGGGAAACAAACTAGAGATTTCACAGACATAGATGATTGTGTAAAAGTTTTTGATTTAATTGAAAAAAAAGTAAAGGGTTGTCATATTTTAAATTCCTCACGAGGGATAGATATGAGTGTGAATGATTTAGCAAAAATAATTAAACAAAAAATTGGTTCAAAATCAAAAATTAAACATATTAAGGTTCCAAAGAAATTAGAGGAATTTCAAGTTATGAAAAGGTCAGGTAATTCGACAAAACTTAAAAAGTTGATTAATTATAAACCATCAACCAATTTTAGTGATGGATTAAAAAAGATAATTTGATTTTAGTTAATAATTAATTCTTATAAACTGAAGGATATGAATTTCTTAAAAAATTTTTCATTTTTATTCAATAGGCAATTAAAAGTAAAATTTGCTTTTATTCTTATAATTTTTTTTACTGTTTTGATTGTTGCGTTAGATGCTTTTTCTATTTTAACATTACTTCCTATTATCTCATCTATTACAGTACAAGAAAATATTCAGGAAAATTTATTGTATTTTCAATTTTTGCCTCAAGTTTTTTTTGATTTTATCAATTCAATTTATGTTAGAGATATTCTTTTATTTTTGATATTAATATTATTTTTAAGAAATATTGTTTACATTGCCTATGAATATTTAATTTTCAAATTTGTAAAAATTCTAGAGATAGATACTTATAAAAAACTTTTTTTCATTTTTTTAAAAAAAAGTTATTTGAATTTTTATAAACAAAACACTAATGAAGTTATTAAAAATTTCCAAGTTTCTGTAATTCAATATCTTTCCTACGTTGAGGTAATTGCAAAAATAGTTTCAGATCTAATAATCATTTCATTATATTTTATAATCTTAACTTACTTATCTTTTAAAGAAACATTGTTAATTTTTGTATATTTTACAATCATATTTTTAGTAGCTAAAAAGTTTATATCGAATTTTTCTTTCAAATATGGGCAACTTTATAATCAAACGACTAGTCAGTTAAATTTAAGTATTCTCAACACTTTTAAAAACTTTTCTCAAATTATTTTAAAAAATTTAGAAAAAAAAATATCTCAGAATTTTATATCAGTCATTATAAATCATAGTTTTTCTAGACTAATAATGAACGTTTTAAAAACAATTAATAGGCAGATATTAGAAATCTCAATTTTAATTTTGGTAATTGTAATAGTTTTATTTTATAAAGATGCTTATTCATTTTCTGATCTAATTACTTTAGCAACAATATATTTAGCTTCAGCTTATAGATTAATGCCGGTGGTAAATAGTTTTATTACCTCATATGTCAAGATTAAGAATTATAAATATGGTTTTAAAATAATCGACAAAGAAATAGATTTTTTCAATAACCGATACAAAAAAATAAAATTTACAATTGCAAAGAAAAAAAAAATTATATTTAAAAAAGAGCTTCATTTAAAAAAAATAAATTTTAGCCATAAAAACACAAATTCAAAATTATTTCACAATTTGGATTTTAAAATTAAAAAGAATCAGATGATTGGAATTATAGGTACAAACGGAAGTGGTAAAACCTCCTTAATGCAAATTTTATTATCGTTAATAAAACCTAACTCAGGAAAAATAATTGTCGACAATAAACAAATTGAATTTAATAATACAGAAAGTTATAGAAAACTTTTTAGTTATTTACCTCAAGAAAATTTTTTTATTAATGGAACTATTAAAGAAAATATAACTTTTGGTGATGAAAATGTTAATAAAAATAAGCTAATGAAAGCTTTAGATGATGCGAATTGTTTAAGTTTCGTTAAAAAACTTAAAAATAATATTAATCATATTATGTCAGAAAATGGTAAAAATTTTTCACTTGGTCAATTGCAACGTTTAGCTTTGGCTAGAGCCTTATATTTTGATAATGAAATATTAATATTAGATGAACCTACTAGTTCTTTAGATCTGAAAGCAGAAAAAAAATTCTTACTATTAATCAAAAAATTAAAAAAAGAAAAAACAATAATTATAATTTCTCATAGAAATCAACCCTTAAAAAGATGTGATGTAATTTACAAATTGAAAAGAAATAAATTATTCAGAAGTAATAAAAGAGTTAGATAATTTTCTCTAAATCATTGAATATTTTTTGTGCACTTTTGTAGGGAAGATAATTATTGAGAACTTTTTCACCATTTTTTAATAAATAATTTTTTTGCTTTCTGTTTTTTATCAAATACATAATCTTATCAATTAAAATATCCAAATTATTGCTCATTAAACAATTAACATCATCTTCAAGTTCTGGAATACATTTTTTAATAGTAGTTGATGTTGCTACAAACCAGGATCTAGAGAATGCATGAAGTATTTTTGATCTTACACCTACAGGATATTTCGTTGGATAAAATAACAAATCTGTATCATCAAGAATTTTTTTGTTAAATTCAACAACGTGAATATCTTTATCACTTAGTATTTTACTTATATCAATTGGAATTTTTTTTGGAATATTCATGACTAAATTCAATTTAACTAAATTTATTAATCCGTTTTTTTTTAAGTTCGGAAGCAACTTTTGATGCAACAATCTTACACCATTAAAATCTTGTGTAATACTAGAACTAAACATAGAAATATTGAAAATTTTTTTTTTCTTTTTCTTAAAGTTTTTTAAATCCAATGGACAAGGAAGGATTGAAAGATTAATTTTATTCTTAATTTTAGAATAATCAAAAGGAGAATAAGTATAAATTAGATCATAATTATTAGTAATTTTTTTTAACCAATTATGATATTTACTAAAATAGACTTTTAACATTAATAATTTTATAGTTTTTTTCAAAAAATTATATTTGTTAATAGATAAATAAGTTCTATATAATTGGACTTGATCCTGAATATCTTCAAGTAAAGCAATTTTTATAGCATCTAAATTTTCACAAGCTGCAATATTATTTGAACCTAAACAAAGAATAATATCGTCTTTCTTAATTTTTAGTTTATTTATAAATAATTTTATTTCAGAAATTCTTTCATGATTAAAATAACATGGTTTAAAAAAATTAAATATTGTAATATTTTTGAGATGAATATTTTTTGACTCTTTTTCAATGCCAACAAACTTGATTTTATGATTTCTCAATTCTTTCTCGGCCTTTGGAATTATTTTTGTATTATAAAAATTTTTAAGTGTATTTATAACTATTATATTATAATTTTTCCTAAGTTCTTTGATTAAGTTTATACTAAGTAGTGCAGTTCCACCACTAAACGAATTAGGCAAACCCTGATCAATAAAGTATAAATTTTTTTTCATAAAAATAGATTATTTTCAAAACTTCATCAAACATGAAAAATCACTATAATATACTCATAAAAAGTCAAATCTTGTATAGTTATAGTTATTAACTAATTTTTGTATTTCTTATTAAACTCATTTACAGCATCAAAAATATCTTTTTTAGGTTGATATTGAATAAATTTCCTGGCTAAGGAATTAGACCCTAAAAATTTTTTATTTTGATTTTTTTTAGAACGATCGAATTTTTGAGATTTAAATTTTTTATTCAATTTGATAATAATATCATTTATAAAACTTCTTTTATTACTTGATAAAATTATTTTACTCACCATCTTCTTTTTTAAAGCTAATTTATATAATCCATCACATATGTCATCAGCGTGAGAAAAATCACCACTTATATTATGTTCAAAAATTTTTTTTAAATATTTGTAGTTTTTTTTGGATGAAGCCGTGATCAATTTTGGAATTAAAAATTTTTTACCTCTATATATTGAGTCATGATTAAAAAGTATTGCGGTTGTAGACTGAAAAAAATTGTGTTTTTTTAAAGTATTAAGATATTTATATACATCAATTTTATATTTTGCATAGTAATCGTCTGATTTAAAGACATCTTTTTCATTTACCTTTTTTTTCATATTTCCAAACATTAAAGACGAACCAGCAAAAATAAACTTACAATTAATTTTTTTTTCTATAATTGCATCAATAAGATTTTTTGAACAGTCGTAGTTAAACTTATAATTAATTAAAAAACTTTCTTTTTTTCTTTTGGTATAAGGGTTATTTTTCGAAGCCAAGTGGAAAACAATATCTGGTTTAAATTTTTCAAATATCCTCAAAATTTTTTTTTTGGATGATAAATTATTAACTATATAATTAACTCCTTCAATTTTTTTTTTGTTCAAGTTATTAGACAAACCCAAAATATTGAATTTATTTTTTAATTTTTTTGAAAGAATAATTCCATCTTGCCCAAGTGCCCCGGTAATTAGAATTTTTTTCATATAAATAGATTTTTAAATTTATAAATACATTAAAAAGATATAAATTATAATAACCTTAAATAAAAAATATTAAATTAACGTTTAAATTTAATGAAAAAAAAATCAATCTATATTTCTAATTTAAGCTGGAGACATGAAGATTTCACTTCAATAATCAAATTGATTAAGACTCATAAAATTTCAGGGGTCGATATAGCTCCTATAAAAATATTTAAAAATTGGAAAAATGTAGAAAAAAAAGTAAAAAAATTTAATAAGATTTTAAGAAAAAATAAAATTAAAGTTAATGCTATTCAAGGTGTTTTTTTTAAAACTAATTTAAATTTATTTGATAATGTAAACAAGAATTTTGAAAAGATCGAAAACCATTTAAAACTTGTTCTAAGAGTAGCAAAAGTATTTGGTTGTAATAAAATTATAATTGGGTCAACTGAATTTAGAAACAAAAAAAAAATATCTAAAGTTTATGCTGATAAGATTTTTATCAATTTTTTTTCTAAATTTAAGAAAATTTTAAAAAAGAATAAAATTTATTTTTGTATGGAAACAATACCGAAACAATACAACGAAAAGTATATATTTAAACTAGAACATTTGCTTTATCTTATAAAAAAAATAAATTCTAAATATATAAAAATTAATTTTGACACTAGTTTATTTCATTACAATAATTCAAATTTTTTAAATTTGAGGCAAAATTTGGATCAAATAAAAACTTTTCAATTTACTGAAAAAAATTTTGATTATTTTTTAAATCCAAGCAAAAATAATTTGAAAATAGCTAAAATGATAAAAAATTCAAATAAAGTTAATGAAATAAGTTTGGAAATAATAAAAAAAAAAACTAATATTAAGTATTTATCTAAGTCTATTATAAATTTAAAAAATTTACTAAATTAGTAGTACTTATCAGACCAAATAAAAAATCTTTTAATAGAATCATTAAGTGAAACTTTATTAACAAATTTTAGTTCTTTTCTTAATTTTGAAATATCTGGACATCTTCTTAATGGTTCAACTTGAGGATAATCTTTTGGGTAATTAATGTTTTTGTGTGCTATTTTTCTAGATAAACTTTTTTCAATTACTTTGTGAAGTTTTTGCATATTTATTTCTGGAGTGTTACAGCCAATATTATAAACAAATTTTTCACCCTTTATAATTACAAGTAACATTGCAGTTATTGCATCTGTTACATAACAAAAAGTTCTTGTTTGTTTTCCGTTTTTAAAAATTGTGATTGGTTTTTTTTGCTTAATGAAATTAAAAAATCTTGGAAATACCCTATAATCATTTTTTGGCATTCCAGGACCAAACACATTAAAAGGTCTAAAAATTATAGTATTAACATTTTGTTTAATTTTATAAAAGTAACACAAAGTTTCCCCAACTCTTTTGCCCTCGTCGTAACAAGAGCGATCTTCGATACTTGATACATTTCCGTTATAAGTCTCTTTCGTTGGTATATTTTTTTGATCGGGGTTTCCATAAATTTCACTACTACTAAAAAAAATAAATTTTGATTTATTTTTTTTTGCATAATCAAGTAATTTCTTTGTACCTGTTATACTTGTAAAAATAGCTTCAATCGGTTTTTTAAAATAGTGTTTTGGGCTTGGTATACCAGCTGCATGTAAAACGTAATCATATCTTAAATTGATATTTTTTATCTTATTTATATCTATCTTGAAAATCTTAACATTTTTATCTTTAAATATTTCACATTTATCAAACTTAATATCTATAGCTAAAATTCTTATTTTTTTTTTTAGATTTACATTCATTTGTATTAATGATTTGATGAAATATTTTCCTAGAAAACCGTTTGCTCCAGAAATTAAAAATTTTTTTCCCTCAAAATTTTTATTGTATTTCTTTAAATTTTGACAAATTTCTAAAATATCTGAATTTAAATAATATTTTTCATTCATATGATTTCAACATTTGGTAAAGGAATTATAAATTTTGATTTTAAACCTTTTTTTTTCCATTTTTCAACTATTGCATCTTTTAAATGCCATGCTAACAATAAAACATAGTCTGGTTGTTGTTTAAAAAGAATACTATCTTCGACAATTTTTATATCTGTACCAGGAACAAATTTATCTAATTTAAGCGAAGTGGGTTGTTCAGCAATATAATCTAAATCTTTTTGATTTAATTCACAATAATTCAATAAAACCACTGCTCTAGCTGGGCAAGATTTTGCAACAATATATTTTCCCTCTTTTTTAAGATTGTTAATCGTTTGAATTAATTTTTTTTTGGAGTCTTTAATTTTATTTTTGAAAATCTCATAGGTTTGCTCAGAATTTTCAACTATATTTTTTTTTTCTATATCAATTAATTCGATAAGTCTTTTGGTTTTTTTCTTATTTTTTGATACTAGACATCTAATACTTCCCCCATACCTAGGAACTTTTTGAGCGTCATTAAGATATAAATTATATTGTTCAAATAACTTTTCTAAAGATATTAATGAATATGTTCTTAAGTGCTCATGGTAAAAAGTATCATATTGAACATTTTCCAAAATATTCATTATGTAATGGTTTTCGAAACAGAAATAACCATTATCATCTAATAATTCAACTATACCATCCATAACATCACCTAAAGTTGACATATGAGCAAAAACATTTGTACTAGTAATTAGTTTTGCTTTTTTGAACTCCTTTGCAATTTTTTTTGCTGACTCAAGATTAAAAAAAGATTGTAATGTCTTTACACCATTGCTATTAGCTAGTTTTGCTATATTGGTTGGTTCTACACCAATAATATTTAAATTCATTAATTTAAAAGATTTTAAAAGACTTCCATCATTACTTCCAATATCAACTACAAGATCTTCTTTATTTAATTGTAGCTTTTCATTTAAGTATTTTGCAAGTTCTTTTTGCTCATTACTTACAGTGGGTGTGATTCCAGGTAGATATGGATAATCAGGATGATAAACTTTTTCTTGATCAACAATATAGTCGATTTGAAGTAAAGTGCATTCGTTACATCTTACTACATTAATAGGGTATGATTGATATTGGTTAATTTTTTCATAACTATCTATGAGGGTATTTGCTAAAGGTTGGTTTCCTAAACTAATAACGTGTGTTAAATTTTTTGAAAAACAAATCTGACAATGAGATATTTTTCCAGGTTTAATGTTATGTTTATTCATAAAAGATTTATATTTTAGCGATTTCTTTTTCTGAATTTAAACAATAATTCAAATTAGAAAATTTTTTTTGTTTTTGAAAATTTTTTAACATTTTATAAATTTGAATAGATCTTCCATCTTTAAAATCTTTGTTTGTTTTATCTTTTACTATTGTGTATTTATTGTTTTTAAAAATTTTTAGCGTAAAGTTTTTAGTCCAATCTTTTGATTTTGTATATAAAATAATATGTCCAAGTTCAAAATTTATTTTTATCCAATGTTTTTGATTACCTCTTTTTTTAGTATTGATTTGAATTAAACCATTAACATCTTTTTTGTTATTTACTTCACATTTTATATAGTTTTTAAAAGTTAAATTTTTAATTTTGATTTTTTTTATAAATGATTTTTTTAAATACATCTTACCAAAGAAAAATTGACAATATGAGAATACGTGAGTTAAAAAAATATTTTTGATTCCGCCTCCATCTTTTTCCTTTGTTTTCCAAGTGATAAGTTTTTTGTTTAAGTCTTGACTAACAAAATCCCAAAAAATATCAAATTTTTTTACTTTTCCTAAAGATTTGTTTTTAATAATTTCTTTTACTTTAATAAATAAATCATGATTTATATAGGTTAAATTAATATCAATTTTAATTTTCTTTTTTTTAATCTGATCAAAAATCTTTTTTGAATTTGAGTAATTGTTTGAAATAGGTTTCTCAATAATTATATCTTTTTTATAATATAAATTGTGTTTTAAAATTTTAAGTTGTAACTTAGGCGGGACTGCTAAAATGATCAAATCAATTTTATCTAAAAATACTTTTCTCCAATTGTTCTCAATTTTAAAATTATTCTCAAATTTTTTTTTTTGGTTTCTTCTACATAGAATTTTAAGATTGAATTTTTTAATTTTTTTGATTGCTGGAAAATAACCTTTTAACGCAAAATTAGCCCCAACTAGTGCAATATTCGTCATTTTAAATCATCAAATTTTATTAATTTTTCCGAATTTATATCGAAAACCAATAAATCATTAAGATTATCTTTTATTTCAGAAAAAGAATGAGTCTTTTTATATCCTTTTTTAAAAATATTAAACTTTGCATTAGTATATTTATCTAAATAATTTATATCGGGGATTTCTAATTCAATCTTATTGATGTAGTCTTCGTTTATAAAAAAAGCATTACAGTTTAGTCTGTTTGTGCCTATAAAAATGTAACCCTTTTTTTTCATTAATTGAATAATTGCTTTTAGAGATGCACCCCAACAAAAACCTGTATGATGATATTGAAATCTGTCAAATTTTTTTATGTAAGGGGTGGTAATTTCATATTTTTCTCCAAAAAAAGGATTATACTCTGCTACAAAAATTTTTGATATTTTATGTGGTAAAGATTTAAGAACCCAATAATCAATACCATCTATATCAAGTGAAAACAGATCTAAATTTTTATCAAAAGAATACTTAGATAATAATTCAATTATATTTTCAGCATCAATATAATCATTATGAATAATTATTTTATTTTTCCAAACCCTTAGAAATGAATTTATTTTCTGTTCTAAGTTAGGAGTAGGGTCAATTAATAATCCTTCACACTTCTTTGTTTCAAAAATGTAACGGGTGTTTGATTCAGAATAATCTTGAGTGCCAATTTCTACAAACTTAACATTTTCGATGTTTAGAGATTTCAAAAAAAATTGAATTATACCATCCTCATAGTCTTGAGAAAAAACTTTAAAATGGGTTTCATTTAAATTATTTATTTTTTTCAAGTTCGTTTCTAAAAATCTTTCAAACAATTGTCCTTTTTGTATTTTGATATCATCAAACTTTCTTAAAAAAAGTCTATCAATAATTTTTCTGATTAATTTCTTTAGCATTATAAATATTAAAAAAAACTTTAAAAAATTTCTTTATTAAATTATTTATTAAAATGATTAAAACTATAAAAAAGTTTTGTCCATTATTAAATCTAATTTTACACTCTTCAAAAAGGCCATTTAAGAAACCAAATTTACTTGAGAAACCCCCAGAAGATACTATTCCAATTATTTGATTTTTTTCAGTAGATGATCCAATTAGTTTTTTTTTAATAAACAATTTATAATAAATATCATAATCTGCTGAACATTTATATTTGGTATCGAAATTACCCAATAGACTGTAAAACTTCTTTTTTAAAAAAAAACCAGTTGAATGAGAAGTTGCAAAATCAAAATTGTAATGTAACTTTTTAACATTAAAACCATATTTTAGAATTGTATCATTAACATAATGTCTTCTTACTGTTCCAAATACAAAATCATTATTAGAATTTACAAATTTTTTATGAACAATTTTTAGTGCATTTTTTGTAATTATATCACCCGAGTTTACAAAAAGAATTACCTTACCTTTGCAAATTTTCAAACCTTTATTCATTGCGAAGTAAATTCCATCATCTTTTTCAGATATTAAAAAATCTATTTTTTTATTATGTAAAATTTTTTTTAATGTATTATCAGTTGATTTCCCGTCAATCACTATGTGTTCAAAATCTTTAAATGATTGATTATGTACACTTTTGATGGTTTTTATAATATTTTGCTCATCATTTTTAACCACAGTAATTATCGAAAAAAAGGGTTTTTTTTTTGTAAATTTTTTTTTTGCCAAATTTTTCATTTTTTGAAATTAATTACTACCAATTGCTCCTTAAATATATAGATATATTAGATTTAAAATGTTTAATAACTTTATTTTCGCCATCATTCAAAATTAATAAATTACATAAAATTAAACTTTATGAAGATTGGAATATACTTTGAAACCTCAGAAAATACAGGTGGAGCTCATCATCAAAATATAAGATTATTAGAATTATTTAATGAGTCTTTATCAAATAAATATGAGATAGTTTATATTGTCTCGAATGAAAATCAAAAAAGAATAATCGAGAATAAAAATTCAAAAGCATTACTTTTTAAAAAAAATATATTTTTTAAGATTGAACAATTTTTTTTAAGATTTCCTTTTTTTAAAGAAATTTATAAAAAATTATCTTTTACAAATAAATTTGAAAAATTTTTAATGCTAAAAAAGATAGATTTATTATTTTTTAACGCCCCATATGAAATATCATTATTGGTCACAAAGATAAATTTTGTTATTTTCTTATTATCGATGCAACATAGGACTCATGGTTTTTTTCCAGAATATAGAAGAGGTCATGATAATGAAATAAGAGACGACATTATAAATAACTCAATTAAAAAATCTTTTAAAATTTTTGTAGGTGCAGAAAAAGATAAAAATTTATTAATTAAGTTTTTTAATGCTGACGAAAATAAAATTATAATACAACCTTATACTTTTACCTTACCTAATTTGTATAAAGGAAATTTAAATTATGATTACAAAAAATTATTTAATGATTTAGCTCTCCCACAAGAAAAAAAAATATTTATTTATCCTGCTCAATTTTGGGCTCACAAAAATCACAAATATATAATTGATATCTGTACTAATTTAAAAAAAGATAATAAAGATGATATTTGTTTTGTATTTTGTGGCTACGATAATGGAAATTTAAATTATATTAAAAAACTTATCAATGAAAACAATTTAAATGATTATGTAAAAATTTTTAACTATTTAGATAACTTTCAACTCATATCTTTATATCTAAATTGCCATGGAGTCATAATGCCATCTTATGTGGGCCATACTACGATACCGATGTATGAAGCATTTTTTTTTCAAAAAAATATCTTTTATACAAAAGGCTTGTCTGATAATAGTGTAAAGGAGCATCTTACTGAAATAGACATCGATAATACAGAGTCTTTTTTGGAAAATTTACAAAGAATTGAAAAAGATAAAAAACAAAACGAAATTAAATTAAAAAATGCTTATAAATTTTATCATGAACATTGCGATGAAGAAAAGGTTATTAACAATTTTCAAAAAGTATTTGCTGAATATAAAAAGATAAGAGAACTATGGGATTGATTTTAAAATTTATAGAAGAATATTTTCATGAGTAGTTTTTTTGATCCAGATATACTAAAACAAATAAAACAGTATGAAACAGGTGTTAATGTAATTGAGAATTTTGTTAGTCAAGATGAATGTGCTGAACTTTTAAATTATTTTAGAAATTTAAAAAATAAATCAGTTGGTAAAAGTCAATCTGTTGAAAGAGAGGAAAGTACAAAGATTTTTTTTAATTTTGAACAATCAAAAAAATTATTAAATTTGAGAAAAAAAATTGAGGAACAAGTTGGTCAATTTTTTGTAAAT
>MDSW01023590.1_pt1 | contig 25355 bp, 35 predicted proteins | sample 811171 | NCBI WGS metagenome assembly MDSW01 (sample SAMN05326641, study PRJNA326480) | marine metagenome | isolation source: seawater | place: Atlantic Ocean: North West | collected 2012 | reverse complement strand
GTTCAATTTTTTATTTATCTTGAATAATTACTTATCTTATTTTCCACGTTGATTCCCCCACATAGATACATGCATTCGTGGGGAATAACTCAATTTGGAATCTTTAGCTAATTTTGATACAATCTTTTCACGTGAAATAATTTCAGATTTTGTGGTTGCCTGAGGCATGAGAAGAACTTTGTCTTTATCGAGACAGTACTTACTGATTAAATTATTAATTTCTGTAAGATCATTATCATCTTCTACTACATACTTAAAATAGCAATTTTTTTGTTTAGAGAAAAATGAATAACATTCGTTTTTCTCACACAGTTCTAACAAATTGCCGGAATTTTTAGTCTTAGGCGATACATTCCATTGATCAACTAATGCTGAAAGCGCATTATTTGGCACGATAGTACAATTTGTTTCAACTTCTACATAAAACTCAGGCTTTAGAAATGTGAGAAGTTCTGCTAAATCATCTTGTTGCATTAGTGGTTCTCCACCAGTTATAACTAAATGTCTAATAGTAGATTGCTCTAATAATTTCCTAATTTCTTTAATTGATATTTCATTTACTTCTTTTGCGTAATCATAATTCTTCCAATCCCATGTGTACTTTGTATCACACCAAATACATTTTAGATTACATTCAGCAGTACGCAAAAAAATTGCCTGTTTTCCAGCATTGATACCTTCACCTTGGATTGATTCGAAAATTTCACTAATCTTCATGAGTACCTTTAATGCAAATCCTTTATATCTAAACCGAATTCATTTTTTAATATGAAACTCTTCTTGGATTTTACACCATGCAAAGAATGTAAAGAAATGATGCTTGAGTTATCGTCAGAAGAAATGCTATTTGCTGACGATGCTACTAGAGCTGAAGTATCTTCGAGATTCCTCAGACATCTAACATATAATCACAATGAAGTAGTTAAAGCTGTGATGGATGAGGTAAAAACACAAAAAAGAAGCCCCGAATTTGATTTATACAAATAATTTCTAGTTTAGAATATCTCCTACTTAGAAAATAATTTTAAGATGTATTGCTAATACTAAGGGTTGGGTTTATTCAGTAAAAGCAAAGCAGAGAGTCTCACCAAATGTAGGGAATGTGGAAGTGAACTTCATGATCCTGAAAGGCTAAAAAGACATCAAAAAATTGCTCATGATAAGAAAAATGAAAAATGCCGAACTTGTGGTAATGAGTTTCCAGACGCAGAAGCATTACGAAAACATAAAAAAAAATGTAAGTGATTTATCATTTGTCATCAAATGATGTGAGGCTATTTTTTGAAAATCGTGTCTTTATACGTCGTTTTCTAACCAAAATGTAATAATTAATTATCTCATGAATTTGTTCTTCTGCAGTAAATCCATGTTCGTTTGATTCAAATAGAAAATCTAAGTAGTCTTTTTCATTTAACTTAATTACTATTTTTCGCAAAATTATTGTAGATGATCAAGTGATTTACAAGTTAATTTTGTTAAAGATTATGTAATAGTCAAGGTTATTTTGAGTGTATTATACTATAAAATTAGATGAAAAAATGTCGAATATGTGGATGTAAAGATCATAGATTAGTAGGATGTATAAGACATAAAACAAAAAAATGTAGTTGCTATAATTCAGATTAAAAAAATCACTAATTAAAACTAAAAAATCTAATGTAGAAATTGAAATCTCTGTTGCTTGTATTCTTTTTGTAATGAACCAGTGATAGGAATTGGATTACCACAAAAATTACAATTGTTTTTTTCATCAAGAAACCAACCTTTTATATCGAAACCATAACGTTTGACTACGATTTCTTTACATTCAGAACAATACGTATGTTCCCAAGGATGACCTGGTACATTTCCTAAGTACACATATTTTAAACCAACATTTTTTGCTACTTTGTAATGATTTTCAAGAGTTTTGATTGGAGTTGATTCATAATCCATCATTTTATAGTCTGGATGAAAGCGTAAAAAATGGATTGGCATTTCTGGACCAAACTCATCTAGAACAAACTTTGATAATTTTTTAGCATAATCTAAATTATCGCCAACTTGTGGTACAATAAGATCAGTAATTTCAACATGAATGTTAGTTTTATCACGAATTTCAATTAACGAATCAAAAATTGGTTGTGGATCTGGTACAGCGATAAATTTTTTTGTAAATTCAGGCTCAGCACTGCCTTTAAAATCAACTGTAATACAATCTAAAAAATCATTCATCATTGAAACAGTTTCTGGCGTGTCATAACCATTTGATACAAAAACATTGAATAGCCCTTTTTTGTGTGCAGCAATTCCACAATCACGTGCAAATTCAATAAAGATTGATGGCTCATTATACGTATATGCAATTCCATGTGCCCCATATTGAAACGCACGATTGGCGACATCCTCAGGAGTCATATCAATTCCTTCAACTTTCCTTCTTTGGCTAATATCAGAATTCTGACAATATTTACAAAGCCAATTACAACCGGTAGTTGCAATAGAATAGATTTGACTTCCAGGGTGATAATGAATTACAGGTTTTTTTTCAATTGGGTCAACATGACCAGCAATGACTTTCCCATAAACAAATAATTGTAATTTACCGTATTCATTACCACGAATTCCGCATAAACCAATCTGATCTTTATGTATTACACAGTATCTAGCGCATGCAGTACATTTCACTTTATCATTTGGCATTTTTTCATACAACACAGCTTCTTTACCCATGATAAGTGAAAGTAATTTTTGAATATAACATTAATGATGATATCTTGAAGTAAAATGAATTTTGAAAATATCTCAGATGAAGATGGGGTAATTCTTGTACAAATGGCAAGATATGCTGTCACTGAATACATTACAAATAATAATAAAATTTCTGAACAGAGTTTTAAGGAAAAATTTAGTTTTAATGCAGGTGTGTTTGTTACAATTAATGACAAATCTGGACTTAGGGGATGCATAGGATTTCCACTTGCAGTAAAAAAACTATCAGAGGCATTAACTAACGCCGCAATTTCTGCATCAACCGATGACCCAAGATTTCCATCTGTTAAAGAAGATGAATTAAATGATTTAGTTTTTGAAGTAACAGTACTTAGTGACACTAAAGAGATTTCTGCAAATTCACCAGATGAGATAATTAATTCAATAAAAATTGGTAGGGATGGTCTAATAATTGAAAAAGACTTCCAATCAGGATTGCTTTTACCACAAGTCCCAGTAGAATATAACTGGAATACTGAAGATTTTCTAAAGCATGCATGCCATAAAGCAGGACTTCCCAGCGAATCATGGAAAGATAAAACAACAAAAATTTCAAAGTTTCAAGGCGTGATATTTCGTGAAGTGCTACCTAATGGTGAAATTATACGGGAAAAGTTTCAATAGCGAACAAATCTCAATATAACTATGGGACTATTTGGAAACTCGAAGAATCCAGAGGATTATGTATATGAGGGATTAGCAATGTTACAACAGAATAAACCGAAAGCAGCTGTTAATTTGTTTAAAAAAGCACTAAAATCTGATTCAAAAAATACCTCAGCGCTTTATAATCAAGGCCTAGCATTAAATCAGATGCGAAAATATCAAGATGCAATTACCTGCTTTGATAAAGTAATAGACATTGATCCAAATGATGCACCATCATATAACAATAGAGCGATAGCATTAGCAGAGCTTGGTGATACAGACGAAGCATTAGAATGGTATGATAAATCGATTAAAGTGGATCCAAAGTATGCTGCTGCGCATTACAACAAAGGAGTTCTGTTAGATAAAAAATTGCGCCCTGATGAAGCATTGAAATGTTTGGATGAAGCGATTAAACTAGAACCTAAAAAAGATAATCCTAGATTCTACAAAGGAATAGTTCTTGGAAAAATGAAAAAGCATGAAGAATCTCTAAATTGCTTTCAAAATGTTCATAGACATAATAGGCAGCATCTTGATGCATATTTTCAAACAGGTGTTCAACTTGCTGAACTTGATAGACACGAACAGGCAGTGAAAGTATTTGACACTATAATGGAAAAACATGAAAAATTCAGAAATAACGCAAATGTAATCTATGCAAAATCAAGAAGTAAAGCTGCACTAGATCAAACTGGTGAAGCATTAGAACTGTTAAGAATAGCTACAAAGCAATCAAAGGGCATAAAAGAATGGGCACTCAAAGAAAAAGTTTTTGAAAAATTTTTTGGAACTCCTGAATTTGAGGATATTATAAAATAAATTAAAGAATTTTCTTTCTTACTGCATCTATTCGCAGTAACTTAATTTTCTTTTTTGGTCCAATCAATCTAGATTCATAAATTGGAACATAAACTTCTAAAATTTCATTAATCTTAACATCCTCTTTTAATGACTTGATTCCAGATTCTGCAGGTTTTTTTAACTTTGAAACTAATTTCTTTATTGCACCATCAATTGTTATTTCCGGTTTTTTTACATTATCTTTATTATCATCTAAAATTCTTTTTGGGTATTTTTCAATTAGTTTAGCCGTGGTTTTGTATGATAAATTAACTTCCTTACCATGGTGATCAAATGCTATATCATCTTCATTTTCAATAACTAATCGTTCCTGTACGTCTAAACGAACTTTATTCTTACGACTGGGACCTAATTTACTTAACACACCTTTTTTTTGTAATATAGGATAAGTTTGTCCATCAATGATTAATTCCTTAACATTTTTGTCTACTGTTATAGTATGGTCTACTTCACGGATAAAATCTGCTGTATATTTTCCTGATAAAAGCAAAAATGCCTCAAAAAATAATTTGGTTGAATGAATATGTATATCACTTCTTTTTGGTTTTTGTAATAAAGTTTGAAACAACTTTACTTTTCTAGATTCAACCATATCAACAATTTCGTCATAATCTAAAGATGGTTTTAGTACAATAATTTTAGATTTTGAATTATATTTCATTTTAGACATATTCTATAATTTACGTATTTTTAAATTAATCTAAATGAGAAAACATATACTCGTACGTAATTTTTCTATGATATGAATAAAGAAAATATTTTTTCTAGGGGTGGTATACCAAGTAAAAAAGCAAAATCAAATTATTTCACTGGGAAAGTTATCGCTAAAGACATTTCAGCAAAAATCAAACCGAAAAATGAGAAAATTTATCATGTAACATTCAAATCTGGTGCAAAAACAAAACTGCATTTTCACAATGGTGGTCAAACATTAATTGTTACTAAAGGAAGAGGTGGTCTCTCATTATATAGAAGATTTGGTACCAATGAAACTAATTTCAAAATCAGAAAAACAAAAAGCATTAGTTTAAGAATTGGTGACTGTGTCTATATTCCCGCTAAAACACTTCATACTCATGGGACTGTAACAAAAAAAACTGATTTCGCACATATCGCAATTAATTCATTTCCAAAGAATAATGTTGAACCAAAAACATTTTGGTATGAATCTGATTTTCAAAAAAATGTCATAAAGAGACTAAAATAATGATTACAAAAAAGATTCAAGACACAGAGCCAATCAATGCTGATGAAGGTACTGAAATTAGACAAATCTTTCATCCCCATAATACTCTAGATGGAATTAGGTATAGCCTAGCACAATCTACTATTCAACCAGGTAAAAAATCAAAATCACATAAAATGAAAACATCTGAAGTTTATTTTGTATTAGAAGGGAAAGGAGTATTACATATAGATGATGTACCAATAATAATTGAAGAGCATCAATCAGTTTTTGTTCCACCATTTTCTATACAATATTTAGAAAATACTGGTAATGAAGAACTAAAAGTTCTATGTATAGTTGACCCAGCATGGAAAAAAGATGATGAAGTATTACTTTGATCTGAGTATCTTTTTATCATATTAGCTTGTATCAGAAATAGTTGAATACAAAACAAGCGCGTCAAATTTTACTCTTAAAAGATGACCCAACGTATGAAGAAATTCGATATGCGTATAGAAAATTAGCATTAGAATTACATCCAGATAAAAATGAAAAAGAGTCTGATGGAAAAAAATTCAAAGTAATAACTGAAGCATACTACTTTCTGAAAGACCAACATAAATCCACACATGTGCAGAACAAAAAATCAGCAACCAAAACACGTGAAGATATAAAAAATACAAGACAGAATTTCAGGAAAAATGAGCGAAATCATAGGCAAAATTCACCTGAGGAAGATTGGAGTAGATTCACTAAAGAATTTGAAGAAGATAAAGACTGGTGGAAAAAATATGAGCAAGATTTTTGGAACAAATATGAATCAAATAAAAATGAGAGTATACATGAACAAGAAGCAAGTAATGTAAAAGAAAAACCAGAAGTCGATTTATCGGTTAGAGTTGATCCATCACTTTGTATTGGATGTTGCAGTTGTGAAACAATTGCCCCAAATGTGTTTACTGTTGATAAAACAACTACAATGAATCCAAAATCCCGAGTTTATAATTCCAAGGGATCAAAGAATCTCAAAATTATTAATGCTGCAGAAACATGCCCAACAAAAGCAATCATTGTAGATGATTTAGATAATAATCAAAGAATATTTCCTTACTAGTTTATTCTCAATTTAGTACATAAATTATCAATGTCATATTCAGATAATTCAGGTGTTTTTGTAAACATAGAATGTACTGCACCTGCAGAATCATCTTTACTTCTTGGAATCAAATGTACATGAACATGTGGTATTTCCTGACCACTATCTTTACCATTATGAACTGCAACTAAAGTTGCACCAGTCAATGAATCAATTTTAGAAATTAATCTGTGTACTGTAGAAAAAATTTCATTATTGACATCTACTGGAAGATCCTGTATCTTCTCATAATGATTTTTTGGAATGATTAATGCATGGCCTTTTGCCAAAGGAAATGCATCTAGAAACCCTATACATGATTCTGTCTCAACTAATATTTTTGCTGGAATTTCTTTTGATACAATTTTACAAAAAATACAATCCAAGTCATTCACCAAATCTAATCTTACGGTTCAATTATTGCCCATGGTAGACCTTCACCATATTTAACAGTGACAATTGATCCCATAGGAAGATTACAGTTTTCTATAGTTTTTGGAATTCCATCTAGTGTATCAACATAACAGTTACCATTTGCAGATTCAAAGATTTCAACTTCTTCTATAACATCTTCCCGTATAAAATTCCAAAAAGGAAAAACCATTGTACCTAAAACAATTCCTGCTACTGCAAGTGCTCCCAAAAAAACAACTGCATATTTTTGACCATCAGATAATTCCAATAATGTGTGTCTAAAATTTTATAATAATAAATTTACCACATACCGCCTTCTTGAACACCACCACTTGTGTCAGGCTTTTTCTCAGGTACGTTACCATGTGCTTTTTTCATATGTCGTTCAAGTCTTTCTGGTTGATGCAATTCTAAACCACATTCTTTGCATTTAGTTTCATTACTTTTTTTGTTCTTTCCAAATAGACCCATAAAGTATAGAATTTGAATGAGCTTATAAAAGGTATTTCTGAATATGGATTGTTGAATATTAAGAATATTACAGTTTTAGGTTCTGGAGTTATGGGACACGGAATTGCACAGGTATCTGCCACTGCAGGATACAATGTGGTACTACGTGACATCAAACAGGAATTTTTAGACAAAGCAATGGAAAAAATTCATTGGAGCCTAGACAAGCTTGTTACAAAAGAAAAGATATCAAAAGAAGAAGGAGATGCAATTTTTTCACGAATCACGCCAGTTGTAGATTTGAATGATGCAGTTAAAGATGCTGAATTAGTAATTGAAGTAGTTCCTGAAATAATGGATTTAAAAAAGCAGGTATACGCAGAACTGGATAAAGCTGCAAAACCAGAAGTAATATTTGCATCAAATACAAGCACATTGCCAATCACAGAAATTGCAAACACGACGTCACGACCTGATAAATTTATTGGAATTCACTTTTTCAATCCACCGCAACTTATGAAACTAGTTGAAGTAATTCCAGGTGAAAAAACAGCACAAGAAATAACTGAACTTACGCAGGATTTTGTAAGATCAGTAAACAAGCAGGCAGTTTTATGCAGAAAAGATGTTCCAGGGTTTATCATAAACAGATTATTCATACCAATGGTTCATGAAGCATGCTATTTACAAGACAGAACAGGTGCATCACTGGAAGAGATTGATTCGGCTGTAAAGTTCAAACTTGGTTTTCCAATGGGAATTTTTGAATTAGCAGATTTTACTGGAATGGATGTAATACACAAGGCAACTGTTGAAATGCATTTACGAGACAAAAAAGTAATCAAACCACATAAAACAGTTGAAAAAATGTTTGATGAGAAAAAATTGGGCCAGAAATCAGGGGAAGGATATTACAAATATTCAGATGACAAGTATGAAAGAGTTGAACTTTCTGAAGAATTAGCAAAAAAATGTGACCCAATTCAACTTGTGGCAAATGTTCTAAACAATGCAGCATGGTTGATTACAAACGGTGCAAGTGATGTAGAGGAAATTGAAAAAGCTGCAAAACTTGGTCTTGGTTTAAGAAAACCATTATTTGAAACAGCAAAAGAGATTGGAATTCAAAATATACTAGATGAGCTAAACAAGCTTGCACAAGAACACGGTGAATTTTACAAGCCAGACCCACTCTTAGAGTCTATGATTTAGTTTGCTCTAAAATGTAGTTGACTGCATCTTTTGGTGAGTTAAATCCTACAATCTTAACATTTTCTCTATGATCAATATACTGATCAGAATACTTTGTGGCCATCCCTCCTGAATTTTTTAGTGCTGCTATTGGTTTTTTGTACATATATGCAGCGCATATTTCTGATAGTGTTCCAGAACCTCCGCCTACAACAATTACTCCATCTGCAGAAAGTGCATTAAGAAAGTCTCTTGACAACCCCATTCCAGATGGAATTACAATATCACAAAACTCGTTTGCCATAGTAGAGTCATCTTGTGGAATTATGCCAACTGTTAATCCACCTTCATCTTTCGCCCCATGTGATGCAGCCTTCATTACACCACCTAGCCCACCAGTTATCAAAACTGATCCAGACTTGGCAACTTCTTTTCCAGCGTCATACGCAATAGTTTCAAGATCAGGTGTACAACCATTATCATTATTGCCTATAACTAAAATCTGAAGCATTTTTCCCATACATGGCAATTAACTATCATCAATATAGTTTTTCAAATAAAGTAAGAGTTATTAAAAAAGGAAAACTAGTATTCTTATGGAAAAACGTTCAATGCCAGTTTGCTTTACTAAAGATCAATACAAAATGATCGAAATGTATGCAAAAAAGAAAGGTTTGCTAAACACTAGCCAAGGTTTAGAAAAACTACTAGATGAAATCTAATATAATTTCCTTTTTCATTATTTCATAATTTAATTAGATCTATTTTTTATAACAATCATGGGACTATTCAGTAAAAAATCTTCAATATGTACAATTTGTAAAAAAGAAACAAAACATAAACACAAAGCAAAAAAAGAGTGGTATGTTGAATCACCTCTTTGTGGTGAATGCTATATGGACAAAATGAGGGATGAGTATGATTCTAATATTAAGTCAAAATGTATAACATGTAGTGCACAGAAAAAAGTCACTGACCTCTGGGAACCAAGATGGCAATGGGATATGAAAGGTTTATTGTGTAAAACATGTTTCGATAAAAAAGAATCTGATTTTGACAAGAAGAAAGCATTCTGTACATTATGCGGAATGAAATTAGGATTTTTTAGATATAACCCAAAACCAGCTTGGAAAGTGAGTGGTCAACTTTGCAGGAAATGTTGGGATGAACAAAAAGCTAAAAATGAGTAATATGATATTTTTTAAAAAAAATTCATGTGATTACTGTGAGAAAACGTTCTCAAAGAAAGAAGAACTGATGCAGCATTTACAGATAATACATTACAAAGATCTACCATACGATTGTAAGATATGCAACGAAAATTTTTCAAATATGGAAGATATGAGAACTCATTTACAGAGATATCACAGTTACAAGAAAAATAGAGATTAGAGTGCTTTAACAGTTTTAACAATTGGTGGTCTAATCTTAGTAAAAACTCTAAATCCACAAATACATTTTATCTCTGGTAGGCGGTTTAATTCAATAAGACTTACCTGCACATTACACCTAAGACATTCATAAACTACATCGAATTTCTCCTCTTCTAGAACCGTTTGGTCATCAGAAGAGTCCTCAGTAAAATTTTCTTCTACCATTGCTAAACACGAACATTCCTATAATAAAAGGCTAACAAAATCATTTCAACGATAATTCAATATACACATCATCAGGAATTTTTAGACGCATTAATTGCCTAATTGCCTTGTCGTCTGCGTTTAGATCTATTATCCGTCTATGCATTCTCATTTCCCATTTTTCATATGTTTCAGTTCCATTTCCACATGGGGATTTTCTTGTAACAACGTTAAGACGCTTAACTGGAAGTGGTGTAGGACCCTTTACTTTTACACCAGTTTTTTTTCCAATTCCCATAATTTCTTTACATACATCACCTAATTTGGGAAGACTAGTACTAGTTAATTTTATGCGAGCGTTCTGAGCCATAATGACTCACTCATGCAGTGTGTTTTTCTGTAATTTCTTTAACAACACCAGCAGCGATGGTTGCACCCATATCTCTTAATGCAAATCTACCCATTTCCGGAAATTCTTGGAATGTTTCTATTGGTGTTGGTCTTACTGGTCTAATTGTAACTATAGCAGAATCACCTACTTTCAAAAACTTTGGATTTTCTTCATCAGTTGCTCCTGTTGCAGGATTAATTTTTGCATTGAATGCAGTAATTGTTGCTGCAACTTGTGCAGTATGTGCATGCATTACAGGTGTGTAACCTGGTGCAATAGCAGTTGGATGATGAATGACTATAATTTGCGCTTTGAATTCTTTAGCAACGTTTGGTGGACTATCTGGTGAGCCTAAAACATCTCCACGTTTGATATCTTTCTTCTCAACACCTCTCAAGTTAAAACCAATATTATCACCTGCTTCTGCTTTTGGCATTTCAGTGTGATGAGTTTCAATTGATTTAATTTCACCAGGTGCGCCAGATGGCATTACTACAATTTTATCTCCTGGTTTCATTACACCAGTTTCAACACGTCCTACAGGAACAGTTCCAACACCAGTTATTGAATAAACATCTTGGATTGGAACACGTAGTGGTTTTCCAATTGGTTTTTCAGGTGCCGTAAAGTCATCAAATGATTCTAAAAGTGTCTTACCTTTGTACCATGGCATATTCTCAGACTTCTTAACTAAATTGTCACCAGTCCATCCAGAAACTGGAACAAATGGTACTTGGTCTAATTTGTAACCTACAGATTTAACTAATTGTTCGCCTTTTGCTTTTGCTGCATTGTATGCATCTTCAGAAAATTTACTGTCGTCCATTTTGTTAATTGCAACAATAAGTTGGTTAACACCCAATGTTTTTAGCAAAAATGCATGTTCTCTTGCTTGACCACCAGGTGCAATTGCAGTATCTGTCTCACCTTCTTTTGCAGAAAGTACTAGAACTGCTGCATCTGCCTCAGATGCGCCAGTAATCATGTTTTTAATAAAGTCCCTGTGTCCAGGTGCATCAATTAATGTAAAGAAGTATTTTGGTGTTTCAAATTTCTGAAAGGCAAGATCAATTGTAATACCTCTTTCTCTTTCATCTTTGATGTTATCCATAACCCAAGCATACTTGAAGGTATCACCTTTTCCAGTCTTTTCAGATTCTTCGGCATGTTGAGCAATTGCTCTTTCATCAACTACGCCTAAATCCATCAAAAAGTGACCCATTGTGGTTGATTTACCATTATCAATGTGACCTGTAATTATCATATTCAGGTGTGCTTTGTCTGCCATTTTCAAAATTCGTTATTTGATGGGCTTTATTAGCATTTACATTTTTTTTAATTTTCTTGCCTATTTTTTGCATTTTTTAGATCCTCAAATTGAAATCAGAATAACATAAGACTATAAATCAAAGATACAAAATAAAAAAATATGAAAATTACAGTCTCTGTAATCAAAGCAGATGTTGGAGGAATAGGTGGACACACAAAACCAAGTGATGGTTTGATAGAAGCCGTAAGACACACTGTAAAGAGTTCAGGCGATCTGTTGTTAGATTACTATATTGGATACTGTGGCGACGATGTGCATATTGTGATGAGTCATACTAAAGGAACGGATGATGAGGAAATTCATAAACTGGCATGGGATGCATTTGAAGCAGGAACACAAGTAGCTAAGGAAGAAGGTCTCTATGGTGCTGGTCAAGACTTACTGAAGGATTCTTTTTCAGGAAATGTTAAGGGTATGGGACCAGGTGTTGCAGAATTAGAATTTGAAGAGCGTCCAAATGAAGCATTCACAGTCTTTGCTGCAGACAAAACAGAGCCTGGTGCATTCAACTATCCTATGTATAGGCTATTTGTTGATGCATTAAGTAATACTGGATTAATTGTTAACAAATCACTTGCAAAAGGAGTAGATTTTCATGTTATGGATGTTGAAGATGGAACAATTGCAAAATTATCATTGTGGGAGGATAAACCAACACTAGAAGCTGCATTAATGTATCCTAGTAGATATGTAATCTCCTCAATTAACACTAAAGATGGCGAACCAATTCTAAGTGCATCAACTGATCGACTTCATAATATTGCAGGAACATATGTTGGTAAAGATGATCCTGTCTGTTTAATAAGAACACAAAAGCTATTTCCTGCTACAGAAGAAGCAGGAAGTGTATTCAATAATCCACATTATGTAGCAGGAAACACAAGAGGTAGTCATAACATGCCACTTATGCCAGTTAAACTAAATTCTGCAGCAACAATCAATTTTTGTATTCCAATAGTTGAATCACTTGTCTTTAGCATGCACAATGGAAAGTTTACTGGTCCATTTGATGGATTTTCTACAGCTGATTGGGATTATGTTAGAGAAATTGCAACCAAAAAAGCACTAGCAATACGTAGTCAAGGTTTCATACATCCTGCAACACTAGTTCCAGATGAATTAGAATATGCAGATGGCTATAATGATAGAATGAATATACTCAAAAGTAAAATGAAACCAATGGATTCAAAAACAGTCACAAATGATCGAAAGGAAAATTACGAAGATCCAGACTAAACGTATAGATCATAAGTTAAAAAAGATTAAAACTAAGTAAGTAGTATTCTCATTATGATTTCTAAGTATGAATTTCAGTTTTCAGTAGGTTTTCATACTATTACAAAACTAGCTATGACTATCGCGGCAATCCTGACATTCTCACATTACGTGGTACAATTATTTGGTCAAACAGTTCCAGGTATTTTCTGGCCATATTTTAAAGAGATAGGATTTGCATTTATAATTCTGGGCGCTGCAATATTTGCAGTGTCATGGTTTCTAAAAGCTCGACCACATAACAGACCAAAAAAATACTCAGTTGTTTGCTTTGATGTTTTTGGAAAAGAAAGTAAAATTGATGGAATAAGAACTGAGTTCAAAAATCATGACGTTGCATGGAGTTTTATGAAACAATATAAACAAACATACCCACTAAACAATTTTGCACTTGTTTCAGAGTTAAAGAAAGACCGTAAAAAAGTCATTTTTAGATATATTTAGAAAAAACTTATTCAAAATGTAGATTAACTAGTACATAGAGAAATGAAATTTTCTGTATTATCAGATTCATTGGAGAAGATGGAATCAACAACTAAACGCATAGAGTTAACAGATATTTTGGTTGAACTTCTCAAAAATACTCACGCAAATATAATTTCTAAAGTAATTTATCTAATACAAGGAAAAATCAGACCGAATTTTGAAGGAGTTGAATTAGGAATTGCCGAAAAACTTGTAATCCGTGCAATTTCAAAATCATCAGGTATCACAACAAAAAAAATTGAAGATGACTATAACGATGGTGGGGATCTGGGAAAAACTGGTGCTAACATTCTTAGACAGAAGACACAAACAACATTCACAGCTGAAACAATAACTTTGGAAAGAGTATATGACACATTATTAAAAATTTCAAAATTAGAAGGTAAAGGATCCCAAGATATGAAAATGAAATACATATCTAGTCTGTTGAATGATGCAACACCCATCGAATCAAAATTTATTCTAAAAATACTACTTGGAACATTACGCTTAGGAATAGCAGAAAATACTACTATGGATGCATTAGCTATTGCGTTTACAAATGAAAAAAGTAATCGTGAACTTGTTGAAAATGCTTACAACGTATCCAGTGATTTAGGAAAAGTTTCAGAGGTGTTAGCTACAGAAGGTATTAACGGAATTTTAAAGTTCACTACTTCACTATTTAGCCCAATCAGACCAATGTTGGCAGATCGTGTTAAAAGTGAGGATGATGCATTCAAAAAAATAAAAAATGATTTTGCTGCAGAGTATAAGCTAGATGGTGAGCGTGCACAAATTCATAAAAAAAATAATGAGATAGTTTTATTTTCAAGAAGCTTAGAAAATATCACAAGATATTATCCTGATGTTGTAGAAAAAATTTCAAAGTGCATAAATGCTAATGATGGAATTTTTGAAGCAGAGATAGTAGCTGTGAATGAAAATACGGGTAATTTTTTACCATTCCAAGAATTAATGCATAGAAGAAGAAAGTATAAACTAGAACAAGCAGTGTCAGACTATCCAATAACAGTGAATTTTTTTGATGTGCTTTATTACAATCAAACCGATTATTTGGAGAAACCCTATATGGAAAGAAGAAAAACTCTAGAAAATATTATCAAAGAAAATAATTTTGCTAAACTGGTTCCAATGTCAATTGTAAGTAATGAGGGAGATGTAACTGAAAGCCTTGAAAACTCAATAAATTCTGGGTGTGAAGGACTAATGCTCAAAGTAATAGATTCTCCATATCGCGCAGGAACACGTGGAAATAACTGGTTAAAGCTCAAACGTGAATATCAAAATGAATTGGGTGATAGTTTGGATTTAGTTGTGGTTGGTGCATTTTTTGGTAGAGGAAGAAGAACTGGTAAGTATGGTACATTACTACTATCGTCGTATAATTCTGAATCTGATACTTTTCCAACTATTTGTAAAGTTGGAACAGGTTTCACTGATGAAAATCTAGATCAATTATTTCAAATTCTTTCTAGTAAAGTAACTTTGAAAAAAAATCCTAGAGTGGAAAGCACGATGGAAGCTGATATCTGGTTTGAACCAGAATTAGTTTTAGAAATTGTTGCATCAGAAATTTCACTTAGTCCAATACACAAAACAGGTCTAAACATGGTAAGGAAGGATATTGGGTTTGCGTTAAGATTTCCTAAATTTACTGGTAAGATACGAAGCGAAAAGTCAGCAGAAGATGCATCAGTAGATGAAGAAGTTCTGGCATTATACAAAAATCAGAAAAAAAGTGAGATGAACTGAACTAGAGCCAAATTCCAAAAACAAGAAGCATTAAATTATCCTCTTCTTGAGTAGTAATTCGTTATGTATAGTGGAGAACTAGAAGTTCAAGCTAAAAGAAAGGCAATTGCAGTACTTCAAGACGAGATTAACCGAATTCTTAATGCATCAAGAAGTTTATCATCACTGCCAGACCTAATTATGTCAAAAGATAAAGCAGGCATAAAAGATGCGTTAGATCAAATTGCATCATTAGAGGAAGAAGTAGAAGGCCTTCGTAGAAAAATTACACGTGATGTTGCAGACGTTGGTGGTCTAATCATGAACCGTGAAAATCTTTTGAATACAGCATATACAATGGATGAAATTGCTGGCTACATAACTGGAATAGCATTCAAATTATCAAATATTAAACCAGCAACTCTGAAGAGCTCAAAACTAGATACTGACCTTACAGAATTGATCAGTTTAGTAGTTGATGAAGTCTACAAGCTTAATGAAATCATACGTAGTCTAAACTCAGATTCAACTAAATCTATCGAACTAGCACAAGACACACAAAAAATTGAGCGAGAGATTGATATAAAATACAGACAAATGGTTATGAAGGCACTTGAAATATCCACAACAAAAGAACTCTTACTTTTGAAGGATATAATTGAAGGAATAGAAGAAATGGCAGATAAATGTCAGGAAGTTTCAGATTCATTCATTCTTTTAGCGTTGAGTCTTTAATTGAAAGCCGAATTAATACAAAACAGAATCATTGTCTGGAATATTTCAGATTCAAAGAAATTATTTAGTAATGGATATTTTGGAAAACCAATTGGAATATCAAAACCAAAACCAAATGACATCGACGTGCCGTTAATTTTAGATCCAATTGAAGGATACTATTTACAATTAAAATCCAAGATTCAAATCTATAAAAATAAAAAAAAGATTTCAAAGAATACAATGCTGGATGTGTGTAAAGGTGAATACCATAATTTTGACAAAAAATTTCAAGTTTACAAAAATTTTCGTGACAAAGGATACATTGTTAGTCCGGGAATAAAATTTGGATGTGATTTTGCAGTGTATCAAAAAGGACCTGGAATTGATCATGCACCATACTTAGTCCAGGTATACAACAGAAGTGAAAATATGTCATCTACAGATGTAGTTTTGGCAGGTAGACTTGCAACAAGTGTTAAGAAGCAATTTATTTTGGCAATCCCATACGGCAAAGAAAGAGTAGATTATCTTGCGTTAGACTGGTGGAAGGCTTAGATACTTTTTACGTGTCCAGCGATTTTATCGTAGATGTCAAAAAGTTCTTTTGAAACACCAAACTCAAAACTATTTTTCCATTTACCATAAATTCTAACACCTTGATTTGTTGGTTCAACTGATATTACTGCATCATCAGGATTTTGATTAACAATCATTTCTTTTAATGAAGAATCAGAATTTAATATGCCAGAAATCTTTCCACCTTGCCATTCAACGTCAGTTACTTTTTTTGAACCAAAATGACCTGTAGTAGATAATGTTGTTCTAGTCGTGTAGTCTAATACATTTGAGACATTTTTTACTCTAACAATATAATGTGCTTGAAATCTATCTTGAGTCCCCCATGGAGTAGGATTTGGATCTTGCATTTCTATCCCTTCTGCAGAATTTGAATTACATCAATATTCTTGCCTTTAACTTCTAAACATCCTTTATTTGTAACCATTCTTGTGGTCTGCGCAAATACACGACTATAGTAATCATCAGATTCTACATCGTCAGTAGCAATTTCCTTTGGTGTAGATGTCACATCAATTTCTTTTAATTTATCAGAAAATTTTTCGGGCTCTGTTTTTAATACAAATGTTTCAGATTCAGAATCATGCATGAAAAATTGTCATATCAGCCCACAAATAAAGATAATTCTTAGTGGTAACCAATTAATATTACAAACGATCAAAAACTCTATCAATGTTACAATTTCAAAATAAAGTGGCACTAATCACGGGAAGTGGTACTGGAATAGGAATGACAGTTGCCAAGAAATTCGTTGAAAATGGTGCAAGTGTAATCATTCTTGGTAGAAGAAAAGAGCCATTGGAATCAACATCGCAAATGCTAAATGAAATTATTAATGAAAAACAGACTAATGGGTTTGTAAAGATTTTCTCAGGTGTAGATGTAAGTGATGAAAAAGCAATCACTGAAATGTTTGATGCACTACAAAACGAAAATATCAGTGTCGATATTGTTGTAAATAATGCTGGTGTCTCGGGTCCTGTTACCTGTTTTACACATGCACCATTAGAAGATTTTAGAAGTACTGTTGACATTCACCTAACTGGTACATTTTGGACATCTGTACAAGCACTAAAAGTTATGAAAGAGGGTGGAAAAATTATTACAATTTCTACATTCTTTGCTGAAGAAAGACCACTTGAACAGAGACCATATAGATTCAGAGGTCCATATACAGCATCACAAGGTGCAAAAAATAGACTTGTTGAGGCAATGTCATGGGAGCTTACAGAAAAAGGAATTGTTTCTATTGGTACTAATCCTGGTCCTGTTCATTCAGATAGAATTTACAAGACAGTTTATCCAAAAGCTGCATCTGAATTTCTTAGAGTAAGTGGATTTGAAGAACTTTCACCAAGTGAAGTTGAGGCTGCAAATAAAGAGATTGTTGGATTGTTAGGGGAAGATGAACAAATTATCAAAGACGGAATAAAATCTGCTGCTGAAAAGTTAGGCAAGCAAGAAACTATACTTACAAATCTATTAAATAAAGTTCAAAGCATTGCTGAAAAAATTCAAAAAAATACATCCACAATGATACCAGATCAACAATTTTTATCCCAAGATCAAGTTGCAACTACAGTTCTAACTCTTGTTGGTGACGAACAATCAAAAATTCTCAATGGAAAAATAATACCTGGTGATAGAGTTTTCTACCCTGTCAAATCATACATTAGATCATCTGTTCCTAAAACTGAGAAAAATAATTTTGAGGGAATTCCATGTATTATCACAAATGATGCATCTAATGATGCATTACAAAAAGCAACTAATCTGAAATCAATGTTAGAAGAAAAAGGTGCAAAAATTGTTGATGGTGGAAATGAATCTAATGCATTGTTTATTCATGTAACAGGAGATGTACCAGAATTTTCCAAATTGACTGAATTAACTAGAAATGAATGGGATGGTTTGGTTAACAAATTCATCAATACACCAGCTCAAATATCTCAAAACGCAATGGAATCTTTTGTTCCAGGTGGTTCTAATGACCCAAGACTATTCAAAGAATCTTTTGGAAGAGTTGTAATTGTTGGACCAACCCTTCCTGCAGGTAAAAAAGTTGGTGGGCATGCAAGAGCAAAGGCTGAAGTTTTCAGAGGTGCATTAAGACCATTTGCAACTACAGTTAACCAAGAATTAAGTGATGTTCTAAAATCAAATGTTAGAATGTTTGTAGTTTTACCAGGAACTGTTGATGGAAAAGAGCCTAGTGATGAAAATCTAATAGACACAATAAATTACTTGGTGACAAAGGAAGCAGGTTCAAGTTCTGAAGTAATATTTTGCCCTGACGAATCAAGATAGAAATGGAAAAATTCTCCTCACTTAATGTTGGTGACCAATTTCAGTCAACAACAACAATATCATCTGATGAATTAGATGAATATCTAGGGTTTTCACGAATAAAAAATGCAATGTTTGAAATTAACACTGGTAAAAAAGAACCTAAAATTGTTTCTGGTCGAGCAATGATTTCCCGTATGGAGGGTGAATTTACTAGATTGAGACAAATCTACGGAAATTTAATCATACTGTATGGTATTGATGGTGACAAAGAATGGGAAGGTAGACAAACAAGATTCCTAAAACCATTATACACAGACCAAGTTCTTAAAATCAAATTTACAGTGTCTGAGAAGAAAGATCTTGATGAAGAATTTGGTTTGATTGGCGTAGACTTTGAAGGAACAAATGGAGAAGGGGAAGTTATTGTAACATCCAAAAAAAACCTTTACAGGATTAAAAAGGAACCCCCATCGAATCTATAACTAATTTTACTGCCGCAGCCATCAATACAATAGTGACAAGAATTTTCAATTTTACTTCCTTAATGTCTAATGATAGTCTTGCTCCCAGCAAACCACCTGCAAATGCACCAATTGATAATAACATAGCCTGTGTGAAATCAGGATGGCCTAGTAAGGAATGAACGATTAGCCCGCTTAACGACGCAAATATTAAAACAAGCTGTGATGTTGGCGCAGCCTTTCTCATTGAAATTCCAACTCCAATTACCATCAATGGAACAAATACTACACCACCTCCAATTCCAAACAAGCTTGAAATTATACCGGCAAAAAAACTTGCAGCCGCAGCAAAAACCATCATTGAATTTTTTAAATTATATGGTTTTTCTGTAATCTTTCTTTTTACAAAAATATAGACAGCCGAAGAAACTAAAATTAGTGCAAAAAGAATCTGAAATACAACTGGTGTCATTACATCAGAGATAAATGCACCAAGAACAGTACCTGGAATACACATTAAACCTAATCTCAACCCAATTCCATACTCAATTCTTTTTTGTTTTGCATATGTAGCAGTAGATGCAACTGCATTACTAAACGCAGCAAACAAACTATTACTTGCAGCCAATGTTGGTGGGAATCCTGCAAAAGTCATTACAGGCACTGCAATAATTCCACCGCCAAGACCTATTATGGAGCCTAAAACCCCAGCAGCAAATCCAAGTGGTATTAACCAAAGAAAATCAATCATTATAATCAGAACACAGTTATTCTATTTGTGATATATAGAAAACAACACTAACGTTGGTTCTAATCTCTTCATCACCTGACAGTATTGGTGCAGATTTCATAGATTCAGCAAATCCATCAAATGATGCACGCATAGGACTCTCATAATATGGCGTCATGTTGTCATGTATGACCACGGATTTCACTCCAACAATTTTTTGTTTCAATGGAACAAGTGCTTTTTCTGCTTTTTGTTTTGCATCATTAATTGCATCAGCAATTAGATCGTCAGAAATTTTTTGCAATTTGTCATCGGATAATTGAAATGATACATTGTCAACACGATTTGCACCAGAAGAGACTGCAGAGTCAATTATGTCTCCAGCAGAATCAATTTTATCAGTTTGTATAGATAAAATGTTAGATACACGATATCCAATTAGAATTTGCTGATAGTTACCGTTAGAATCCTTTCTGCTATCATACAACGGATAAATTGTAAAATTTGATGTTTGAATGTCATCTTTAGAAATTCCAGAGCCAGTTAATGAAGAAATAACAAAATTTAGTGAACTAGAATTTTTATTCAAGGATTCATTAGCAGTCTTGGCTTCAGATTCAACTCCAAGAACTACAATTAGTGTATCAGGGTTTGATAAAGTAGTTGCACTACCAGTAACAGAGATTGTTTGCTCTGATGGATCATACTTTTCAAGCCAATGTGTAATTAACTCATCACTAATTTCATACTCAACATCTTGAGAATCTGCTTGATTTTCTGTTTGTGTTAATGTAACAGCAAATCCAAGAACAAATATCACACCTATAACAACTGCATAGTTAAGTCTCTTATCCATCGATTTGTGAATATTTGTGGGCTATAAAAACCACAAAAAATTAAAAATTTTTAATAAAAAGTAGGCATAAAAATCAGTATGAGACTATATTATTCCCAAAAAACCGATAATGTTCTGCGTAAATTTGAATTATTAGAATGGAGAAACAGAGTTAAGGAATCACTAGATGAGAAACACCAAGATCTTTCAGATAATTGGCTGTCATGTGCATTAGGGGAAAGAATGAAACTTGAAGGTAGATTTCTTAAAAATATAAAAGATCTAAGTCCAGAAGCCATAAAATTAGGATATGATTTTTCTATCGCAATGCAAGAAAGAGATAATGTATCTGCCCTACATATAATCAATGAAATTGAGTTACTTTCTACCATCTGGAGAAACGAAAGTTAATGGTAGGTCTAATTGAACAAGAGCCAATTCTACGTTTAAAAAAATTATTTGAAAAAAAACAATTTGATGATATAATATCATACTGCCATGATTTGTTAAAAAATGACAGTACAAATATGATTGCGTTACAAAATCTTAGTACTGCATATATAATGGTTGGTGCAAATGATGATGCCATAAAATACTGTGAAAAAGTTCTGAAAATTGATTCTGGTGATGAACATGCATTAAAAAATAAAATGTATGCATATGAAAGACTTGAGAAGCATGACAATGTACTTAGTTGCTGTGATATAATCTTAGCAAAATATCCAAATGATATGGATGCACTAGTAACAAAAGGAATAGCACTAAATAAAATTGCAAAACATGAAGATGCCATTGAAATTTATAAAAATGTGCTAAAAAATGACCCAAGTAATATTGACGCACTAATGAACATGGCTGTAACATTGAAATTTTTAAAAAAATTTGATAATGCAATAGAATATTATGATAAAATTCAGGTTTTGCATCCAGATATTAAACGTGCATCAATTGAAAAATATGAGGTATTTACAGAATTAGGTTCTACTGATGATGCATTTTTGGCCGCACAGGGAATTACAACTGAAGAGGCAAAAGAAATCAAAGATCAAGCAAAAGAAAATGACTATTCAGTTCAGCATGCATATTCGCTTAGAAGATTTTATAAATTACAGAAAAACTAAAATTCGATATCCAAATTGAGTTGATTCGTTACAATTTGACTCTGGCATATTTTCTACATGTGTTTTTTAGGATGAATTTTGTAATCAAAAATTATGATTGAATATTAATATATAAAAGTGCATTTTAGTATCTAAAAATGTAATTTTTAGTATCAAAAAGTGCATTTTTGCTGTTAATTTTACATTTTGTCTGGTGAATCTATTCCAAGCACTGATAAAGCATTTGAAAGTGTTTTTTGAAAAGAGGTAACCAAACAAAGGCGTGAATTCTTTAGTTCTTCTGACTCAGCATTGAGGACCATTACATGTTCATAAAAAGAGGAGAAAGCGACTGATAATTCGTAACAATATCTAGCAATTACTTTTGGTGATAAATTATTTGCTGCATCGCTAATTTGTATATCATACATTGCGATTTTTTTGATAAGATTAATTTCAAATTGATTTGTAAGATTTGACAGATCATCATTAAAATCTGGAGAGATGCCGGATTTTTCTAAAATTCTTGTTGCTCTAGCATATGAATATTGAATATAGCTACAAGTGTCACCCTCAATCTTCAATGATGTTTCCAAATCAAATGTTATAATTTTGTCTAGATCAGGTTTAATCATTTCATATCGTATTGTTCCTACTGACACAGATTTTGCAATAGAATTTAATTCGGATTCACTTAAACTATCATTTCGCTTTTTTGATTCATTGTAAATCTTGTTATGAAGATTTTCTAAAATTAGATCAGCATCAACGTAAAATCCTTTTCTTCCTGACATTTGAACCGATTTCTCACTTGTTTCCAGACCAAGATTAGATGCTGTGTTAGAACTAAGTGTAACAGATTCATAACCTAGATGAACATACGAATCATTTCCTGTAAAACGTTTCATCAGATCAGTTACAATTTTCTGTAGGCGGATTTGTCTATTATCAATAACAGTAATAACTTTATCACCGGAGAAAATTAACTTATCATCATCATGCTCACTTATTTTATCTAAAGTAGTTTCATACAATGTTTGTTTATTTTCTTGTATAGAATATACCTTATAATTAAATGGGTCATCAATAATTCCTAGTTTCCATGCAGCATAAGGAATGTCTTTTGCAATATATGTTGCAACACCATTACTTCTAACTAGTACTTTGTCATCCTCATTTGGACTAGAAATTATCCAACAGCCTTCATTTTTTCCTGTCTTCTCTAGTCTAACTAAATCTTGAGATTTTAATTTTGAAAAAATCTTTCCCCACATCTGTGAATGAATTATTTGTGATTCGAAATTCAGACAGTCATATGTAACTCCTAACTCCCATACAGTCTTTAACTGAGAAGCTAAAACATTTCTCGTTATTTTTTGTGCGAATTTCGATACTTCACTATTTACATCTTCAATTGATTTTAGAATCTCATGTCGTTTTGATTCTAAATCTTTATCGTCATTATATTTTGCAGTAGTTCCAACGTATACAGTATCACCACAGTAATGATCAAATTTTTCATTATTTGGTGGATCTTGTGAAAACCCACAGTGTTTAAACCCAATAATTAAATCTGCAACCTGAAGACCGGAATCATCTATATAATTTAGAACCTTCACGTTATAGTTTACTTTTTTAAGAATCCTTGAGATAATATCGCCAATTACAATGTTTCTGACATGGCCAATGTGTAATGCTTTGTTTGGATTAACTGATGTATGTTCAACAATTATTTTGTTGGATCTTCCTATATCAATATCGGCATAAGTGGGTTTTGTAGATTCTAACAAAATAGATTTGTTAAAACGTGTATAATCTATTTCAAAATTAATATGACCTGCTGGATGCGCTATAACCTGTTTAATTTCTTTACTGATTTTTTCTGAACAAAACGAAACAATTTCTTTGGATATATCTTGAGGTGATTTATGTAATTCTTTAGATAGAAGGAATGCAATATTACATGTAATATCACCAAATCCGGGCTTTGATGGCTCTACTGTAAAATTGGTAATACTAAGATTATTATCAGAAAGATAACTTTGAACAGTTTGTCTTATACTTTCTAAAATTTCTAAGAAAGCCATTTACATACTAATTTCAGATTTGATCATATCTAAGCCTTCTAGGACTCCTTCTCCTGACTTTTTTGTTGTAACAATTCTAGCTATTTTTTTTAATTCATCTATTGAATTTTCTACTGCAATACTATTCTTGACCACATTAAACATGGGAACATCAGTTTCACTGTCACCAATTGCAATAGTATCTTCTAAATCAACATTTAAGATTTCCAGTGCATTCAATAAACCAGAACCCTTGTCAATTCCCTTAGTATTTACGTGGTAGGCATAGCCACTGTCAAACAAATTAACATTGAATCCTTCTTCATCTAGCAATTTTTGTGCCCTAGGAATGTCAAATGTACGCTCCAAGACAACCTCAGTCATTCTTGGAAACACTAATTTTTCTTTAATTTCTTCATTGAAATGGTTTTTGATGAAATCATATGCACGAAGGCAATCACCCTTGTTTCCAAGCATTTTGTGATGCATTGTATCCCCTGAAGTAATGCAACCGCCATTTTCCCCAACAGCCAGATGTGTCAACCCACCAAAAATGGATAATAACCACGCTTCAACAGATGACCTACCTGTCACTATCACGACATGATTTCCAGCATCCTTAATCGAACGTAATTTTGCTAATGCGTCGAGATGGATAGATCCCCATCCATTAAGTGTAATCGTCCCATCAATATCAACAGCCAAAACCTTTTTTTTCAATATTTTTAGACGTAAATTGCCAATAATAACTGAAACTAATTATGATAAAAGCAACATTTCATAACAAGGTAATTTATCAAAAATTAAGGTAGAAACAATGGGAATACCAGAAAAAATCAAATCCATCCAAGATGAAATCCACAGAACCCAATTAAACAAAGCTACAGAGCATCATATAGGACTTCTAAAAGCAAAAATTGCTAAACTAAAACGAGAGCAAGAATCTGATACTATAAAAAAGAGTTCAAAAAAATCAGATGGGTTTGATGTAAAGCGGACTGGCGATGCAACGGTTGTATTCATTGGTTTACCAAGTGTGGGAAAATCTACGTTACTCAATAAATTAACCGGTTCAAAATCAGCTATCGGTGCGTTCCAATTCACCACATTAACTGTTGTGCCTGGAGTGCTAGAACACAGGGGTGCAAAAATCCAAATGCTTGACCT
>MDSW01115380.1_pt1 | contig 25357 bp, 24 predicted proteins | sample 811171 | NCBI WGS metagenome assembly MDSW01 (sample SAMN05326641, study PRJNA326480) | marine metagenome | isolation source: seawater | place: Atlantic Ocean: North West | collected 2012 | reverse complement strand
CAATTTTTTTACCAAATCTATTCTTTATTAATTCAGAGTTGTTCCCAAATAAAGATGATCTTCTTCCCCAAGATCTTAATAAACATGATTTTATATATAAATTTCTATCATTAAGGCAAATCATCCCTCCGTTTCCAGCACAAGTAATTATGTGAGAACCATAAAAACTTGTAATAGATATATCGCTATATTTACCAGAAGAAATATTATTTATTTTCCCTCCTAATGTATCAGCTGAGTCTTCTATAATTATGAGTTTGTATTTTTTTGCAATTTTATTTATTTTTTTCCAGTCAGGTAGAAAACCAATTAGATTTGGTATTACAATTCCAACAGTTTTTTTATTAATAGCTTTTTCTATTTTATCTTCATCAATACAAAAATTATTTAAATTTACATCAATAAAATTTGGTATATATCCTGATCTAACCATCATTCCCACAGTAGTTGAAAAAGTTAAGACAGGTGTAATGAAATTACTTCCTTTCTTAAACGGCAAAATATCATATGCAATCATTAAAGCTGAAGAACCAGAATTAACCATTAATCCGTATTTTTTGGAAAATAATTTACTTATTTTTTTTTCAAATGTTTTTGTGCTTTTACTCATTTGAGTAGTTTCTTTAAGTCTTTTAGATAGTGCCTTTACATCTTTTGAAGTTTGGACACATTTTCCGTAGCTTATTTTCATAAAGATAATTTATTTTACAATTTTTATTAAAGGAATTATATCAAATTGATGTTAAATCAATGTACAAAATTGTTTAAAATTGAGACTACAATAATTTTTTTAATTAGCATTTTTACAATTTTAAGATATCAAGGATTAATTTCACCTTATTTACATCCTAAGTTTTACTCAAACCATTCACGTTTAAATGAAGATATTTATTACAATAATCAATTTGAAACTTTTGTTTATGACCTTGTAAATTTTAATTATACAAATGATTATTTATATTTATTATTTTATCTAACTGTATGTGCAATAGGCTACATATTTACATATAAAATATTAAAAAAATATTCAATTTTGTCAGATAAATTTATTTATCTTACACTATTACTTTTATCTGGGCTTGATGGTTTTATAATGTATGATGTTAAATCATCATTATCTCCCTTTACACAAAGTCCATCAACTATGTTAAGTTGGTCTTTGTTTCCAGTAACAATTTATTTTTTACTAGAGAAGCGAATATATGTTTTGTCATTGATAATTTTTTTTAATATTTTAATATCAATCAAATTCGGACTATTCCCATCATTTGTTGCACTTATATATAACCTTGTTTATGAAAAAAAAATAAAAGAAAGATTATTTCTCTTTTTACCAATAATTTTTTCTATATTTTCGTATTCTATATTTAAAACTGATATAGTTCATGAAAATATTTATAATGATATAAATGTAATAAAAAAAATTTTTGAAAATACAGGTGATTTAAGAGATTTCTTAATCTTAGAACAAAGATACTTACATTTAATTTTATTATTTTCATCTTTTTTAATATTTCTGAAAACAAACGAATTTACTCAAAAATTATCTAGTTTTTTTAAATTGCTATTTTACATCACAATTTTAATGATAATCTCGCATATAATTTATTTTAAATTTATTTTTAATTTTTACCCAGACATAAGACTATTCATGCTATCTGCAGTTGCCAATTTAGCTTTTTATCAATTTATATTTGCAATCTTATTAGTTCATATTGTCTTTAAAATTAAATCGAGCGATATAGTTAAATTTATGTTTTTGCTTTCAATTATTTATTGGAATGGTGAAGAGCATTTGTGGATTAGTAAAAAAATTTCTATCAGTCTTTTTTTAATTTCTGTTTTATTGTATTGCTATGAGAAATATAAATACAAGTTTATAAAATCAAACAATTTTATAATTCTAATACTTATCTTGACTTTATATTTTCCAATTCTTTTGGCTAATTACTATAGGTTTAGTTCTACATTTAGTTCAAACCTTTTTGAAAGTGGCAACAAAAAAGTATTTACTAATATTGCTGGAATTACCCATTTAGAAAATTCTTTAATGAATTTAAAAAAATGTAAAAATATATCTATATTAGTTTTTTATAGAAATTCAAATTTTGTAAATACAAAACAACATTATTTGTCTTTAGGGAAATATCCTAATAAACAAAAAAATATTTATTACCCGTCTTATTCTGCAAATATTATAGCCAAAAAATCATATTTTTACGAAAACAATGGACGCTTGTTCAAGAAAGAAGTTGAATTTGATGATCACTATAGAAGAGCAGAAATACTTAAAAAAATTAATTATGATTTAAATTCAGATAATATTAATATTCCTGATATCGAAAAAAAGATTAATTTTCCATTTCTTATCATTACTGGTGATAATTTAGATAAAAAATCGAAAAATATTTATTTTATAAACAGTAATTTAATAAATGATACAGATTTTAATTGTTACAAAAACTTGTAATATTAAAAAATAATTAAATAAATTTAAAAGTATTAATAATACTTTTTTAAGAATTTTTTTGTGTTAATTTTCAATCTATTAAATAAATTATAGTAAAATATTTTAATGAAAATTCCCAACTGTATTCCTTCAATTAACTCTAAAGAATTAGATTATTTGAAAGAATGTATTAAAACTAAATGGTTATCCTCTACTGGTCCTCTGGTAAGAGAGTTTGAAAATAAAATTTCGAAATTTACAGGTTCAAAATATGCAGTAGCTTTATCTTCAGGGACATCAGCTTTGCAATTAGCTATTAAAGTATTAAATCCTAATTATGGTGACGAAGTGTTAATGCCAAGTTTATCATTTATAGCTACAGCTAACTCAATTATTTACAATAATTGTTCACCAGTTTTTTTTGATGTGGATAAAAATTTTAATATTGATTTATTTAAATTAGAAAAATTTTTAAATGAAGAAACTTATTTTAAAAATGGAAATACATTTAATAAAAAAACAAAAAAAAAAATTATTGCTGTAATAGTAGTTGCTGTTTGGGGAGGGTCAACTGATTTATATAAATTAAAAAATTTATTACATAAAAGAAATATAGTTCTCATAGAGGATGCAGCTGAAGCTTTTGGAAGTTTTCTGGTGAAAAAAAATAAAAAAAAACATTTAGGAACATTCGGGTTAGTTGGTTGCTTGTCCTTTAATTTAAATAAAATTATTACTACTGGTGGTGGAGGAGCAATTATTACTAACAATAAAAGTGTAGCAAAAAAAATAAAGTATCTTTCTCTTCAAGCTAAAGACAATTCAGAAAGATGGATACACAACGATATAGGTTACAATTTTGGATTGTCTAATATGCATGCTGCAGTTGGAATTTCTCAGATAAAAAAAATTCATAATTTTTTGAAACAAAAGAAAAAAATTTATCATGAATATCATTTAGAAGTTAAAAAACATAAAAATTTTGAAATGTTATCATATCCAAATAATGTAGATCCAAATTATTGGATGAATATATTGTTAATTAAAAATAAAAAAGTTGATGCAAAATTTTTATTGAGAAAATTTAAAAAAAAAGGAATAGAGGTAAAACATGTTTGGCTACCTTGTCACAAACAAAAGATGTTTAAAAATTATCAAAAATTTAATATTAACAGAGTTAATAAATTACATAAATATAGTCTTTTGATGCCATCTAGCAGCAACTTAGAGTTAAAAAATATACGAAAAATTTTAAAAATTTTAAACACCTATTAATTTTGTAGTATTTTCAAAATATTTTTATTCAGGTTTATAAAATTGATAATTTTTGGAACTTTTATATTTTTAAATTCTTTTTTATTTTCTTTATGTTCTCTTAGGATGAATAATGTCTTAGTTTTTTTTGATGATAAATAATCTTCTTTGCTATCACCAATAAATATTCTTTTTTGGTATTTATTCTTAATTTTATTAATATGTTCAATTTTTGTACTGGGTGAACCGAAAACTTTTTTAAAGTAATTAAATATTTTTTTATTTTTTAATATATGAATTATTTCTTTCTCAGGTGTCCCAGTACTTATAAATAAATCATATTTTTTTGTTTTTTTGTGTAAAAATTTAAGTAAGTGCGCATTTACTTTAAGAACATTAATTCTACTTAAACAATATTTTTTAAAATTTTTATCTAAGCTCTCTATTGATAGTTCTTTGTTTTTAAAATATTTTTTTTTTATAAATTTAAATTTTTTTAATCTTGATATTCCTATATTTTTTTTGTGATAATTTTGAGCTTTTTTTGCAACGATATGTCCAAATTTTTTAAAAATAAAGTAAAATCCTTCCGTTTTAATATTATGGCTTTTTAATATCACTCCATCAAAATCAAAAATAATTTGTATTTTTTTATTCATTAATTTTTAATGATAAAATTTACTGCCTCTGTTTCCATTTCATTTCTAATTTCTGATGCGTAACTACCAATATGCGGTGTAAGTATAACGTTTTTTAAATTACAAAATTTTCCATTATATGGTTCATTATAAAATACATCTAATGCAGCACCCTTGATTTTTTTATTTTTTAATAAAATATATAAAAAATCATAATCAATTAATTCAGGTCTGGAAGTGTTTATTATATAACTAGTTTTTTTTAAAAGTTTAAGATAATTTTTATTTAATAAGTGATGATTGTTTTTTTTATAATTTGTATGAATTGAAATTATATCAGAATTAGTAAGTAATTTTTTTAAAGGAATTTTATTTTTAATTTTTTTTACATCGCTAAATAAGATTTTAACACCAAAATTTTTTAGTAGTTTTGATAAGTATTTTCCTATTTTTCCATAACCAATAATTCCAATAGTTTTACCAAATAGAAGGTTACCCATTTCTTTTTTCCATATGCCACTTTTTAAATTATGATCATGTTGTGAAATTTTTCTTAGTAAATTAAAAATTAGTCCTAAAGTTAATTCACCTACAGATTTTTCTAATGTAACTTGTGATTTAAAAACTCTTACTTTATTTTTTAGCGTGTGTTGTAAATCAATATTGTCAGTACCTACTCCAAGTCTATATATAATTTTAAGGTTTTTAAGTTTTGTTAACGTATTTTTGTCATAAGTTTCTGTTCCAGCAATAATATGAGTATAATTTTTAGCATAAAATACTAATTCTTTTGATTTCAATTTTCTTTTTAGTTTATTTAGACTAAATTTAATTTTCTTTTTTTTAAGAACGCTGAGTAATTCAGGTTTGTCTTTTCCAAAAGACGAGGTTGCTATAAACAATTTTTTTTCTGTAGGCATTTGTTTTTAAAGTTTTTATTGTATTTTTTTAGGATTTACTATACTTAATACAATGTTCAAATTTTGAACACAATGTAATTTTAAAATAAAACTTATGAAAATTAATGATTTAGAACTTCAAATTTTACGAAAAATAAAAAGATTAAGTGATTTGAATCAAAGGAAGCTATCTAAAGAAATAGGAGTAAGCTTAGGTAAAATTAATTATTGTTTAAAAGAATTAAGAAAAAGAGGAATAATTAAAATAGAAAATTTTAAAAGAAATAATAATAAACTTAATTATGTTTATATAATTACCCCAAAGGGTTTAAAGCATAAAACAAAAGCTATTTTAAATTTTATGAAAATAAAATCTAAGGAATATGAAGAATTAAAAAAAGATCTAAACGGTTAATTATGAAAATTTTAATTACAGGTTCAGCAGGTTTTATTGGCTATCATTTAGCTAAACATTTACTAAAAGATAAAAAACATAAAATTTTTGGTTTAGATTCTCTTAATAGTTATTATAGTTTAAGTCTAAAAAAAAATAGATTAAAGGAGTTGTTAAAATTTAAAAATTTTAAATTCTTTAAAATAAATTTAAAAAATAAGACAAAAATTACTTCACTTTTTGAAAAAAATAAGTTTGATATAGTTATTCATTTGGCTGCCCAAGCGGGTGTTAGATATTCTGTTCAAAACCCACAATCATATTTAGATAACAACATAATTTCCTTTTTTAATATTCTTGATCTTGCAAGAAAATTTAAAATCAAACACTTTATTTTTGCTTCAACAAGTTCTGTATATGGAGATCAACCTAAGTTTCCTACTCATGAGAATTGTAATACAGACAAACCCTTATCTTTTTATGCAGCAACTAAAAAAAGTAATGAAGTTCTTGCTTATTCTTATTCAAATATTTTTAAATTGCCTTGTACGGGTTTAAGATTTTTTACAGTTTATGGTCCATATGGCAGACCAGATATGGCTTTGTTTAAATTTACAAAAAATATTTTAAAGAATAGAAAAATAGAATTATTTAATTCGGGAAATCATGATAGAGATTTTACCTATATAGATGATATTTGTGAATTTATAGTCAGAATTTTAAAAAAACCTCTAAATCATAATATTCCATTTAATGTAATCAATTTAGGAAATGGCAAATCAAGAAAACTAAAAGATTATATTTCAAATCTAGAGAAATCACTTGGAAAAAAAAGTATAAAAATAAATTTAAAATTACAAAAAGGCGATATTTTAAAAACACATGCTGATATTAAAAAAATAGCAAAAAAAACAAAATATAAACCAAAAACTAAAATTGAGGATGGAATAACCAAATTTGTTGATTGGTACAAATCTTATTATAAATGAAAAAAATATTATTCGTAAGTTATGGAAGTATAACCAAAAAACATATTCAAAATTTAAAAATAATAAAAAAAAAATTTGAAATTGGAATATTAAGAAAAAAAAATAAAGAAACAGAGATTGGAAAGTATACAGTTTTCAATAAAATATCTGATGCGATTAGTTTTAATCCAGATGCTGTATTTATTTGTTCACCTGCTAATCAGCATATTTATTATTTGAAAAGTTTTATGGGTGTGTGTGATAATATATTTGTCGAAAAACCATTATTTATCAACACAAATCAATTAAGAAATATCAAATTTCAAAAAATAAAGAATTTTCAATTAGGTTATTTTCTTAGATATCATCCACATCTACAAAAGTTAAAAAAAATAATTAAAAATAATTATTATGGTAAAATTAAGTCAGTACAAATAGAGGTAGGTCAGTATTTACCTGATTGGAGAAAAGAAGTTCCTTATCATAAAACTGTTTCAGCTCAAAAAAAACTAGGAGGTGGTGTAATGTTAGAATTGAGTCATGAAATAGATTATGCAGTTTGGTTATTTGGAATTCCTAAATTTTTATTTTGTCAAAATAAAAAATTGTCAAATTTAAAAATTGATGTTGAGGATTATTCGACAATTTATTTTGATTATCCTAAAGAAAAAAAAATAGTTCAGATTAATTTAAATATGCTTCAAAAAAATATGTCTAGATCATGTACTATAATTTTTGAAAAAAAAACTCTTAAAATAGATTTTATAAGGGGAACTTTTTTTGAATTGATTGGTAAAAATTATAAAGTTATTGATTTTTTGGGAAAAAATTTCCTAAAGCAATTGTTACTTATACAAGACTCTCATTTTTTAAGTAAAGTTGATATTTCAGTCAACATTAATAAAAAAAATAAAATAAATGATTTTGCAAATTTCAAGACTGGAGAAATTTTATCCAAGATTTTAGCTAAATTAGAATTATCAAATAAAAAAAAAAAAGTAGTACATTATTAAAACAATGTTAAAAGAAATTATTTATTTATTACATAATAGACAAAAAAAAAAATTTATTTTTTTATTTGCCGTTATGTTTGTAAGTTTAGTTTTGGAGATGTTGAGTATATCTCTAATTCTTCCTGCATTGAATGCAATTTTAAATGAAGAATATTTTTTAGAATTAAAAAGTAATTTTTTATTTTTTGAAACTTTCTCAAATACTTATTTTTTATATTTTAGTCTATTCATTTTATTTTTTATCTACATTGTAAAAACAATTATTTTGCTTATTGCTCAAATAAAAATTGCAAGTATATCCTCTGATATAGGTAGAGATACTTCAAAAAGACTGTATGAAAGTTATTTAAGACAAAATTATATTAATTTTATAAATAGTAAATCGTCTACAATAATAAGGAACTCTTTAAACGAAGCACAGAATGTTTTTGGATTTATATTTCATTTTAATCAATTCTTAATTGAAATTTTGGTAATGGTGGGAATTATTAGTGTTTTATTATTTTTACAGCCTTTTGAAACTTTTATTTTAATCAGTTTATTTTCAATTGTTACTCTAATTTATTTAAAAATAAATAAATCAAAGGTAAAAAATATTGGTGATATTAGAATTTTAAATGACGGTTTAAGAATTAAAAATATTCAATATGGAATTAATTTAATTAGAGAAATTAAACTCTATAAAAAAATAAATTATTTTTTAAAGAGTTTTTCAATTGCTAATTCTAAATCTTATGAGGCTCTTAAAAGATTAAGAATAATTCAAGCAATTCCAAGATTATTTTTAGAGCAATTATTGATTGCTTTTGTTGTCATTTTGATAATTTTATTGAACTTTAAAGGCTATACATTCAAGGAATTAATTCCAGTTTTAGGTCTTTTTGGTGCAGCCATGTTGAGATTGCTTCCTTCAAGTTCAAGAATAATTATAAGTTTTCAAGGTATAATTTATAATTATAGATCGGTTAAAGAGCTATATCATCAATTAGTAGAGGAGCAAAACAGAGATGAAATAAATGATAATAATAGCAATAAAATTTTTCTTAATGACGAAATATCAATATCTAATTTAAGTTTTGGTTATCCCGATGCTAAATTTGAGATAATTAAAAATTTTAATTGTGAAATAAAAAAAAATTCTGTTACTGCTTTTGTGGGAAAAAGTGGTTCGGGTAAAAGCACTTTAGTGAATTTAATTTTAGGTTTTCTTAAACCTAAAAAAGGTGAAATATTTATAGACAAAAAAGAATTACATTTAAATTTAAGTTCTTGGCAAAACTCTATAGGTTATGTTTCTCAGTCAATTAATTTAATTGATGGAACAATATTAAAAAATGTTGCATTCGGTGTAGATGAAAAAAATATAGATTATGATCATGTAAAAAAATGTTTAATTCAAGTTGAATTAGGAGAATTTATTGATAATTCAGAAAAAGGACTTGATACTGAAGTTGGAGATAAGGGTATAAAAATTTCTGGTGGCCAAGCTCAACGAATAGTTATAGCTAGAGCATTATACAGAAATCCTACTTTACTAATTTTAGATGAAGCCACTAATTCACTAGATCAAAAAACTGAAAAATCGATTATTAATACTCTTAATAAATTAAAAAAAACAATAACAGTTATTGTAGTAACCCATAAAAAAGAAAATATGGATGCATGCGATAGTATAATAAACTTGGAGGTGTTAAATGAATCAAACTAAAAAAAAAATTTTAATTACAGGAGCAGCAGGTTTTGTTGGCTCGCATTTAACCGAATTCTATGTAAAAAAAGGTTATGATGTTATTGCTTTTGATAGATATAATAGTTTTAACAGCTTTGGTTGGTTAGATTATTCAGCTTATAAAACAAATATTGAATTCATTCTTGGTGATATTAGAGATTATGACAGTGTTTTAAAAGCTGTAAAAAAAGCTAATTATGTTTTTCATTTAGCTGCACTAATTGGTATTCCTTATTCATACGTATCACCAATAGCTTATATTAAGACTAATGTTGAAGGCACTTATAATGTTTTAGAAGCAAGCAAGCACAATAACATTGATCAAGTTTTAATTACTTCTACTAGTGAGGTTTATGGTAGTGCTCAAACTAAATCAATTGATGAAAAACACGCTTATAATGCTCAATCACCATATGCTGCTTCTAAAGTGGCGGCAGATCATTTAAGCTTAAGTTACTATAAAAGTTTTGGAACTCCAGTAAAAATAGTTAGACCATTTAATACATACGGGCCCAGACAGTCAGCAAGGGCGATTATTCCAACAATTTTATCTCAAGCGTTGAAGAGTAAAGAAATTAAATTAGGGAACACAGATACTACAAGAGACTTAACTTATGTTGAAGACACTTGTAGAGGATTTTATAACATATTTAAAAATTCAAGTTTTTTTGGTGATGTTGTCAACATAGGTTCAAATAATGAAATTACTCCAAAACAGATTGTAAAAGAAGTTGAGGCAATAAGAGGCCATAAATTAAAAATAAAGTCAGAAAAATTAAGAAAAAGGCCAAAAAAAAGTGAGGTATTAAGATTAAGATGTAATTTTAATAAATTAAATAAAAAAACAGGATGGAAGTCAGAATATTCATTTAAAGCTGGTCTTAAAAAAACTTATCAATGGATGAATACAGATGAATTTCAAAAATTCTATAAATCAAAAAAATATATTATTTAAATGATAAAAATTGCATTAATATTAAAAGAAAACAAAAAACATAATTCGAAAGTTATTAAATATTTAAAGTCTAAAAGAATTAAACTTGATATTTTTATTGGTAAAAATGGAGATAAATTGCCATTAAAATTGAGAAAAAAAAAATATGATTTCATTATATCTTATCTTTCACCATGGATAATTAAAAAAAATATCCTAAGTAATACTAGATTTAATAATATAAATTTTCATCCAGGACCACCGAATTATCCTGGTATAGGGTGTTATAATTTTGCAATTTATAATGAAGAAAAATATTACGGTGTTACAGCTCATATAATGAACGCCAAAGTTGATACCGGAAAAATTTTAGGTGTTAAAAAATTTAAAATTAATAAAAAAATAACTTTAGAAAGATTAATAAATTTATCTTATTTAAAAATGTATGAACTTTTTAAACAGATCGTAGATAAATCTTTAAATAATAAACTATCTCCAACTCCAAATATTTCCTGGGAAAGAAAGCCGTACAAAAGATCAGATCTAGAAAATTTATGTGTATTAAAAAATAAATTTGAAAAAAAAGAAATTTTAAGAAGAATAAGATCAACTTATTATCCTGGATACCCAGGTCCTTATTATTTAATTAATGAAAAAAAATTTGAATATAATCCAAAAAGATAGATGAAAAATAAAGTTTTAATAATTGCTGAAGCAGGTGTAAATCATAATGGCTCTTTAAAAATTGCAAAAAAACTTGTTGATGCAGCTAAATTTGCTGGAGCAGACATTGTAAAGTTTCAAACTTTTAAGGCAAGTAGTCTAGCTACATCAAAGGCTCCTAAAGCAAAATATCAAATTTCTAAAAATATGAAAAAAGAAAATCAATTCCAAATGTTGAAAAAATTGGAATTAAAGTATGAATATCATTTAGATTTAATTAAATATTGTAAATTAAAAAAAATTGAATTTTTATCATCTGCTTTTGATCTAACGGATCTAGATTTTTTAAAAAAACTAAAATTAAAAAGGTTCAAAATTCCTTCAGGAGAAATTACAAATTATCTTTACTTAAATAAAATAGGATCTTTTAAGAAAAAAATCATTCTTTCGACTGGCATGTCAAATTTGAGTGAAATTAGAAAAGCTTTATCAATAATTTATAAAAAAGGTGTGAAAAAAAAACAAATTACTTTACTACATTGCACAAGTGAATATCCCGCTACTATTGATGCATTAAATTTAAATGCGATAACTACTTTAAGAGAAAAGTTTAATTTAACAATAGGTTATTCAGATCATACAACAAATTGCATAACAGCAGTAGCTGCTGTGGCTTTAGGTGCTCAAATAATTGAAAAACATTTAACTTTAGATAATAACTTTAATGGTCCTGACCATAAATCTAGCCTTAATCCTCAAGATTTTAAATTAATGGTGAAATATATTAGACAGACAGAAAAATCTTTAGGAAATGGAATTAAAATTCCTAATAAGTATGAAAAAAAAAATATTAATATCGTAAGAAAATCTATAGTGGCCAAAAATAATATCAAAAAAGGAGAACTGTTTTCTGTAAAAAATTTATCCTTTAAAAGACCTGGGTATGGGATAAGTCCAATGAAAATTATGAGAATATTAGGAAAGAGAGCCAAAAAAAATTTTAAAAAGGATGATTTAATTAAAATATGATTAGAAAAATATGTGTAGTTACAGGTAGTAGAGCAGATTATGATCATCTATATTGGTTACTTAAACTTCTTAAAAAAAATAAAAAGTTTGATTTATCTATAATTGTAACTGGATCTCATTTAGAAAAAAAATATGGATCTTCAATTAAAAATATTACTAAAGATGGCTTTAAGAAACTTCATAAAATAAGGCTCTTTTTAGGTAAAGACAAAGTTGAAAATATAACTAGATCAACTTCACTAGGGATATTAAATTTCTCAAAAAAATTTAAACAAATTAAACCCGACATAGTTTTGATTTTAGGTGATAGGTATGAAATATTTTCTTGCGCAATTTCAGCTAGTTTTTTAAAAATTCCAATTGCTCATTTTAATGGTGGAGAAGTAACCTCAGGAGCTTTCGATGAGTGGATACGCCATTCAATAACCAAAATGTCTACAATTCATTTTGTTGCAAATAAGAAATATCAAAATAGAGTTATACAGTTAGGTGAGAATAAAAGAAATGTGTTTAATGTTGGTGGGCTAAGTTCAGATAATGTACGTAAAACAAAAACTTTTAAAAAAAGAGAGATTGAAAAAACTTGCAATTTTAGGTTTTATTCAAAAAATATTCTAGTCACTTTTCACCCAGTGACACTTGGCGAAAAAGATTCAAAAAAATATTTTAAAGAAATAATTTTAGCTCTAGAAAAATTAGAAGAAACATTAATTATTTTTACATTTCCAAATGCTGATAATGATAATCTATCAATTATTAATATGATTAAAAAATTTGTGAAAAAAAATAAAAATGCAATATGTTTTATATCTTTAGGAAGAAAAAAATATTTATCCATAATGAAATATTGTGATGCAGTGGTTGGTAATTCGTCAAGTGGATTGCTTGAAGCACCATATTTTAATATTCCTACTATTAACATTGGAAACAGACAGGAAGGTAGAGAAAAGGCAAATACAGTTATAGACTGTAATACAAATAGAATTGAAATTTTGAGGTCAATAAAATCAATTAATAAAAAAAAATTAAAATTAAGTAATATAAAAAATCTTTACGGTTTGGGAAATACAGCAGAAAATGTTATAAAAATTTTAAGTAATAAAAATTTAAATTTAAATATCAAAAAAAAATTTGTAGACGCATGAAAGAATTTTTAATACAAAAAAATTGCACTATAATTGAAGCACTTAAACAAATAAGTAAATCAGGAGAGAAAAGCCTCATTGTTGTAAATAGTAATGAAAAATTTTTAGGAATATTATCAGATGGAGATCTTAGAAGAGCAATTCTAAATAAAAAAAAATTAACAGAAAGTATCTCAAAAATTTATAATTCAAATTCATTTTATCTTATTGAAAATAATTATAATTTAGAAAATGTAAAAAAAAGAGCTTTAAAACAAAAAATTTATTTTATTCCTATAATAAATAATAATGAAAAAGTAATAAATCTTCTTACTTCAAGAGATTTATTTTCTGAAAAAAAAAACAAAAAAATAAAAAATCAGAATATACCAGTTGTAATTATGGCCGGTGGATTTGGTACAAGGTTGGAACCCTTCACAAAAGTTCTGCCCAAGCCTTTAATACCAATTGATGGTAAACCTATAATTGATCATATAATGGAGTCTTTTAAAAGTTCAGGGTCTAACACATTCTACATAACATTAAATTATAAAAGTAAAATTTTAAAATCTTATTTTGAAGAATTAAACCATAAATATAAAATTTTTTTTCTTGAAGAAAAAAATCCTTTAGGAACAGCTGGAGCTTTGTATTTATTAAAAAATAAAATTTCTAAAAACTTTTTTGTTACTAATTCTGATATTATTCTTAATACGGATTACATAGATCTTTATAATTTTCATAGTGAAAACAAAAACGATATAACTTTAGTTGTTGCAGCTAAAGAATATGAAATTCCTTATGGATCATGTGAAATTAGTTCAAATGGTGATCTTTTAAAAATTAATGAAAAACCAAAATTTAATTTTTTAATTAATTCAGGACTTTACTTGTTAAATAATAAAATTTTAAAACTTTTAAAAAAAAATAAAAAAACTGACATGAATGAATTAATAGATTTAGCCATAAAAAATAAATTTAAAATTAAAATTTATCCTGTTTCTGAAAAGCAATGGATTGATGTTGGTCAATGGGTGGAATACAAAAAAATTGTGGAAAAATTAAATTAATTATATGAATATTTTATGCACTATATGCGCCAGAAAAGGATCTAAGGGTTTAAAAAATAAAAATTTTTTAAAATTAAATGGAAAAGAACTTTTTTGGTATTCATATAATCAAGCAAAAAAAGTTAAATCTATATCCAATATTGTAATTTCAACGGATTCTGATCAACTTATAAAAAAAGTTAAATCTAAAAAAATTGATATTTTTTTTAAAAGACCAAAATCTCTCTCGGGTAACAATATTGGAAAAGTCCCAGTCATTAGACATGCATTCAAAAAAGCTGAAAATTATTATAAAAAAAAATTTGATATTATTATGGATTTGGATGTTTCATCACCACTAAGAAATATTAAAGATATTAAAAATTGTCTTAAAATGTTCAAAAAAAAAAAATCTACAAACTTAATCACAGGAACAAAATCAAGAAAAAATCCATACTTTAATATGATTGAAATTAATAAAAATATTGTAAAAATATCAAAAAAACATAGCAGAAATGTTGTAAGGAGACAGCACGCGCCAAAAGTTTATGAAATGAATGCATCAATATACTTATGGGAAAGAAATTATTTATTAAAAAATAACAAACTTTTCACTAAAACAACTTTATTTTATGAAATGCCTTACGAAAGATCTGTTGATATTGATAGTTATGATGATTTTAAAATAGTTAAACTTTTAATGAGAAATGAAAAAAAAAACTAAAAAAGTATTAGTTAAATCCAAAACAGCTTATGTTCTTGGTGGACTAGGTCTATTAGGAAAAGAAATATCCGATCAACTTTTAAAAGAGAGAATTAAGGTAATTATCCTAGATATTAAAGAAAAACCAAAAAAAGCAAGACATGGGGTAAAATATGAAAAATTTGATTTAACTAATTTAGATGAAATAGAAAATAATATTAATAAAGTTATTAAAAATAATGGATGTCCTGATATTTTTATTAATGCATCTTATCCAAGAACTTTAGATTGGAAAAATTCTAGCTTTAAGAAGCTTAAACTAAAATCACTTATGGAAAATGTGAATATTCATATGAACTCATCTGCTTGGGTTAGTATTTTGATAGCTAACTTAATGAAAAAAAAAAACAAAAAGGGATCTATTATTTTTTTGAATTCTATATACGGAATACTTGGACAAGACTTGAATATTTACAAAGGTACAAAAATGGAGCCAAATCCGATTTATTCCCTAATAAAAGGTGGGCTAAATACTTTTTCTAAAAATATGGCTTCATATTACGGGCAATATGGTATTAGAATTAATACTATTATTTCAGGCGGAATTGAAGGTCATATCGCAGGCTCAAAGAACAAACAATCAAGTAGGTTTAAAAATAATTATTCAAAAAAGACTTTTTTAAAAAGATTAGCTAAACCACAGGAAATTGCCCGAGGAGTAGTTTTTTTGTCTCTTGATAAATCTTCATATATCACTGGCTCAAATTTAGTTATTGATGCTGGATGGAGTGCAACATAGTTATATGAAAGTTTTTTGGTGTAAAAATTGCATTAATATGTCTACTCGTCCAAGAATAAGTTTTGATGAAAAAGGATATTGTAATGCGTGTCAATGGTCAGAGGAAAAAAAAAAATTAAATTGGGATAGTCGTTTAATTGAATTAAAAAATATTTTAAAAAAGAAAAAAAAAAATTCAATATATGATTGCATTGTTCCTGTAAGTGGAGGTAAAGATGGTGCGTATGTTGCATATAAGCTGAAAAATGATTATGGTTTGAAAGTACTAACAGTAACATCAAGACCACCTTTAGAGTCAGAGATTGGAAAAAAGAATTTAATTCAATTTGTAAATAGTGGCTTTGATCATATTCATATCACTCCAAACCAAAAAGCAATGAAGACATTAAATAAAATTGGTTTTATTAAAAAAGGATCTCCTTATTATGGGTGGTTAATTTCAATTTTCAGTGTTGTAATTAAAATAGCACTACAAAATAAAATTGAACTAATTTTTTATGGTGAGGATGGTGAGGTAGAATATGGAGGCTCTACAAAAAATAAAAATAAAGCATTTTTTGATATCAAATACATGATTAAAAATTATTTTGAAGGAGACTATCATGAAATTAAAAAGTTGAGCGGTCTTAGTAATCATGAATTATTTTGGTTTGATATTGATGAAAAAGATAAAGATCAAATAGAAAGAATTAAATTAACACATTGGGGCTACTTCGAGCCATGGGACTCTTATCGAAATTATTTATATGCAAAAGAAAAATATAAACTATCTGAAAGCGAAAGTGCGAACGAAGGCACATTTACAAACTTTGCTCAAAATGACCAAGCACTTTTTGCACTACATATGTATTTGATGTACTTAAAATTTGGATTTGGTAGAGCTACACAAGACGCTGGAATTGAAATTAGAAGGGGTGCAATGAATAGAGATCAAGCAATAAATTTAGCTAAATTATATGATAACAACTATCCAAGTAATTTTATAGATTTATATTTGGAATATTACCAAATGAAACATGCTGATTTTCAAAATGTACTAGATAAATTTGCTAATAAGAGATTGTTTGAGAAAAAAAATGGTATTTGGGAACCAAAATTTCAAATTAATTAATTAATTTTAATGATTGTAGGTATAGTAAATTTTAAAATGGGAAATATCAATTCAGTATGCAACGCCCTTGATTTTTTAGGTTGTGAAAATAAAATAATAAATACCCAGGAAGATTTTGAAAATATTACACATTTAATTTTACCAGGTGTAGGATCTTTTAAAGATGCAATGATTAATTTAAATAAACTTAATTTTGTCAATAAAATTAAAGAAAAAGTTTTAGAAGAAAAAAAAAAAATTTTAGGCATTTGTCTTGGAATGCAACTACTAGGTTCCTCATCTACAGAAAATGGTGATACTACTGGATTATCACTTATTGAAAATAAGGTTGATAAATTCTCAAAAGAAGATGTTAAACAAAATAATATTCCTCACGTAGGATTTAACAATATCGATATTATTGATGATAAAAGCGGTTTTTTTAAAAATTTAACCAATAAATCTAATTTTTATTTTGTTCATTCATATAGAATGAAACCAAATAATCTAAAAAATGATTTTGCTTTATGCAAATATGGAACTGATTTTTTAGCAGCTTTTAAATTTAAAAATATATATGGAGTTCAATTTCATCCTGAAAAAAGTCAATCTTGTGGAATACAGATATTAACTAACTTTTTGAAAAATTAATGTTAAAAAAAAGAATAATTTTTACACTTTTGTATATTGATGGTTTTTTTTATCAAAGTAGAAATTTTAATTTACAAAAAGTTGGAGATGTACAATGGTTAAAAAAAAATTACAATTTTAAAAATATTTCTTTTTTTATAGATGAATTAATTATTTTAAATATATCAAGAAATGAAAAAAATCTTGATAAATTTATAACGGTAGTAAAACAAGTCTCAGAATTTAGTTTCGTACCAGTGACAGTAGGCGGTGGAATTAATTCAAAAAAAATAGCAAGCCATCTTTTATCTAATGGATCAGATAAAATTTTAATTAATTCTGCTGCTTACGTTAATCCTGAAATAGTTAATGAAATTGCAGAGACTTATGGAGAGCAATCAATAATAGTCGGAATCGATTTAAAAAAAGAAAATGAAAATTATTTTATTTATATAGAAAATGGTTCAAAAAAAGTAAATTTGAATTTAAACGAATATCTTTCAAAAATACATCATTTAAAGTTTGGTGAAGTTTTGATTAATTCTATTGATAGAGATGGTACTGGTATTGGCTTAGATTTTGAGCCATTGAATTTATTGCCCAATAATTTCTATAAACCAATTATTTTATCTGGTGGCTGTGGAAATGCTGATCATATTGATACTGGCATTAAGAAACGTTCAATAAGTGCTATTTCAACAGCCAACTTATTAAATTTTGTTGGAAACGGATTACAGAAGTGCAGAGAACAACTCATAAATAAAAAAAATAATTTCCCTTTGTGGGATTTGCAAGCTATTAAAGATCTACAAGGAACCTTCAAAAAAAACGACAGGATGTAATATGAAAAAAAAAATCACATATGATATGGCATTGGCAGTAGGTACAAAAAAATTACACTCTGGAAGAAAATTTATGTACGATGCAGTAGAAGCTACTCATAGAAAGTATATAGGAAAAAATTCATTCTATAAAACTAAATTTCTTGAAAAAAGGAGTTGTCCATTATGTAATTCAAAAAAAAAAAATACATTATTTAAAAAAAGAGGTGGGATTTATAGAAAATGTAAAAATTGTGAGTTAGTTTACCTGGACCCAGTTTTTAAAGATAAAGAGCTATCAAAATATTATAAAAATTTACATGATGCCCAATCAATAGTTACAAAAAATGAAAGTAACTTTTATAAAAGAATTTATACTCTTGGATTAAAAGCAATAGAAAAATTTAAAAAACCAAATCGAATATTAGACATAGGTTGTTCAAGTGGGTATTTTTTAGATATTGCTAAATCGAGAGGTTGGAAGACCTATGGTATAGAACTTGGATCAAAAGAAGCAAAATTGGCAAAATTAAATCATGAAGTTTTTGAAAAAGATATTCAGTATTTAGATAAGTTAAAAAAATTTGACGTAATAACTATGTGGGACGTAATTGAACATATTAAAAATGGACACATTGCTATGCAACACATGCGCAAAAGGCTTGTAAAAAATGGATTTATTTTTTTTCAAACTCCTAATGTAAATTCTCTAGCAGCAAGAATTTTACAAGAAAAATGTAATGTTTTTGATGGTTTAGAGCACGTAAATCTTTATGATAAATCAACTATATATAAATTGGCTAAACAAAATGGTTTTAAAGTTATTTATTATGAATCTGTAATTTCTGAAATTCCTGTAATTTCGAATTATCTTAATTATACAAATCCTTATCATGGTGAAAGTAAATTCAATGACAGTGTCTTAGGTTTAATAGATGAAAAAAAACTTCATAAAGAATTGTTAGGTTATAAAATGCAAACTATTTTACAAAAAGTTTAGGTCAAAGTTTGTATAAATTTTTAGTCATACCAATTGAAATTCAAAAAAGAGAATTATTACCAGCATGTAATATTCTTATAGAAGCAATTAATAAAGGTTGTTCAGTAATTATTGGACAGAAGCAAGAAATTTTTCCTTTCATAGAAAAACTACCTTCTTCCACATGGTATTTGAAAAGTATTGTTCCTGGTGAAATATCATTACTAAGAAAAATTAAAAAATATAACCATAAAATTACAACTTTAGATATAGAGGGACTAATTACTCCCAATCTTAGAGATTCTTTAAAAACTCGATTTTCAAAAAAAACTATTGATCTAGCAGATGCAATTTTTTTTTGGGGCAACAAACAATTCTCTCTATTCAAAAGAAATTTTAAATTATCTAATAATAATAAATTACATATCACTGGCTCTCCTGTGGCTGAGGAATGGTTAAAAGCTAGAACTAAATTTAAAAAAAAAAACAAAAATATAAAAAAGAAAATTTTAATAATACCAAGCTTTGGATATGCAAATACGGCGACTAAAAATCTAAATTTAATTTATGCTTTCGATAATTTGGGTGTCAAAAATTATTATGAAAAATTGGAACCTAATAATAAACTTTATAAGGGTATTTATAAAAATATTATTGATGATTTTAATTCTCAAAAATTAGCATATTTGAGTTTTAAAAAAATGATACCTAAATTGTGTGAAACTTTTAAAAATCATAGTATAGTTATTAGACCTCATCCAGCAGAAAATAAGAATCTATGGAATAGTTTAAGGAAAATTAAAAACATAAAAATAGATAACTCAACCGACTCTAATGAACAAATTGCAAGTTCACAATTTATAATTCATTTTAATAGTACAATGAGTGTTCAGTCAGCTATAATGGGAAAAACAAACATTATTTACTGTGATTTAAATAAAAGATATAAAAAAATTATTAATCCTTCAGTTTTTGAATTGTCTCATTTTTGCAAGAATTTTAATGAATTAAAGAAAATTATTAAACAGAATAAAAAAAAAAATTATGCTTCCACCCTTAAAAATTTATTAGCGAAAACAAATTATGATAAAAAAAATAGCTCTTATGAAATTTTAAAAGTAATGGAAAATTTACAATTTATAAGTAATTATAAAAAATTTGATATAAATTCACTAAATTTTAAAATAATAAGTTTTTATTTATATGCTAGGTATGAAATTTTAAACTATGTAATTGTTCCAATTCTCTCATATTTTTCATTTATCCCCTCATTAAAAAAATTTAGTCATGGTAAAATCTATAGAAAACATAATATTAGCAGAAGAGAATTGATTGAAAATAAATGGAAAAAAATAAATATTAACGATATTCAAAAGGTATTAAATAAAGCTAAACAATTCAAGAAAATTAAAAATAAATTTAAAATACACCAACATTTTTCAGGTTTTTTTTATTTTGAAAACTTAAATAAAAAATGAGATTAATTTTAATAAATTCATTTGGTCCAATGGCTAGTTCAGTTATAGCATCAATTTTAGAAAAATTTGGATATTTAAATTTACCGTTAAGAAAAAGAGATTTTCATGAGTATTTAATAAAAAAAAGAAGCTTATCAGATCCTTATTTTAAAAATGAGACAATAAGAATTTTAAAATCATTTGAAAAAAAAAAAAATCTAGGGGGAATAAACATATTTGCGAGAAATCAAGGAAATAATCATCCAAGGATAAATATGAAAAAAAATTTAGAAAGAATTAATGAGTTTGAAAAAAAAAATTTTAATAGTTTTTCCGAAATGTATTTTGAAAGCATGATGATATTCAATAATTGTTTGACTTATAAAAATTCTATTAATAAACCAAAAGGTGTAATTGAATTATCAGTTAATCTTCACAAATATAATTCGAGGCAATTATATGAAAGTTATAAAAATGAATTTAAAGACATAAAAATAATTAATCTTACAAGAAGTTTTGATGATTTAATTAATTCAATGGTATCTCAAAATTTTGCACAAAAACAAAAACAATTACATCATTATAAATTTAATATATTAAATTATAAAAATGCTTATTTAGATTACATTAAATCTATAGAGACTTTTGAGGGTTTAAACATAGACTTTAAAAATATTTTTCAGCCAAACACAGAAAAGATTATTAACAAGCTTTCTGAGTATATCGAGGAGGATATGGTGGATTATCAAAAATTAAAAAAAACAAATTTTGATTTATATGGAAAAATTACGAGTTTTGAGGAAACATTTAACAGTATTGATAACAATATTAATTATATTTTTCCAATTATAAAAAAATTAATTAAGTTATTTTTTATTTTTCCTCAAAGGAAAATTATAAATATTTTAGTTATTATTATTTTTCAAATATTTTATTTATTTAGTATGATGAAATTTAAAATAAAGTATAAAAAATATTTATGAATATAAAAAAAAAAATCAATAAAATCACAACAATTGGTGGTTGGATGCAAACTTCATCATTAGATAATGCTGAAATTTTATCCAAATCAGATTTTGATTGGATAACTATCGATTTAGAACATGGAAATATCTCCAACGAAAAGCTAAAAAATATGACTAGAGTGATACAGGCAAATAAGAAAGCTGTATTTGCAAGAATTCCATCATGTGACCCTTTAATTGTAGGAAACATTCTAGATAGTGGAGTTAATGGAATAATAATTCCACACATAAAGAATGCTCAACAAGTAAAAAATATAATTGATAAGGCTTTTTATCCACCTCTAAAAAATAGAGGAATTGGTTTTTCCAAATCCAATGACTACGGTTCAAGTTTGAAGACAAGCTTAAAAAGAAATAAAGAGTTAGTGGTTATTGCAATGATTGAAAATAAGGAAGGTTATAAAAATTTGAATAAAATTTTAAAAGTTAAATATTTAGATGGAGTTTTTATTGGTCCTTATGACTTGTCAGCATCACTAAATTTATTTGAAAAGTTTAATGACAAAAAATTTTTAAAAGTTATTGAAAAGATTAAAAATATTACTTTAAATAAAAAAAAACTATGTGGAATACATGTTGTAAATTTTAATAAAGGAGAATTAAAGAAAAGAGAGAAAGAGGGTTATAACTTTATAGCTTATTCCATGGATACAGTTGTTATGAGAGGTTATAAGAAAAAAAATTGATGGAACCTTTAAAAGAGGAAAAAATTAGGCCAAATGAAATTTTTAAAAGTTATTTAAATTTATCTTTCAAGGATACAAACTTATTTTTTAAAAATAAAAAAAAAATTACCTTTAAGTGTCCTGCTTGTGGCAATAAAGGAAAAAAAATTTTTTCAAAATTGATTTTTGACTATGATGTTTGTAGTGAGTGTAGCTCTTTATATCATAGTCCAAGATATGAAGAAAAAAATTTTAAATTATTTTATAAAAACGGAAAATCTGTTAAATATTGGAGTACTAATTTTTATAAAAAAACCTCTAAATCAAGAATTAAATTTCTATGGACTCCTAAAATAAAATTAATAAAAAAAATTATTAATAAAAAAAATATAAAGATTACAAATTTAATAGATATTGGATCTGGATACGGAGATTTTTTAAATTTGGCAAAAAAAAAAATTTGTTCTAATACAATTGGGATTGAACCATCTAAAAATTTTAATAAAAATTACATACAAAATAAACACAAAATTATAAACAAAAATATTGAGGATATAAAATCTAAAGATTTGCCAAATAACAATTTTAAGCTATTCACATCTTTTGAACTTTTTGAGCATGTTTACGATCCAAACAAGTTTGTTAAAAAAATTTATAAAATTATGAAAAAAGGAGATATTTTAATACTATCAACATTGTCAGGTACTGGATTAGATATATCTGTTCTTGGTAAAAATTCTAAATCAATAAATCCACCTCATCATATTAATTTTTTAAATCCACAATCAATGAATATTTTGTTCAAGAAACATAAATTTAAAGTTTTAGATGTATTTACACCAGGCAAACTAGATATAGATATAATGGCAAATAATATTGATAAAATAAAAGATTTATTCTGGAAAAAGTTTATTATCAAAACAACAAATCAAGAAAAGAATAAAATGCAAAAATTTCTTCAAAATAACAATTTAAGCTCTCATATGTGGATAGTATGTCAAAAGTAAAAGAAAGGACTATAGCATTAATTCCTGCCAGAATGGGTAGTAGCAGGTTTCCAGGAAAACCAATGGAAAAAATTAATGGTATTCCAATGATTGAGCATGTTTACAGAAGAGTAAGTATGTCTAAAACATTGTTTACAACATATGTTGCTACGTGTGATAAAGAAATTTTTGATCATATAAAAAAAATTGGTGGCAATGTAGTAATGACCTCAAAAAAACACACTAGAGCCTCAGATAGATGTGCAGAAGGACTATTAAAAATTGAAAAAAAGAAAAAAATTAAATTTGATATTATAGTTATGGTTCAAGGAGATGAGCCGATGACAACTAGTTCGATGATAAGTCAATCAATAAAACCATTTAGGAAACAAAAATCAATTAACGTAGTAAATTTATTCTCAAAATTTGAGAATTTAAAAGAATTTAATAATCCAAACACAATCAAGGTTGTTAGAGATAAGAATGATAATGCAATTTATTTTACAAGAAATTTGGATAAAAGATATTTTTACTCTAAGAGCAAGAGGGTAGGAAAACAAGTTTGCATAATACCTTTTAGAAGAGAGTACTTATTAAAATTTATAAAGTTAAAACCTACTTTTCTTGAAATATTAGAATCAATTGATATGTGGAGATTTTTAGAAAATAATATCGAAGTAAAAATGGCAAATACAAACTCTTTATCATTTGCTGTTGACCATCCATCTGATATTCAAAAGACCAAAAAGTATTTGCCAAAAAAGTATTAATGAGTCAAAATTGTTTGTTTATTTGTAGTCCAAGTCTTGGATTGTTAGATAATTGGATTCCTGTATTAAATAAATTGAAAAAACAAAAATTTAAGATTGATATTTTTTTTCCTAAAATTTCAACTGTAGAACAATTTAATACTTCAAATTTTCTATCAAAAGAAGCCTTCAAAACATTTAATAATGTGATTTACCAAGATCTTTATGATGATTTATTTATTACTAAGTTTAATAAAAAATTTGTTGAAGATATTGGTTTAAATAAAACATTAAAAAAAACTAGGTCAAAAATAATGAGGTTTATTAATCAGGAAGCTTTTTTAGGGGATAAAATTTTTTATGCTTTGAACAATATTTTAATTAAACTCAAATTAAGTCATACAAAGATTAATACAACTTATTTTAAAACATACACTTTTATTTGTTATGACATGTACGAGGAATATAAACCTTATATAAAAAAATTAAATCCAGTATTTAAAAAAATTAAAAAATTTTCCTTACATCATGGTTCTGATTTCCCAGCGACAAACAAGAATTTAAGTAAAAAAAAAATTAATGTTCAAAATGTTTATCCAATTTTATTTACTAATTCTCAATTAGAAAAAAATTATTATAAAAATAATTTTATTTTCAAAAATAAGCTTAAAAGTTTAGGTTGTCCAAAACATGATGAGAAGTGGACAACCTTGGTAAAAAAAAGGAAAATATCTTTTCCATTTAAAGAAAGGTATGTTTTATTAATTTCGCGAAATGTAGATAATAATTATCTACCATCAAAAAGAAAACTACAATACTTAAAAATTATTAAAAAAATAATTATTGATAGAAATTATAAATTAGTTGTTAAGCTTCATCCAAAAGAGGATAGCGAAAGTGGTAAAAACTTTTATTTTAAAATTTTTAAAAATAAACATTACAATAAAAAATGGAAATTTTCTTCCGAGATACCTTTGGCATTGTCAAGAAATGCAAAATTTATAGTATCCTTTTTTTCTGGTGTTGCAGTTGACATGTGCGCACAAAAAAAAACTACAATTGAATTATTAGATCTTAAAGGATTGGAACACAAAGCATCAAAATCAGATCTTTTTTATGATAAAAATACTAATGAGCCTATATTTAGAATAAGAATGAATGGTTTTGTTTTAGGTACAAGTGACGAAAAACAATTTAAAAGTAAAGTTAATTGGGTTATCAATAACGAAAAAAAATCTAATGAAAAATTTTATTCGCATTTTTCAAAGTTTTATAAATACCATAAAAAAGCCTCAGAAAATGTATATAAT
>MDSW01010403.1_pt1 | contig 25357 bp, 8 predicted proteins | sample 811171 | NCBI WGS metagenome assembly MDSW01 (sample SAMN05326641, study PRJNA326480) | marine metagenome | isolation source: seawater | place: Atlantic Ocean: North West | collected 2012 | reverse complement strand
GGGGGAGGGGCGGCGCGCGCCGTCGCGCGAGCGAGGCGACGCGAGGCGCCGCGAGGCGAAGCGCGCGAGGGGCGGGGTTGCGAGACCGCGCAGAACATCGCGCGACGGCGGTCGATGTGGGGGCGACGCGCGGGGGGAGGGCCCGTGGGGGGGTGCGCGATCGCGCGATTATTGGAAAGAAACGCCTCGGCACGTCCGAAACGGCGAATTGATGTGCTCCGTCCCGAAACTCTCATCTGATCCGAGGAGGGTCAAAAAATCGCTCTCGTCATTCACAGTTCCACCTCTCTCCTCACTTGCTCTCGAGCGCGTAGGTGTTTTCTACGTACTCGACGATGTCTGCGCTCTCGAACATCTCGATCCCCGTGTTGGGATCCTCCAGGAACGGCACCTGGAACCTCCCCGTCTTCTCGATCATCTCCGCGCGCTTCTCGCTCCCCCTCGGGCAGTACCTCACGACGTGCGGGATCGCGAGTTCCGTCAGCGACTCCCGCACCGCCTTGGTGAATGGGCTCGCCTCGTACGTCCACAGCGTCAGCGGCGCGATCGCCTCCCCCGCGTCGGCGGCGGCGGAGGCGCGCGAGGGTCGGAACCTGAGACCCTTCAGGCGCGCGACCGCCGCGGCGTAGCATGTCGCGGTCGTGAGCGGCGCGCCGCGGCGGAGCATGAAGGGCACGCCCAGGGTCTCCGGGTCGGACTCGGACGCGTCCCGCTCCGCGTCGGGGCGGTTGGCGTATGGGCCGTAGCTGCGAAAGAGGTACTCGACGATGTCGTCGCTTTCGGCCATGGCGGCGCCGGTGTTTGGGTCGCGCATGTAGGGGAACGTCTTCGCGCCCTCCGCCTTGGCCATCGGGCGCCAGTGCGTCTCGCCGCTCGGGCACGGGCGGAAGAGGACGTCGAGGTCGAGGACCGCCGCGGTCTCGCGGACTTTGCGGCAGTACGGCGATCCCTCGTACTCGAACACCTCGATCGGGGCGGCGGGGCGCGGGCCGAGATCGGACGCCTCCGCGAGCTTCTTCCCCGCGACGCGCAACAGCGAGTACCCCTCGCCGTCGTCGTCGACGAGCGAGGGGGACCAGCCGTTGATGAGCGCGCCCGTGCCCGCGCGGAGGACGAGGGGGATCGCGCTGCTCGCGACGCGGCCGAGGCTGCCCTCCGCGACCGTGAACTTGCGCGGCTCGGGCGCGACGAAGTTCGCGGGGGCGGCGATGCTCGAGAGCGCGCGGTCCTCGACCGCCGACGCGCGGACCGGAACGGAGGGGGAGCGCGAGACGCGAGCCGCCGAAGGCGCGCGGCGCAGCGCGGCGCGACCGAGCGCGGAGGTGGCGGGGAGGGAGGACGCCATGAGCGCGGGGGGGTGTGGTGGCGGAGGTGACGTCGACGTCGACGGTTCGAGGAAAAGCGCGTCGCCACTGGATTGCCTTCGAGCGGCGCACGTCGATTCCCGCCGTTGTCGGCCGTTTCGCGGGACGGGGAAAAAAAAACACTGGGCGACCCGAACGCAGCGATTCCGGGTTGGCGTGAACGCCAATTTTCTCGCGCGACGGCTCATCATCGGTGCCAAATTCACGTGGGCGGAGAAAAAAAGAACTCTCCCCGCCGACGCGAGCGACGGCTCTGCGACCGACACTCTCCCCCCGCCTACCCCTGCGGCGGCGGCGGCGCGCTCGCGCCGCCGCCACCCCTGCCCCCCTTCGCGCCCCTCGCCTTAGGACCCCCCCGCCCGCCGCCCGGCGCGGGCGCGGGCCGCGCCGCCTTCTCCCTCGCCCCCTCCTTCTCCTTCTCCCCCGCCCCCTCCCCCGGCCTCGGCCTAGGCCTCGGCGGCGCGCCCTTGCTCTTCTCGCGACTCTTCCCCCCCGGGGCCGCGGCTCGCTCGCCGCCGTCCCGAGCGGCGTCCGCGTCGGTCCGATCGCCCTTCGCCCGGCTCGGAGGGGGGTGGCCTTTCGACGACGCCGGCGACGGGAGCGTTCCCTTCGACGAGGGGGCGGGCCGCCGCGCCCCCTCGAAGACGATCGTCCCGCCGGCGCCGGCGCCCGCGCCCGCGTCGCCTTTGCCTTTGCCTTTACCCTTGTTGCCCTTGTTGCCCTTGCGTTCGTTTCCGGCGGTCTTCCCCTCGGGCTCCCTCGGGCTCGGTTCCGGCGCGGGGGGCTTCGGTTTCGGCGGGCGGTTCGCCGCCGCGCCGGCTTTCGCGCCCTTGGCGGCGGATTTCTTCTTCCCGTCGGGACGCGACGCGACCGCGTGCTTCGCCTCCTCGCCCGGCCTCTGCGGCTTCCGATCGCTCTTCTTCCCCTCCGCGTGCTTCCCCTTCGCGGGTTTCTTCCCCTTCGCGTGCTTCGCGCCCCCCGTCGCTTTCGCGCGATTCCCGGAGGCGTCGCCGTGCTTGGCGAGGAGGAATCGCAGGAGGGCGGAGACTTTGAGATCTCGCGACGCTTGGGGGGCCGCGTCGGGGAGCGTCTCCGAGGGAGGAGGGCGCGGGTGATCGGCGCGCGCGCTCTCGGAGATGGAGGCGACGAATGCCGCGAACGCGGGGTCGCGGTCGAGGGTGCCTTCCTTGCGGTCGACGCGCGGTTTCGCGAACGCCCTCGGGGTCCTCTGCCACGGCGCGTACGCCACGCTCGCGCGGTACGCCCGAGCGCGGCGCTCGTCCCCGCCCGGCGGTCGCGGTGGCGCCGACGCGGGCGCGGGCGCGGGCGCGGGCGCGGAGGAGGCGTCGCTCGGCGCGTTCGCGTCGGGCGCCTCGGGGGCCGCGAACGCGCGCCCGTGCATCGCGGTGGCGAACTCGAACAGCGTCGCCTCGTCGGGGAAGGCGACCCACGCGACGCTCGGGACGACCGCGCGCGCCTTCACCTTGCCGCGCGCGTAGTCGAACCACCCGTACCGACCCGAGAACCCGGCCTCGTCGATCGCATCGCGGAACGCCGACTCGGGGAGGTCGGGGGGGAGGTTGCGAACCACCACCTTCGTGCGCGGCATCGCCCCGAGCGGCGCCTCCCCTCGGGCTGCGCGATCGCCACTGGCGATGGGGTCCGCCGGACGCGAAAGGCACCAGTCGCTCAAACTTGAGACGGATTTCATCGCGCCGGCGCAGCACTGCGGGAGATCGATCGGTCGGACCGAGGCGCCGAGCGCGCGCGTGAAGACTCAAGAATCGACGGTCTGTCTTGCTCAGTATATTTTTTTCCATCCCTTTTGCGGCGGCTGGCACTCGCCAGACCCCGCGAGCGTCTTTGTCCGCGGAAGCGGCGCGCGCTGCGCCCTCTTCCACCCGCGCGCCGCCTCGGTCGCGATGGGTTTCACGATCCCGCAGATCGCGGAGACGGACTCCTGGGGGCCCTCCGCGGATGCGGTGGACCCCGACAAGGCTCTGACCTACGCCCCCTTCACCCGATCTGACAAGTTCGGCCGCGGTGCGTGCCCCCCGCCGCGGACGAACCCTACCCAGCGCGCGCGGATGCGAAATCCACGCCGCCCTCGCCGCGATCGCGCGATCGCGTCCGCTGACGCTCCCTTCGCCCCCGCCTCGCCTGCCCCCCGCCCCGCGATCGTCGCAGCCGCGGACTGGAACCAGACCGGGTACGGGAAGTACGGCGGCAACCGCTACAGCACGTCTCAGAGCGGCGTGTCCACGGTGTTTAACTTCTTCGCGGAGGATGACGACGCGGAGTTTTCCCTCGTGGACAACAAGCCCCCTCCCCGCACGCGCTTCGGCGGGCGCCGGTTCAACCAGAACCGCGGCCCGTTCATGCGCCGCGACCAGACCGCGTTCGTGGGCGGCGACGTCGGCCAGGGCGCGTCCCGCGAGCGCGCGCGTCAGCAGCGCATGCAGTCCAAGAAGTCGCAGCAGTGGAACACGTGGAGCTACAATCGCAACCGCGACGTCGTCACCTACGCCTCCTCCGTGGAGATCCGCCCCGAGTGGTCCGTCCTCGAGCAGATCACGCTCACCGAGCTCACGAAGCAGCGCTTCGACATCACCCCCGACTTCGCCGCGGAGGACCTCGGCAAGTTCGGCGCCCTCCGCCGCTTCGACAAGGCGTACGATCGCGTCACGCCCAAGCTCGAGCGCGATCTCGTCAAGGCGAAGCGCCGCGGGGCGTACCACGTCAGCACCTCGGACGACCCGACGCTGGAGGACCTGGCGAAGAAAAACGCGGGCACGGTCTTCGCCACCGACGCCATGGTGGCGGCGATCATGTGCGCGGCGCGTTCGGTGTACGGATGGGACCTGGTGGTGACGAAACGCGACGGGAAGGTGTTTTTCGACAAGCGCGACGAGGGCAACTTCGACCTCCTCACCGTCTCCGAGACGGCGCACGACGCCATCACGGACGACAAGGAGGACATCAACGGCGTGCACAAACTCTCGCGCGAGTCCACCGAGGCGAACGCGAACTTCATCCAGCAGTGTCTGTCCGACGCCGACCCCGCGGAGCCCTTCGGCAGCGAGGATCCCATCGGCGACGAGGACTCGCCCACCGGCCACGCGTACAGGAAGTGGACGCTCGGGTCGGGCGTCGAGCTCGTCGCGCGGTGCGAGCTGAACGGCGTCCAGGACGCCAAGGGCGGCGCGGACCAGAAGCTGCTGATCCGGGCGCTGACGGAGTTTGACTCGAAGGTGACGGGGATGGATTGGCGCGCGAAGATCGAGACGCAGAGGGGCGCGGTGATCGCCACCGAGCTCAAAAACAACGCCAACAAACTGGCGAAGTGGACCGCGTGCGCCCTCCTCGCGGACGCGGACGTCCTCAAGCTGGGCTTCGTGTCCAGGGCGCACCCGAGGGACCCGGCGAACCACACCATCGTGAACACGCAGTCGTACAAACCGAGGGATTTCGCGCAGCAGATCAACCTCACCGAGAGCAACATGTGGGGGGTGTTCAAAACCGTCGCCGAGGCGTGCCTCAAGCTCCAGGACGGCAAGTACCTGCTCGTCAAGGACCCGAACAAGCCCATCCTCAGGACGTACGAGGTGCCGGAAGACGCCTTCGACGACGGGTACGCGAAAGAACCGATCCAATGATGAGAAGGGATCCCGCGCGAACGACGAGAGGTTTTTTTTTCCGAGACGGGACGAATATGAAACTCCTTTTTCGGAATCGAAGCCCGCGTCCGATCGGGTCCCCCCGACGAATCGAATCAGAATCACTCGTACCCCAGGTCCTCGAACCACGCCCCCCACCGTTCGCGCACGACCCGCTCCGCCTCCGCCGAGAGCGGCGCGTGCGCGTTCATCCTGAAGTGCCTCAAGCTGTCCCGGTACGCCTCCAGCGTCGGCCGCATCGTCCCCTCGAAAAACGCTGCCCCCGACCCTCCGCCGCGCGCCTCGCCCCCCGACCACCCGAGCTCGCCGTACACCCGCCGCAGAACGCCGAGAGGATCCGCGTTCAAATCCTCGAACCGAACCTGGGTCTTGTCCTTCGCGTCCACCGCCCCGATGTCCCCGCGGTACGCCGCGTGCAGAATCTCGCCCTGGCGCAGGATGAACTCCTGCGTGTCCTCGGCGCTCGGCGTCTGCAGATGGCACTGGTGGTAGTACGCGTGCGCCATGTGCTCCGCGGATTGAAACGTCTCGAGCGGGTGCCTGTGCGCGAAGATGAACTGCGCGCGCGGGAACATCGCCCGCAGGGTTCGAACCCGCGCGGTGTGCACGGGGCTCTTCAGGAGCAGTCTCTTCCCGGCGCCCCCGGCGGCGTACTGCGTCTTCTTCAGGAAGTGAACGAACGCGTCGCGCCATCGCGCGAACTCGGCGGGGGAGGCGTCGCGAAAGTCGTAGAAGCGGCGGAAATCGCGCTCGCGGCGGGGGAAGCACAGGGGCATGTACGGGCTCGCGCCGGCGCTGAGCTGGTTGACCGCGACCTCGTCCTCCTGGGGGGTGTCCCACGCGAGCGCCATGTCGTCCATCGGGCGCTTCGAGTCCATGATCAGACCGAGGAGGGGGGCGAGGAAGCGGAACGAGAGGAAGCCGCTCGGGAATCCCACGGTGAAGGTGGTGCAGTGCGCGAACCTGGGGTCCTTCGACAGGAGGTTGTGCAGGTGCGTCGTGCCCGTGCGCGGGTGGCCGAGGATGAACACGGGCTCGGGGTTGAGCTCCTGGCGCGCGATCGCGCGGGAGTACAGGAGCCAGTCGCACGCCGCGCCGACGAGGTTGAAGCACGACATGAGCGTGAGAAACGCGAGGCGGGGCCAGTACCGGAGCCAATCGACGTCGAAGCGGTGGCGCCACAGCAGTCGCGCCCACACCGCGAGGGTGATGCCGCTCAGGGGGTGGTTCTTCACGCCCCAAAAGCCCCGAGGCGCGTGACGGATGACGATCGGGGAGGGCATCGCGCGCGCGGCGGCGGTCCCAGGCGCGCGGAGCCGTGTGAAGAAGGTGCCGACCAAGGCAGCCAAGCCATCACATCACATGACTTCGATTCGAACCACGATCGATCTCCGCGCCGGGCTCGTCGTCACGTCAGCGCCGGGGTTCCCGACTGGCGTTCGCGGTCGTACGACAAAAAGCGCACCGTCGCCGCCGCGCCGTCTCGACGCGCGCGCGCGCCTCTCGCGCCCTCCGCGCGCTTCGGCGTTTCCGCGCGGGCGTTCCCACCCGCGGCCACGCCATGGGTCGCGGCAAGAAGAAGAAACCCCCGAGGCCGCCCGCGCCCCGCGCGGCCGCTCCGGCCCCGACCGCGTCCGGGGAGGATGCCCCCGACGCTGTCCCCGACACCGCGCCCCTGCTCGCCGCGGGTTCGTCGGCGAGGCCTCCGCGCCCGCCTCCGCGCCCGCCTCCGCGCCCGCCTCCGCGCCCGCCTCCCCCCGCCCCTCGCGCGGACGCCCCCTCGTTCGGGCTCGTCCCCGAGTCGACCCTGGACGAGCCCCTCCTCCCGCCCGGGGACGCGAGCGACGCGGACGAGCCCTCGTCCGGGGGCGCGACGGCTCGCGTCTCGTTCCGCGAGGAGGTCATCACGATAGAAGACGCGTCTCGCCCCCCCCCCTCGTTCGCGGACGACGACGCCTCGAGCCACCACCTCGCCACCACCTCCGACGCCGCGCCCGCGGAGGGCGATCCCTCGCGCGTCTCGGACGCCCCCTCACCCTCCGACGCCGCTCCGTGCTCCGACGCGGCCCCGTTCACGCTGCGCGGCGAGGCGGCGGCGATATGGGCGCTGGGGTGGCCGATGGGGGTGTCGTACTTTTGCCGGATGGCCATGGCGAGCACGGACAGCGTCATGGTCGGGCACTACGCGGGCGGCGACCACGCCCCCGGCGAGTACCTCGCCGCCTCCGCGTTGTCTGACATGATCACGACGCTCATGGTCGTCCCCCCGTTGGCGTTCAACCAGGTGCTCAACGCGCTGTGCGGCCAGGCGGTTGGCGCGGGCGCGCCGAAGATGGCGGGCGTGTGGCTGCAGCAGAGCGTCTTCTGGCTCGGCGTCACCATGTGCCCTCTTCTGATCGGCTTCTTCTTCGTGAGGGACATATTACGCGCCTTAGGGTTCTCGGAGACGATATGCGCGCTCGCGGGGACGTACGCGAGGTGGAACGTCTTCTGGCCCATCCCGAACGGGTGGTACCAGTGCATGCGTTTTTACTTTCAATCCGTCGGCGAGCCGCGGCCCGCCATGTGGAACAGCGTCGCGTTTTTGTTCGTCAACGCCCTCCTCAACTGGATCTTCGTCTTCGGCGGCCCGTTCCGCCACAGCTCGCTCTTCAACAACTGGCGCGGCCTCGGGTTCGTGGGCGCCGCCGTGAGCCTCTCCCTGTCGCGGACGTTACAGCCCCTGGTGTATTGGCTGTACATGTTCCGGTGGCGCAGAGCGCACGCGCGGTTTTGGCCCGACGGCGGCTGGCGCGCCGCGGAACACACCTCGGCGCGGACGCGGGAGTATCTGCGTCAGGCGGTGCCGCTCGTGGGCACGCTGGTGTTCTCCGCCATCGTCGGGCAGAGCACGACGCTCCTGGTGTCTCGGCTCGGCGTGGACGCCGTCGCGGCGACGACGGCCGTGAGCACGGCGACGGTGATTTGGGCGGGGGCGGTGAACGCCATGTTCAGCATGGTCATCGCCGTCCGCGTCGGGTTCCACCTCGGGCGCGGCGACGGCGACGCGGCGCGCGCGTCCTTCTGGCTCTCGACGGCGGCGGTGTTTGCGTTTTTGGCGGCGGTGATCGGCGCGGTCGTGCCTTTCAAGCACGCCGTCGTCGGTCTGACGACGTCGGACCGGAAGGTGGTGTTGGACGCGGCGAGGGTGTTGCCCGCGGCGCTCGCGGCGACGGCGCTCGGGGTGTTGAACTCGCTGTGCACGGGGGGGGTGTTCTCGGGGCAGGGGAGGCAGGCGCTCGTCGCGACGCTGAGCTTCTTCGTCGACATCCCGCTCTCGGTCGGGGGCATCGCCGTCGTCGTCCTCGCGTTCAAAAAGTCGACGCTGCTGAACGTGTACGAGTACCAGGCGGGAGCCGCGCTCCTGGAGCTCATCATCGCGTACGCGTTCGTGGGCGCGAGCGACTGGAAGAAACACGCGCGAGACGCCATCGACAGGAACCGAGCGAGGTGAGAGCGGGAACGACGTATGTTTTCGCGACGAGAGAAGCGCGGCGTTTTACTTCTTTCGAAAGTACGACGGTTTATTTTTTCGGGACGAGGAGGTTCGGCGACGGCGGTGACGCGTTCGTCGCGCGTCGCTTGCGATCGGAACACGACCACGCTCCCTTCGAACGGAACGTTCACGACTATTTATATACGTATCGAACAAAGCGTTCTCACAAAACTATTTACGACTCGTGTGCCTTCGTCGTTTCTCTCGCGCTCGCGTTTCGTTTCGCTCGACGCGTTTTCCGTCCTCGCCTCACAGCCACGCCGCCCACGTGGGTTCCATTCGGCACAGGTTTTTCGGGTTGAGCGCCGCCTCGACGAGGTGCAGCACCCCCCTCTGCACGCTCACCGCGGCGTCTCCCGGGTGCGCGCCTCCCGTTCTCGGCGGCGTCGGCGCGATGCACGGCAGCCTCTTGAGCACCTCGTCCGTGTTTGCCCTCGCCATCGCGCGCACGTCCGCCGGCGCGGGTCCGAGGACTCCGGCGGCGCCCCCCGCGGCGGCGCTCGCGCTCGGCGCCATGCGCCTCCACGGCCACGCGATGAGCTGGTCGCGGAAGAACATGAGGAGCTGCGTCTCGAGGTTGGTTCCCGGCGCCGCGCACGCCTGCGCGGCGGCGGCCATGGCGGCGACGAAGTCGCCCTTGACGCCGAACGGCGTGAAGAAGGTGTGGAGGTTTCGCGTCAGTCGGAAGGGCACGGGCTCGACGAACTCCGTCGCGCCCTTGGCGTCGAACGCGGGGTGGAAGTCGAGCATGAAGACGCGCCCCGTGTTTTTCGCGAACATGATCTTCTGCGGCGTCCTCCCGCCGATGCGGAGCAGGGCGGAGACGAAGCAGCTCAGCGCGAGCTGCTGGCACAGCTGCCGCTTGAACGTCCACAGGTGCGACCCGCTCGGGAGGGTCTTGTACATGAACTGGCTGAAGATGTTCTCCGTGACGTGATTGCGGCAGATGTCCGCGAACGCCGCGACGCGCAGCTCCAGCACAGCCTCCGCGCCCCGCACCTTCCCGGTCACCGCGTCGTCCAGCGCCTTCTTGAAGACGGATATGGGAAGGTCCGCCTCCCTCCCGTACCGCGCGCAGTTGATCTCGTACACCTCCCCGTACGTCCCGTGGTGCGGGTCGTCCTCCATCAGCCGCACCTGCGGCCACACGGGCACCACCGCGGGGACGTAATACGACAGCCCCCTCGATCGCGTCTGCGCGTGATGCGCGAGGCTCGCGTTCAGGGACCTCAGAAGCTGGAGCATGCGCTCCTCGCCCCTCGCCGCGGGCGTCAGGGACGTCTGCACCAGGAACCTGCGCTCGGACCCGTCGACGCCGATGAACGTCAGACAGCGATGGCTCGTCCCGTGGCGCCGCACCACGTGCACCTCCGCGCCGACGCGGTCCAGCTTCACCAAGCCGCGGTCGCCGGGCCCCGAGCCCGACGCGGAGTGAAACCCCTCCTCGCCCGAGTGCTGCCCGGGCACCTCCACCTCCACGAACCGAACACCACGGAGCGCGGGGCTCTCGTCCTCGAGCCGGAGCGTCGTCGGGAGGCAATCCTCGACGTCCGCCTGGAGCGCCTTCTTCCAACGCTTCAATCGGTCGATGAGCTCGCTGAGCTGCTTCGGGAACGTGGGCTGTTCCGGGTCCAAATCCCGCTCGTACTCCGCCTTGTACTCGGCGACGAAATCCGCGTGCTTCGCGCTCGTGTCCGCGCTGAAACACGCGCGGCACACGCCCGTGAGTTCCTTCTTGAAACTCGCGGGCACCTCAGCGGTCGTCGCGGTCGGGTACTTGTAGCACCGGTGCAGCAGCGTGTGCACGACGACGAGCAGACGCTCCTCGGGGCTCGACGCGAACCGAGCGCCGAGCTCCGAAAGCAACACCTCGAGCTCGGTGACGAGGTGCGAGTGCTTGTGACGCAGACGCTCCATCACCTCCTTCGCGCCGTCGAACGCCACCGTCGCCTCGCCGGCCGCCTGCGCCGCCGCCTGCGCCTGGGCCTTATCCGCCTTGGCCTTGGCGACGAGCGCCTTCCCCTCCTCGTCGAGCTCGCCGGGATTCTTCTCCGCAACCTTCTGCGCCGCGCTCGCGCTCTCCTGCGCCTTGGCGGCGAGCTGACGCGCGACGTGCGTGACGCGCGTCGCCGCCTCGCGGCGCTCGAGCAAAAACGTGCGCAGCGGACAGTACATCCCCTGCGGGTGCACCTGCGCGAGGCGAAGGAGCAGAGCCTTGGCGTGCGGCGCCTCGCGGTTCAGCAGCGAGAGCAGGAGCTGCGGCACGAACGGGATCCACGCGGCGCGCTGCATGGCGTCGACGTGTTTGCCGAGCGCGCGCCCGGCGGCGCCGACGTGGTCCGAAAAGGCGAGAAGGTGGAGGACGTTGATGAGTTCGCGGCGGTAGCGCTGCGGGCCGTGCTTCGCCGCCTGGAGGTAGCACGTCGCCGCGTACTCCACCCACCGCGCGCCCTCGGGGTCGTTCGCGGGGTTCGGCGGGGGTTGGTTGGGGTTTTGCTGCGCGGCGTGTTGCGCGGCGCGGCGCGCCGCCGCCGCGGCTCTTCGCGCCTGGCGGCCGCAAAACTCCCCCCACGAGATCCAGGCTTTGCTGAGCTGCTTGCACAGGCTCAGGCTCGTGGCGTAGCTCGCGTGCGCGCCGTCGCCGTCGCCCATGCGCTCCAGGAACTGGCCCTTCAGTCGGAACAGCTCCGCCTTGTGGTGGGCGTGGAAGAAGTCGAGGCTCGTCGTCTCCATCGCGTTCAACCCCGTGATGGTCTCCCCCTCCATCTGCAGGCACGCCTTGGACTGCTCGCGGAGCTTCGAGAAGGCCTCCTGGACCTCGATGTGGCCCTGCTGCTTCGCCAACACCGCGTTCGCCGTCTCGCACATGCCGTGCCTTCGCGCGGCGCCCGCGAGCTTGTTGATCCCCCAGGCCCGGTCGCGCATGCCGAGCTGGTCGAGCTGGTGCCCCTGGTGCATGAGCTGCGGGTGGATCTCGGCGAGGCTCTTCGCCGCCGCCGCGACGATGCCGTAGATGTTCCCCCGCCACGTCAGAATCTCGTTCCACCACGGCACGGGGTCCCACCGGTTCGGCGTCCGCAGGCGCCACGTCTCCATCACGTCCTGAACCAACGTGCGGCAGTGCCCCGGGTTCTGGTGCTGCGGCCGCTGCGCGTTGGAGAGCTCCACGAGGATCCGCGTGGACTCCTGGAGCTCGACCATGACGTGGAACAGGTGCAACGCGGGCGCGTGCGCGTTGGCGCTGGCGTCCGGCAGCCGCCACCACCGGTCCAACAGGAGCTTCACCGCCTGCTTCCAGCACTGCTCCGCCTCCGAGACGCGGCCCGAGTTGAGGGCGGAGTACACGCGGATGATGTACAGCTCGGGCGTCTCCTCCACCTCGGACGTCGCGGCGGAGGCCGGGAGGAGGTCCTTGACGCCCTGCCAGTCGTTCAGGCGCCACAGCGAGTGCAGCTGCAGCTCGGTGTGGTCCACCGAGCGGCTGAAGTCGCTCACGAGCTCCCACTGGTTCAGCTGCCGCGCGCTGTTCAGCCAGTTGGTCTCCCACAGGCACAGCTCCGTCTTGGTCACCCCGCTCACCTGCCCCGCGCTCGCGCGCTGCATCCCGCGGAAGAAGACGTCCTGCGCCTCCTGCCAGTGCCCGTGCTGCGTCAGCGCCAACCCCGCGTGCGTCACCTCCGAGTGACACCGCTGGCGCCACAGCCCAACCAACACGTCGCGCTCGCCCAACAGGCGATAGAGCTCCGCCAACGCGTCGAAGCACCGCGCCTCCTGTGGGTACCGCACGACGTGGTTCTCGAGAAGCGCGACGGCGATGTGCCACGCGTTGTACGTCTTCCCCAGAAACTTGATGAGCTCGGAGGGGATCTTGGGCTGCGGCTGGCTCAGCGAGATGCCCTCCAGCAGAGCCTGCACGACGTTCGGGCGCACCGCCGCCTGGCGCTGGTGGTACTCCTTGGAGAGCAGCGCGATCATCGGCTTGGCGAGCTGCATCTGCTCCTCCCTCTGCAGCGTCGCCCACACGATGGGGAACACGAGCACCCAGAGGTAATACGCCACGTTGGCGTTCCTGGTCGCCACCTCCCTGAGCGGGGCGACGAGGTCCCCCACCCGCAGTTTCGCCGTCTTCTCCACGAACGCCGCGTGGCGCTTGAGGAGCGCCCTGGTCTCGTCCCTCGGCGTCGAGAAGCCGCGCGCCGCGCGCCCCGTCGGCCGATCGGGCGTCTCCGCCGCCGGCGCCTTGGGGTCGTCCGACGCGGGGAGGAGCGGAGGAATCGTCGCGCTGTTCGGCGCGAGCGTCAACCGCTCGTCCTCGGCGAGGACGCTCAGGATCAGGTCGAGGCCCTGCTTGAGCCAGAACGTGTCCGCCATCGCGTCCCACTCCTGGCCCGCGAGGATGTACTGCAGCCGGTGGAAGAGGGACCGGCCGACGGCGCCGTCGTACAGGCGGAAAAACTTTTCGCGCAGCTTGGGGTGGCGCGTGCGCAGGCCCAGCAGGTGGTTGCGCTCCACCTTCACGAACACCTCCTGGCGAATCGCGGTCGCGTGCCTCCCCTCCCCGGCGCACAGCGCGTGCAGCGTCCCGAGGAGCTTCTCCTCCCACTCCGCCGTCTGCGTCACCTCGCGCCCCAGTCGCGTGAGGTGCGCGAGCTTCGACAAAAACAGCACCGTCTCCTTGGCGGAGAGCGACCCCGGCCGGTTGGGATCGGGCGCGTTCGCCGCCGCGACCCGGGCGAGGCGCGCCTTCTCCTCCGCCTCAGCCTTCTCCTCCGCCTCGAGCTTCGCCTTGGCCTCCGCCTCCGCGCGCGCCTTCGCCTCCGCGCCCGCCTTCTCCTCCTCCGCCTTCGCCTCCGCCGCGCCGGGCTTCTCCTTCCCGCCCCGGCCGGGCGGCTTCTCCTTCCCCCCCGAAGGTTTCGCCGGCGCGTCCTCCGCGTCCATTGCGTCGTCGTCGTCGTCCGTGCCGTCGGCGTCCGCGTCGCCGCCTGGCCCGCCCTGCCCGCCCTCCTCCGCGCCCTCCATCTTCTCGTCCTCCTCCTTCTCGGTCTTCACCGCCGCCGGCGGAATCGCCGCCGCCGCGCCCACCGCGCCGGGTGGCGCGCCCGCGACGGTATCCTCAGCCCATCCTTTCAGCGCGTCGAGCGTCGCCATCAACACCGCGCCGTGCGTCGCCTGGTCGTTGATGAGCTGGAGGAGCATGCGGAGGAACAGCTGCTTGTGCTCCCCCCCCGCGGGAATCACCCGCGACGAGATGAGCCGCACGCACGCCGCCATGCAGTGCGCGACGCCGCCGTACTCGGGCGTGGGCACGCTCGGAGGGTGGCCCGGCGCGCTCCGGTGCGGCGGATGCGGCGGGTGCGCGCCCGCCGCGCTCGCCTGGTTCTGCTCGTGCGTCAGCCGGCTCAGGAGTTTGACGAGGTGGGGCAGGTATCGGTCCACGACCCTTCGCTGGCGCTCGGCGAGCCGCGCGACGCACGTCAGCACGCACGCGAGACTCGGGTTCGCCGCGGCGGCGTTGGGCAGCGCGGGGTTTCCCGTGATGGCCGCGGCGACGTGCTTCGCGCAGAGCTCGTCGAGGCGATGCTGCAACAGCTTCGTCTCCGGCGGGGGGACGCCCCGCGCGCCCGGGGGCGACCCGGGCGGCGGCGGCGGGAACATCGCGCGCGCCAACGCCCGCGCCAGCGCGTCGTGCGTGACCTTCTTGTGGCTGTTGAAGCACGGCTCGAGCATCTGCGCGAGCTGCGGGGCGTTGGATGAGATGAACTTGGCGTCGTCGCACTCGAGGGCGATGTTGAAGATGGCGAGGCCGGTGTGGAGCGTCCCCGTGGCGTCCCCGCCCGCCGCCGCCGCGGACGCCAGGAGCTTCTCGATGAACCCGAACTTGATGTTCGCCCCGGGCCACGCCGTCAGCGCCCGGCGAAGAAGCGCGACGCCGCGCGCGTGAAGCGCGATCATCTCCTTGTCCTTGCTCTCCCCGGTCAGGAAGGACATGCGAACCAAAAAGTTGACCATGATCTCCTCCATCGCGGGCGTGGGCTTGAAGTCGTCCTCCTCCGGCGGAGGCTTCACCGCCGGCGCGGCTCTGCCCTTGTCCGACTTTTGCGTCTTCTCGTCGAGGTCGATGTCGTCCGCGTCGCCCATCGCCACGTCCTTATCCTTATCCGCGCCAGCGGGGAGGATCGACTCCTTATCCTTCCCCCGCGTCTTCGCCCGCGCCTTCGCGTCCTCCTCGTCGGGCGCATCCTCCTCCTCCTCCTCCTCCTCGCTCTCCGCCGCTTTCTTGCCGCCGCGCGTGCTCGCCTTCCCGTCGTTGCCCCTCGTGCGTTTCTTCTCGGGCTGCGCGGCTTCGCGCCGCTCCCCCGCGGAGTCGCGGCGGCCGCGCTTCGCGCCCACCCGCTCGGGCTGTTCCTTCTCCTCCTCCTCCTCCTCGGGCGCATCCTCCTCATCCTCCTCCTCCTCGCCCTCCTTGGGATCCCTCTCGTCGTCGTCGTCGGCGGCGGCGTTTTTGTCCGCCGCCTCCGCCTCGGCGACGCGGCGGACCCTGGCGTCCTCCCAGTCGAGGACGAGCTCGACGAGGCTGACGCTGAGCGCTCGGTTCTCGAGCGGGGATGAGCTCGGGAGGCCGAGGCGGCTCAGGGAGTTGACCATCTGCGGCACGAACTGCGCGCGGGACGGGTAGAAGTGCGACTCGTGGCGCACGATGAGGTTCCAGACGTGGATGAGGTGCGGGAGGGAGTGGCCCTCCTCGACCAGGATCTTCTTCGTGTACCGGATCCAAATCGGGTACTTGTGGTCGCCCTGGGGGAGGCGCTTCGGGAGCGCGGGGGTGAGCGCGCCGAGGGCTTGGCGCACGGGCTCCCTCGCCTCGGGCTGGCACGCGCGGAGCAGCGCGACGAACACCTGGAGCACGATCTTCTCCGGGGCCTGGTACGCCTCCAGGAAGTGGCACACGTTCACGAACGCCGCCTGCTTGGCGCCGCTGTCCTCGCTCTTCAGGTGGTTCCACCCGAACTTGATGAGCTCCTTGCGGTGCCTGACGAGCTCGTCGGGGAGGGAGCGGATGAGCAGCGTGCCCATCTTCAGGAGCTGGATGCGCATCGGCTCGGTGTGCGCGTCCGAGTCCTCGTCGTCCGCCGTCTCCAGAAGGTCCACGACGATCGACTCCACCGCCTCCTCGGTGACGACGAGCTTCGCCTCCTCCATCTTCGCCGCGTCCGTCGCGACGTCCTTGAGCGTGTGCTCGAGCATCGGCAGCACCACCAGGCGCAGCGCGGAGACGAGCTCGGGGGGCGTCATCGTCCGCTTCTTGAACGCCGTCAAAAAGTACATCAGCACCGTGCGGCGCTCCTCCGGCGTGAACGTCGCGGGCACGACGTCCTTGTAAAAATCCACCAGGAACGTGAAGTCGACGCGCGTCTTCGCGTCGAAGATGCTCAGGACGTCGAACAGGTACTTCACCTTCTCGTGGTCGCGGTCGACGACGTTCACGAAGCATTTCACCAGAAGCTTCGACTCGACGAGCTCGGCGTGCGCGAGCATCTCCTCGCTCGCCAGGCGCTGCGCCCTTGCCTCCGAGCTCCACCGCCCCCAAAGCGCCTTCACGAGCTCCGGCTGCGTCTTGAGCCAATCCGGCATGCGCTTCGCGAGCGTCGAGATGAGCTTCAGGCCGTTGTACGCGTTGAGGTCGGACCCGCCGCCGACGCCGCTGAGGCCCTCCGCCGCGCGCTGGTCCGACGCCGGGTTCTGCCCCGCGTTGGGCCTGGGCCAGGTGAACGCGGCGGCGATGATCTTCGGGGACGACTTCGCGAGCTCCTCGCGAAGGTTCGCCCCCTCCTCCGAGCGAATCATGTCCAGGAATCGGAAGAAGAAGGCGGGCTGCGCGAGCCTGGCGAGGAAGTAGTCGATCGCGTCCGGGGCGTACCGCGCGAGGAATTTCGTCAGCGGCGCGCGGTAGAGCGAGTTCACCTCGCTGTGCACGCCCGAGGGGGGCAAGGCTTGCTCGAGCTGAATCGTGAGCACGACGAGCGGCTCCAGGAACTTCCCCGCGGCCTGCGGGAGGAGGTGGAACAGGTTGATCATCGCGGCGGCGATCTTGAAATCCTTGGGCGGGCTCCTCGCGGGCTGGCCGGGCGCGCCCTTCGCGTCGGGCTCGAGCCACCGCCGGAGGTGCTCGAGGAGCTTCTCCCCGAGCGTCGGGTTGAACCAGTTGCTGAGGAGCTCCAACAAGCGCTCGAGGCCGACCAGCAGCGGGATCGTGAGGTTCTTGTAGTGCGCCAGGTTCACGAGGATCGGCCTGAGGCTGGACTGCAGGAGCTCCTTCGAGAGGCTCTGCTGCTGGATCACGCGCTTCAGACCATCCTTGGCGATGTCCACCACCTCGGGCGAGCGGCTGGTGAGGGACTTGAAGAACATCGTGATGATCCTCTGCCGGAGCTGCGCGAGCTGGTCCGTCCCCGCGCCTCCGCCCGCCGCCGAACTCGCGGGGGGCTGGCGGAGCTCGGGGCACGCCATCGCGCTGCACATGAGGCGAATGCACGCCACGCGCAACGCGTGGACGTCGTCCGCGGCCCCGGGCGCGTTCGCCTTCGCGCCCTGAGCGGCGGCGGCGGCGGCGGCGCTCGGGTCGTCGTTCTCCGCCGTCGCCAGCGCCTCCTGAAGCACGCCGACGAAGCTCGCGTGGATCTTGATCAGCGGCTCGGGCTCGGCGGAGAGGCAAAAGTTCAGCACGTGCACCACCTGGGTCTGCACCCTGACCTGCCTCGCGTGCAGCGGGCGGGACAGCAGCCCCCCGACGTGCGCCGCCTTGACGTCCAGGACCTTGCCGACGGGAAGGCCGCTGCGCTCGGCGAGGCCCGCCACCGCCGCCTCGACGACGGGGCGAACAGTCAGGCTCGACGTCGTGCTGAAGAGCTCCTCCGTCAAGACGCGAATCGCCGTCTCGAGCCCCGGGGGGGCGTCCTCGCCGCGAACGGGCGTGCCCGCGGGGGTGGCCGCCTCGAGCACGCGGTGGAGCGTCTCCGTGGCGGCGCCCACCTCCTTCACGGCGTGCGGGGGGAGGGACAACAGCGCGCGGAGAAGAGCCTGGAGGATGCGGGCGAGGTGCGCGCGGAGCGCCGAGATGGGCAGCACGCGCGAGAGCGCGTCGATGCCGGCGACGCCGCCCACGACGCTCTGCCAGTTCTTCTGGAAGCAGCAGTGCGTGAGCCTCGGGAGGAGCTCGGAGACGAGGGATCGGAGCGCGGGCGGGACCGGCGCGTTCAGGGCGGCGGCGGCGACCGCCGCGGCGGTCGCGCGCTCCGCCTCCGCCGCCGCCTTCTCCGACCCGGCTTCTTTCGTCTCCTCCGCCTTCTCGGCGGCGGCGGCGGCTTTCTCCTCCTCCTTCTCCTCCTTCTCCTCCTTCGCGTCCTTCGCGTCCTTCGCGTCCTTCGCCTTGTCCTCCTCCTCCTTATCGTCGCCCTCCTCCTCCTCGTCCGTCTTCTGCCCGCGCTTGCTCGAGCGCGTGGGCTTGGACGCTTCCTTCTTCTTCTCCTCCTTCGCCTCCTCCTTCTCGGCGTCCGTCTCCTTCTCCGCCTCCGCGTCCTTCTCGGTCTTCGCCGCGCCGTCCTTCGCCGCGTCCTCCGCCCGCGCCGCCGTCGGCTTCCCGCCGTTCTTCCGCGCCGCCTTCTTCGCCTCCTCGGCCGCCTTCTTCGCCTCCGCCTCCTTCTCCGCCGCCGCCTTCGCCGCGGCGACGGCTTCGCGCGCGTCGGCGGCGTCCTCTTCGGAGACGCCGTCCACCGCGGGGTCGCACGCGAGGATCATGACGCCGTCGATGAAGACGCGAATCGCATCGAGCGCGGCGTCGACGCGGGGGCGCTTTCCCGTCGCCATCGCGTCCATGAGCGCGTCGAGGAACAGAGTGCCGTCGAGGCGCTTGAGGGAGGCGGCGGCGCGTCGCTCGCCGCGCTTGGGCGCGCGCGCGGAAACTTCCGCCTCCGCCTCCGCCATCGTCGCGTCTTTTTTCTCCTCCTCCTCCTCCTCCTTCTCGGCGGCGGCGTCCTTCTTGTCGGCGTCCTTCTCTTTCTCCTCCTCCTCTTCTTTGTTTGGCTCCTCCTCCTCCTCCTCTTTCTTCCCGCGGCGGCCGCGCGTCTTCTTCGGGGAGGGCGGCGGCGGGGTTTTCTTCTTCCCTCCGCGCGTCGTTCGTTTCTCCTCCTCCTCTTCTTCCTCCTCCTCCTCCTCCTCCTTCTCCTTCTCGTCGGCGTTCTTCTTCTCCTTTGCCGAGGGTTGGGTTTGTTTCTTCTCCCGTCCCGCCGCGCCGGCGCCCGCCTCCTTCGCGAGCACCGCGCCCGACCGCCCCGAGCCCCCGGGCGTGAGCGGCGCGGCGCCGGACACGAAGAGCATCGCGAAGTGTTCGCTGACGGCGCCGACGAACCCGTCGTTCGCCTTCTTCAGCGTCGGGTCCGCCTCCGCGGCCACCACCGTCGTCAGGAGCTGTTTGAAGAGCGCCTTCTCCGCCTCGAGCTGCGTCTTCGTCTTGTTCCCCAGCCCCGCGCGAGCCGCCGGCGCGGCGGTTTGCTTGTCGCCGCCCTCGCCCTCTCCCTTCTCCGCTCCCTCGGACCCGGGGCTCTTCTCCTCCTCCTCCTCCTCCTCGTGCTTGAACCACCCGACGAGGACGCCCTCCATCCCGCGTTCGATCTCGTCGCGGTCGGCGCCGCGTCTGGGCGCGCCCGCGCCGACGTTGAGCGCCGCGGAGAGGCACGCGCGCAGAAACTCGAGCGCTCGCCCGCGGTGCTCCACGAGGGTCTCCGCGCCCTTGACGTTGGGCACGGGCGGCGCGGCGAGGATCGATCGCATGAGCTGGATCAGGCGGTCGAGCGGGACGAGGAAGGAGGTCTCGGGCTTGAACGTCAGGATGAGACGCAGGCCGTGCTCCGGGTTCGCCTTGGCGTCGAGCTCGAGCGGGTCGCGCAGGAACCCTCGGCTGCGCCCGCCGAGTTTCCCGAGCATCTGCATCGCCTTAGCGCCGAACGGCGCCCCCGACTGCTGCGGCTTCAGGAGCGCCCACAGCGCGAGCATGAGCTCGGACTCCACCTCCGCGATGCAGGGATCGAGGAAGTCCGGGTTGAGCGAGTCCACCCAGAACTCCAGGGTCCTCAGGCCGAGGAGCTGGAGCTCGGAGCTCTGCGACTTGAGCGCGAGCAGGAGCGCGCGCGCCAGCCGGGGAAGGTGCGGCAGGATCGACGACAGACGCGCGGGGAGGGTGAGGCACAGCTCCACGACCGTGTCGTTGAGCTCGTGCGTGTCCGGCCCGTGCAGAAGCGCGAGGAGGGTGTCCAGGCACGGCTGCAGCACGGGCACGACCTCGCGGTAGAGCAGGTCGAACTTGGCCTGCGCCAACGCGCGGAAGAGGTACCTGAGCAGCCTCACGTACGCGCTCGGGTCCTCCACCTCCTTCATCGCCTTGAGGCACGTCTCGACCAGCGGCACGATGTGCGGGCTCAGCACCGCCTCGCACGAGCTGTACTTGCTCACGGCGTGCATCAGGAGCGAGAAGAGTTTCAGCACGAGCTGCGACTGCGGCGACGCGGGGTCCGCGAGCGCGCTCAGGCGATCGCGGACGAGGTGCGTGGCGAGCGCGTCGGCGAAGGACCGCCCGAGCGCGGTGGACTGCAGCAGGAGGTGCGGGAGCTGCACCATGGGCGCGAGCTCGTACGGCTCGCCGCCGCCGAGCAGGGCGTCCAGGCGCAGGCACACGACGTCGAGGAAGTTGCGCGGGTCCAGGACCGCGAGCGCCTCGGCGCAGTGCGTGCACATCTCGGCGCACTCCGTGCCCTGGTACAGCGCCAGGCACCGCACGCCGTTGGCGACGAACCCGGAGGCGCGCCGCAGCTCGCCCTCGCGGAAGCCCTTCACGGGCGGCTGCGCGCCCATCTGCTGCGAGCCGCTGTGGAAGTTGGAGATGGACCACAGCAGCGTCTTCATGCCGATCACCAGCGTCTTCACGAGCGCCTTGGTGTCCGCGAGGCGCTTCAGAGCCTCCGCCGGCGTCTGCGTCGCGCCGCCGTACCCGACGATGATCGACGCGTCCTTCTCGGATTCGTCCGCGTCCTTCTTCTCGGACTCCTCCGCGGCCCCCTTGTCTTTGGCGTCCTCGTCTCGCTTCGCCGCGGCGTTCGCCCTGGGCTCGCCTCGGCCCGGCGCGGGGAGCGCGAGCGCCGCGCCCGTCGCGGCGGCGCTCGACTCGCGCGCCGACTTCGCCGCGGCGTTCTCCAGCGCCTCCGCCTTCTTCGCGTTGTCGAGCAGCAGCTTCACCTGCGGCTTGACGATTCGGAACTTCGCCACGGTCGTGTCCAGGATGCGGATGAGGTTCGCGCGCGCCTCCGCGGACTGGCTCGGGTCGTTGCGTCTGCGGAACACCGACTCCACGAGGTGGTGCATGAGCCGCACGCACGTCATCTGGATGCTGAGCGGCAGCGTCGCGTCCTGGACGTTCTGGCTGAACATGTACACGGTGCGGCGGATCTGCGCGAGCGAGAGCTCGAGCCGCATGTGGTGCACGAGCTCGGCGAGGAAGGAGTAAGCGAGCGGGCGCAGCGTCTCGCGGCACGCGCGTCCGGCGCCGACGAGGACGTCCTCGTCGAGAAGCGCGTCGAGGTGCGAGTAAAACCACCGCCGGAAATCCGGCGCGCTCAGCACGTGCCTCGTCGCCACCAGGAGCTCTTTCCGCGTCGCGACGGTGTCCGGGCACGACTTGAGCAGCTCCACGATGCTCCCGCTGATCGCCTCCTGGTGCGGCGCGATCGCCTCGGCGTATCCGCGCAGGAGGTACGTGACGAAGGACACCATCTTCACCTGCGAGCCCTTCAAGTCGCCGTACGTCGCCTTCAAGTGCGCGGGCACCTCCGCGACGACGGGGCCCCTAATCGCGATCGTCTGCACCATGAGCGGCAGCAGGGTCTGGATGTTGGGCGGGATGAGGCGCGCGTACAGCTGGAACAGGAGCATGACGATGAGCGGGCACTCGGTCATCACCTTGAACGAGGCGGTGGACTTGATCTGCGCGGGCGATCGAACCTCCTTCTCGCCGAGGGGCTTCGCGCCGGACTCCGCGTCCCCGAACACGCCCTTGACCGTCTCGCCCGCGTCCGTGTACACGTCGCACACGAACGCGAGGAAGGGCGCGACCTCGGACTCGAGGCTCGGGCGGAAGTTGCGGTGCAGGTCGAAGATCACGCGGAGGCAAATGAGCGCGTTCTCCTCATTCTCCGCCTTGAGCGCGTCCATGGCGAGGCCGAGGAGGAGCTTGCCGTGCGGGCGGAGGTGCTCGTTGTGCGGAAGGCGGTTCATCATGTCCAGGATCGCGTTCCGAACCTTGTGCTCGGGGCATTCTTCGAACTTCGGCTCGACGTCCGCGAGGACCTTCTGGAACGCGGGGAGGAACGCGGCGAGAAAGTTGGGGTACTCCGCCGTGTTCACGATCTCGATGGAGTCGCGAACCTCCGTCACGAGCGCGAGGCGGTCCTTCACCTTCTCCGTCTCAACGAGCTTCTTCGCGTGCGCCTCGAATTGGCTGCGAGAGGGAATCAGGGCGGGGGGCGGGGAGGGTGAGGAGGAGGAAACGGGGGTGGACGCCGCGTCGGAGCGACCGCGCGCGTCCGCGCCGGACGCGAAGCATCTTCCAAACCTAATCCCTTCGCGCTCGGCGGGAAAGAATGCACCGCCGAGGGGATGGGCGCGATCACGCGCGAGGCGGGAGCCCCGGGTGACGCGATCGGCGCGCACCTCGACGACGTCAGCGTCGCGCGCCCGCCGCCTCCCGACGGCGCCGTCATCGCGCTCGCCCGCGGACCCGGCGACGCGGCGCGTCCTCGGTCCGCGCGCTCCGGCGGTCGCGCGCAGTGCGCTCTGTCTGTTGGCTCGCGGCCGCGCGAGGGAAAAAATGTGGGCGCCGCGTTCGGTCTCGAGGGAACCCATCGTTCGGTCGATTGACCGAACGCGTTTCGATGCGTACCGAACGCGGCGCACCAAAGAAAACGACACGCGGGTGTTCCCCCGCGCGGGTTGCGACACTGGGGTTTCATTCCCGAGCGCCGCTCAAAACGCTCGGCGCGCCGCGCGCGCGTTCCGGGACCGGGGATGGCGTTCGAGGACTTCGTCGCGACGATCGTGCAGACGGCGTGGCGACGCGCTCGCGCGCGACGCGCGTTCCTCGCGTCGCGCAGAGCGACGATCTTCATCCAGGCGCAGTTCCGCGCGTTCGCGCGGCGACGAGAGGTGCGCGACGAGATCGCGCGCGGGTCCGTTTTCGGCCGCCGCTCGCTTTTCCGACGACCCAGCCCCCGCGATCGCGCGCCGCGGTTGACCCTCGATCGTCCCTCCCCTCCCCGTCCCCCCGTCGCGCGCTCCGAGGCGCTCCGACGCAGGCACGCGAGCGCCACGCGCATCTCGCGCGCGTGGCGCGGCCACGTCTCCCGTCGCGCGTATCGTCGCGTCCGGGACTTCGTCCTCGCCCGCGATTGGAGTCATCCCGCGGACGTGCTCCTCGGGGTGACGTCCGAGGCGAGCCTGGCGGATGCCGCCGCGGGAACGCACGTCCGCCTCCGCCTCGGCGGGGAGACCTTCCCCCCGGGCGTGTACTACCGCATACACACGCACAGGCCCGTCGCGGACATCTGCGCGTTCGCGCCGAGGGACTACGACGCGGAGGCTCGCGCCGGGGCGAGGCGCGGCGGCTGCGCTCATCGGCTCGTCCTCGGCGCCGGAGTCGGCGACGAAAAAAAAACCGCCGCGGCGGGGCTTCTTTCGCGTCGCGCCGCCCCGTACCGCCGAGAGGAGCGCGCGCTGAACGCGTGGCGCCCGCTTCGCCGAGGCGCGCGCGCGGGGCCGATCGAGGAGCCGCCGCGCGGGGAGGGTGAGGGGTTCGTCTCGCCGCGGAGACGGCCGGCGCGGAGACGAACGCGCGCGCGGGACGCGCCGGAGACGCCGCGCCCGAGGTGGGGGACGTGGTCTTCGCACGTCAGGACGCGCGACGCGCGCGCGGCGCGACGAAGACGGGAGCGGGAGCGCGCCATGCGCGCGGCGTACGGGATGACGACGGACGCGCCGAAGACGCGAGTCAAGGACGAACCGTCGGCGGCGTCTGAAGACGAGCTCGAGGGGCTCCTCGCGTGGAGCGCGGCGCTGGACGTCGACGCCGTGGAGTGGTACGACTCGTAGACGAGAGGAGCGTTTTTATTTCACGCCCGGGGAGGCGATGATGACGAACCGTCGATGAACAAACCGTGTTTCCACCGGTCTGATCTTCTCGGAGTCGGACGACGGGACGCGAGCCTGCCGTTGACGCGATGACTGGTTCACCCTTCCCGACGACGGCGGTCTCCCCGCACACCCGCGCCGCGCGACGCGTTCGCTCCGGCCGTCGACGCCGAGATGGCGACGGCGATGGGGACGGTTTCCGTGGCTGACCCCTCGTGGCGCGAGCGCATGGCCATCATCCGCGGCGCGCTGGAGGAGTCCCTCCGCGACCCCGTCGTCGTGGCGACGGGGACGCGAGGAGGGCGCGCGGCGTCCTCCTCGCGCGCTGGGGCCGCGCCGCCGCCCGCGACGCGCGCGGACGCCTCGGAGGTCCGCGACCTCGCCTCCGCGGTCGCGAGCGCGAAGCGCGAGATCGGCGACGCGGTCACCGCGATGCGCGGCGAGCTCGCGGCGCACCGCGCGGAGACGCGCGTCGCGTCGTCCGAGGCCGCCGCGCCGACCCGCGATGACGACGCGGAGAAGGCCGCGCGCGCGTGCGAGGCGAAAATCGCCGCCCTCGACCGAAAGGTCGACACCCTCGCCGTGACGGTCGCCAAGCTCGAGGCGTCGTTCGAGCGCAGGCTCAAGGAGGGCCTCGCGGCGGTCCGCGCCGAGATGGAACGCGCGACGGAGAGAAGCGACGCCGCCGCCGCCGCCGCCTCCGCCTCCGCCGCCGCCTCCGCCGCCTCCGCCGCCGCCGCCGCCTCGCCGCGCGCATCCGAACCCCCCCGTGACCCTCTCGGGGGCTCGAGGGTGTGGAACGAATACGCGGCGGAGGCGTTTCGTCCGCCGCGGGGACGCGCGCCGGGGTCGACCCCGGCGGCGGCGCCGCCTCCCGTCCCCGCGTCGGCGGCATCCGGACCCCCCCCGATCGGGTCCTCGTCGCCAGCGCCGCCGCCTCCGCCGCCGGAGGCGTCCGAAGCGGCGGTCGCGGCGGCGACGCGTCGAGGCGACGGCGCCGAGGGATCCTTCCCCGATGCCACCTCGAGCGCGCCTCAGACGGCGCCTCCTCCGCGGAAGCCGCCGCCGCCGCCGCCGCCGCGCGCGATCGACTCGTCGGACTCGTCGGACTCGTCGGACTCGTCGAGCGACGAGTCTTCCTCCGCGTTCGCCGCCGCCGCCGCGTTCAAGCCTCCGTCGCGCCCGGGGAGCGCCGGGGTCGGCCCCGGGGGCGGCGGGGGGCTCCCGTCCGCCTCTGCGCGGCGGCGTCGCCCCCCGCCGCCGCCCCCCGAGGCCTCCGCCTCCTTCGCCGCGCCCTCGGCGGCCCCGGTCCCGGCGCCGGCGCCGGTCCTCGAGGCGGACGACGACGCGGACGATCTCGAGGCGGAGATGACCCGCGCGATGGCGACGGCGGCGGCGACGGCGGGGGCTTCCGACGAGGGACCGACGAGGGACGGGTCGAGCGTTCGCGCGCGGGGGTCCGGGGGAGGGTCCCGGGGCGGCGGCGGGCCGGGGCCGGGACGAGGCGGCGGACCGGGCCTCGGCCTCGTCGGGGGCGCGCGCCTCGGGGGGGG
>MDSW01190319.1_pt1 | contig 25362 bp, 15 predicted proteins | sample 811171 | NCBI WGS metagenome assembly MDSW01 (sample SAMN05326641, study PRJNA326480) | marine metagenome | isolation source: seawater | place: Atlantic Ocean: North West | collected 2012 | reverse complement strand
TCGGGGTGGAGTTGAAAGGCGTCAGTTGGAGTTGAAAGGCGCCGAGGGCGGGGATTGAAAGCGAGGGGTGGGCGGAGAGACGCGCCGGCAAAAGTCCTTAAGAAACGGCGTTCACCACGCGAAAGCGGTCGTATGGGAACCAGTGTATAGAACGCACCTGAGCGCAGCGACGCCTCCGAGACGCCGCCCTTGTCCGCGTCGGGCGCGAACAGCGACTCCACGCACGCCCTCCTCGCCGCGCCGTCGACGGTCACGACGTTCCCGTCCGGCAGGACGTGCGTCTTCGAGTCCGAAGCGTCGAGGGCGTCGTCGCGGCTCCTGCTGACGTGGCACGTCGCGTCCCTGACCGCGTCGACGTCGTCGTCAGAGAGGGCGGCGCCGGCGTCGCCGAGGAGCGATCGCGTCGCGTCGCGCGTCGTGACCGTCCCGAGCGCGCAGCGCGTCGCGGCCGCGGTCACGACGACGCCGTCGACCACGGGCGCGATGTCGGTGGTGCTGAACCCGACGTCCACGCTCACGCCGGAGGTTTTCCCGACGCCGTACAGCGCCGCGACGGGCTGCTCCGCGATGTACAGACCCGCGACGTTGAACGACTCGAACATGAGCTGCGTCAGCCGCTCGCGATCCGCCTTGGACGTGAACAGCGGCTCCGTGATCAGCGCCGCGCCCTCCTCGCCCTCGATCCAACCGCACTGCTTGTAGAAGATATGACGGTAGATCGCCTCCAGGGCGTCCCAGTCCGTCACCGCGCGGTCGACGATCACGCGCGTCGGGGGGATCGCGTCGCTGGTGGCGTCCGAGGCGAGGCGGACGGACGCGGGCGCGAGCACGCCTGGGCCGTACTCCGGGTTCGCGTACCCGGCTCGGATGAAGTCGTCGTCGTGGTCGATGACGACGATGTTTTCCCCGATCGCGGTCGCCATGACGACCGTCGCGTCGCGCGCGCGACGTTGTGGGGCCTCTACTCGGATCACGAGCATCAGTGAAGAAAAGAATGCTCGCGTCAGCAGAATGATGAGTTTCGCGCGACCCCGACGCGCTCCCGTCCAGAGCGCCACGCGCGGGGAATGCGCGCGGCGCCGCGTCGCGTCTGCGTCCCCCCCGCGCGCTCGTCGCGTGACCGCGTCGGACGCGAGGCCGCCGCCGCCGCCGTCGCCGCCGCCGCGCGTCGTCGTCCCCCGGCCCGTCCTCGCGCGCTCTCGTCGCTCGTCGCGTCGATGATGTCGTCCTCCGGAGGCGATGAGATCGAGACGCCGCCGTCGCCGTCCGACGTCGACGCCGTCCGCGCGTACGTCACGACCGGGCCGCTGTTCCCTCAGCTCGAGATGCGCGATCGCGACGTCACCGAGACGCGCGTCGCGGAGTGGATCGCGCTCGTCGCCGAGCTGTGCGACGTTCTCGGGTTCGACGCGCACTCGATGGACGACGCGCAGGCGTCGCGGACGTATCGATACTACCTCCCCGTGTACCTGTGGACAGAGGCGCGGATCCTCGCGCACGTGGACGCGTACCAGACGCCGCAGCGTTCGCGCGACCCGCCGCCGCCGCTGGTGGTCGGCCTCAGCGCGCCGCAGGGGTGCGGGAAGACGACCGTCGTCTCGACGCTGGTGAAGCTCTTGGAACGCCGCGGGACGCGCGCGGCGTCGCTGTCCATCGACGACGTGTACCTGACCGGCGCGGAGCAGGACGCGCTGGCGGCGGCGAACCCGACGAACGCGCTGTTGCGGTTCCGAGGGAACGCGGGGTCGCACGACGTCGGGTTGGGCGTGGAGACGTTGCGGGCGCTGCGCGACGTCAACGGCGTTCGCGGCGACGGCGGCGAGGCGCGTGGCGCGGTGAGAGTGCCGCGGTACGATAAGACGATGCGCGGCGGCCGCGGCGACCGCGCGCCCGTCGACGCGTGGCCGGAAGTTCAAGCGCCGCTGGACGTCGTCCTGCTCGAGGCGCGTCCCCGCTCGACCGCCTCGACCTTCGTTTCCCTCCCGCGACGAACGAGAGCCGCGACGAGAGTCGCGCCGCCGCCGCCGCCGCGTCCGCCGACCCCTCCCCACCCCCCCAACGACCCCCCTCCGCGACCCAGGGATGGATGCTCGGGTTCACCCCGATCGGCCCCGACGCGTGCGATGCGATCGACCCCGACCTCGTCGCCGTGGACGCGTCGCTGTCGAACGGCGGGTACGACGCGCTTTCGGCGCTCGTCGACGCGTGGGTCGTCGTGAAGGTGGGTCGTTCTACACACTGGTCCCCATACGACCGCGTCGGCGTGGTGAACGCCGATCCTTAAGGACTTTGCGCGTCGCATCTCTCCGCCCAGGGTCCCTCGCTTTCAATCCCCGCCTTCGACGCCTTTCAACTCCAACTGACGCCTTTGAACCTCACCCCGACGTCGCTTCGTACGGAACGACCGCGTCGTCGAGGTGGCGGACGCGGAGTGGGTCCGCGCGTGGCGGCTGCAGGCGGAGCGTCAGACGAGAGCGGAGGGGAGGCCGACGCTGAGCGACGACGAGGTGAGCGACTTCGTGGACAGGTTCATGCCCGCGTACGTCGCGTACTTGCCGGGGTTATACGCGCGAGGGCCGGACGGCGGCGGGGAGGGGGGCGGCGGCGGCGGCGGCGGGAGCGGGAAAAAGCCGACACTCGTCGTGGAGGTGGACGAACGCAGGAACGTGCGGTGACGCGACGCGACGCGATGCGACGTGCCGGGCTCGGCGGCGGCGACGATCGTCGGGTAGGTAGTAGCGCGCTGGTTAGGTGGTAGTTTTGAATAGGATTCCCGATCACAAAGGCGAACGACGACGCGCTGCTAAGCGCTTTTTTGCATTCACCCCGGAATCATCGCGTCCCGGCGCCCCACCGCCCGCTTACGAACGCGGCTTCTCCTTCTTCTCGCGGAACAACGCGGTCAACGCAACACCCGCCACCTTCACCACCTTGAAACGAACGCCGGGGATATCACCGACGGCGTGACCCTTACGCCCGAAACCGGCGATGAGGACCTCGTCGTTTTCATCCACGAAGTTCAAGCAACCGTCGCGAGGGACGAACGCCGCGATCTTCTTGCCGTTCTTGATGAGCTGCACGCGGACGCACTTACGGATCGCGGAGTTCGGCTGCTTGGCCTCGATGCCGAGCTTCTCGAGGACGATCCCCTTGGCGTGCGAGCACCCGGCGAACGGCTTCTTCCACTCCGAACCGAGGTTCGCCTTGTTGTAATCCTTGTCCGCCCAGCGCTGTTCGCGGCGGAGGTTGCGAAGCTTACGGCCGGCTCCGAGCCCACGAGTCTTCCTGTTGACGATGGCGAGCGTAGAATGGGGGGGGGAGGGAGGCGGTCAGGACGCGTTCGCGGAGCGTTCGACGCGGTCGTCGGCGGGACGAGAGCGCTTTCTTCGCCGCGGTAAAAATACCGCCGCGAGAACCCTAAAAACGCGACGCGCGATGGCGACGAACGCGGCCGGCGCGACGTCGCGGTGGACGCGACGACGCGCGCGGACGCTACGACGCCGTGCGCGAGACGAATCCCGGCGCGCGACGTGGCGGCGAGCGCGCGCGCGGTCGTCGCGGACGCTCGGCCGCGCGCGACGGAGGCTCGAAGACCTAGATTCACTCGTGCCTCCGCCACGAGCGCGCGGACCGGACGACGCGCTCGCGACGCGACGCCGACGCCGCTCACGCGCTGGTCGCGCGACGCGAAGAGATGAAGAGTCGCGTGGACGCACCCCATGGTTAGAGTTTGATACGAACGTGCGACGTGCGCGCGTGTAAGAGGCGGATCGATCGCGCGTCGACGCGCCTTTGGAGGAGTTTGGTTGGAGGAGTTTGGAGGACGAAAACTGCCGATGAATCTTTCGTTTCAAATCGACCTCGAACCGGTGACACCGCACCTATCGAAGACACTTTTGAAAGCAGCTCGAGGAGAATGTCGGCGTCGTCGAGCTCGAGGTCGACGCAATCGCGTGCCGCGTCATTGATTGATCACACACTCTATCCGCGCGCGCGCGGGCACGGTCGAGCGACCGTCGCGTCGCGGAGTGATCGCGCGGGACGCAGTGGAGCGGACGAGAGGAGAGCAGACGACTCGCGACCACGGACGACGACGCGATGCAGCGACCGTCGATGAGGCGGAACGAATCGCTGCAAGACCTCAGCGCGGTCGCGAAGCACTTCCCGGTGTACCTCGAACGCAGGGTCGCCACGGAGTCGTTCCGGCACGAGGCGTTCCAGTACGCGCTGTGGCTCCCCCTCGCCGGTGTCGCGAAGTACTTCGGATGCCACAGGACCGCGTACACGTTCCTGACGTGGTTCATCTTGGGCGAGCTCTTGCTAATCTACATGCACCAGAAGGTGGTCAAGTTCGTCCGGTGGTGGATGGTCCTCACCTTCGTCGCCGGCGCCGCGGCGTTGTTCCACGGGCAGTTAAACTTGTCCGAGAACGCGTACTGGCAGTTTCTGGTGTGGTACGTCATCGCGGGCATCGTGGGGTTCGCCGTCGTCCTGCCGTTCGTGCCGCGGCGATTCCTCCAGGGCGCGCCGGGGGTGTTGTTCGAGCTCGGGTTGATACGTCGAGGGTTCGCGGGGTCGACGGGATCGACGGGTGGGGCGGCCGGGGCCGGGGCCGGGGACGGGGACGGGGACGGAGCAGGGGGCGGGGGTGGGGATAAGAAGCGAGAGTAGAGCAGACGCGACGCGATCGATCGGCCGCCGGTCGTGGAGGTCCGCGAGCGCGAGTTGAACAGAGTTTGTCGCCACGCTTGCGACGTGTCCGTTTTCCGGTCAATTCATCGGTGTGTTTCAAAGCGCGAAAATGATTTCATGCGAGGACATCTGATTGAAAGCGATTTTGACGCAATTTTGACGCGCAGGTGCTGGCATGGCAGCTGTCGTTTCTTAACCTTTCGATACAGAAACTCCTTTCGATCGCTCGCTCCTCGCGCACTTGTGCCGGGGCCACGAACGTCCGCACGCCCGCGGTTCGGGCGGCGCGCGTTCCCTCGGCACTCTCCCGCGCGACCTACGCCATCCCCTTCACCCCGCGCCGCGTCGCGCGGCGCCGCGGTCTCGACGCGCGCCGCGTTTCGTTTCGTCCCGTGAATTCATTCACTCCTCGACAAGGCACCCATTCGCCGTCACCGCAGCAGCGCGAACGGACGGGGACGCACGAAGCGCCCGAAAGCGGACGAGCCGCGGGGACGCTCTCGAGCGCGGCGCGAGGACGACGAGGACGACGAGGACGAGCGCCTCGCGGGAGATAACAACTCCATGGCGCTCGTCCCGTCGTCGGCCCCCGCGTCGCCGCTCTTCGGCGTCGCCTTCGTGCGAAAGTCGTTCGTCATCCCGTCCGACGCGTTCGCGCGCGCGGACGCGACGCACTGGACGCTCGACCTGCGGAGGTACGTGCCCCCCGGGGTGCCGTACGGCGACGTCCGCGACGTGTGCCTGTTCATCCCGGACGGGAACGTCCTCGACGCGCACAGCGCGCTCGCGCTGTACGTCCAGGCGGGGACGAGCGCGTGGGAGTACCGAGGCTGCGTCAGCAACGTCTCGCCGTCCGAGGTGTTTCCGCTGCAGTGGCCGCAGCTCGCGGACGGGTCGCTGCCGGAGTGCGCGCAGATCGGAGTCTCGATCGAGCCGTTGGCCGAGGTCGCGGGGAAGGAGCAGATCGTGTTGGGGTCGAAGGAGGAGTTCGCGCGGCGGGTCGCGATGGATTTGTTCCGGTACATGGAGTCGTTTCAAGCCGCGACGCAGGTGAGCCAGGAGCACATGGTGGTTCCGATGAACGTGCTCGATCGGTGGTTCAACAAGTTCCAGACGAAATTTCGGTTAGACCCGAACTTCCTGACGCGGCAGAAGGAGCAGAGTTGAGCGTCGCGTCGTTCGTTCTTCGTACACGCACTAGCTAGCAGTAGCAAACACGCAGGCGCGAGGCGTCCACGATACAGGTACAACAATTCTTGAGAACTCGTCGTCGTCACGCGACCGCGGCAGCCTTCTCGATCGCGTCCTTCTCCTTCTCCTCCGCGACCGCGCGCTTGCTCTTCAAGACCGCGATCGCGTCTTGTAACATGCCACCCATCGCCGCGCGCTTCCTCAAGACGCTCTCGAGCTGGTCGCAGTACTCGTAGTGCGCCGACGCGTCCGCGGGTTCGCTCAGAAGGAGCTCGTTCTCCTCTCTGACGACCTCGATGAATCGCGCGTGCGTCGCTTCCAGAGCTAACCCCGCGCGCTCGACGTCCCGCGACGCGGCGTTCGACTCGTCCAAAGCCCTCGCGGCGACGTTCGCCGCGGCCGAGCGCGCGACGGTCACCTCGTCGCGAGCGAGTTCCTCCGGCGTTCGGAACCCATCCGCGTCGGCGTCGTCGTCGTCGTCCGCGTCGTCCGCGTCGTCCACGTCGTCTGCGTCCACCCCGAGCGCGTCGTCCAACGCTCTCGGCGAGCTCGTCTCTACCCCGCCGAACATCCCCGCGCCGCTCTCGTTCACGCGCACGGCGAGACCGACGCGGCGTCCTTCGTCCGGGGACGACCGCGTCGGCGTGGGCGGATCCGACGCTTTCCCTTTGCTCGGCGAGCTTCCGCCGCTCCCGTCCCCGTTCCCGTTCCCGTTCCCGCGCGCGCGGTCGTTCTCCTTCCCTCCCGAGATCCCGTCCTTCAGCCTGAGCGCGTACCGCAGCGTGTTCATCGTGTGCTCCGCCGCGACGGACGTCGGCGCGACGTGCGCGAGCAGCACCGTCTTGCTCTTCGCCCCGACGAACGCGTCCCGAAGCACCTTCGTGAGCTGCGACCCTCTGAACGGGACGTGGCGGTCGTCCCCGCCGAGGTCTTCCCGCGGGTCGACGCCCTCCGACACCGCGTTCACGCCGCCGCCGCCGCCGCTGGAGCTCAGCGCCCGGATGCACTCCTTCAGCGCGAGCAACGACTTGTTGATCTCCGCGCCTTCTTGGCGGATCTTCCCGTCCACGGCTTTTCCGCGATCGGCGCCGCGTTCGCTGCCGGCCAAGTCGACGAGGGATAACCGACTCATCGCGGGCGTTTTCGAGTCCATCGCATCCGCGGGGCGCAGCACCACTTGAAAAATCGAGTGCGACCGCGACGAGTTGACGTTGCTGTCCGTCCGGCTCGTCTTCCGACACGCCATCCCGCGTTCCACCGCGGTCATCACCTCCCGCGCGCTCTTCACCTTCGTCTCCAACAGCCCGACGAGACGCACGCGCCCTCGTTTATCCTCCAGCGCGCTGAGTTGCTTCCGGCTCGATAACAAGTCGTAACACTTCCCCGCGTAGATGTCGTAGAATGACACCCACAGCGACAGCCCGCAGCGTTCCGCGCCCTCGACGAGCTCCTCCGCGACGGCTCGGTAACACGCCTTCATCGTGTACGTCTTTCCGCTGCCCGTCTGTCCGTACGCGAAACACGTCGCGTGCGCGCCTTGGCCTTCTAAGCACAAACGAACGAGCGGCGCGACCGCGGAGGCGTAGACCTCGTCGTTCGTGGAGTCCTCGCCGAAGGCGCCGTCGAACGCGAACGCGGAGGACTCGACTCGCCGCGACATGTCCACGGAGACTTTCGGCTCGTGCACGACCATGTGCCCGCTGTCCCTCAGCGCGGTGACGACGTCGCACTGCTTCAGCGCGAACTCTTTCGCGCTCACCGGGCGCTTCCTCACCATCACGGACACCCTGCACGTCGGGATGTCCGCGTCTTCGCCGCGGCGTAACGGCGGGTACGGCGGCTCCTCGGACTCGAGGAGCAGCGCGCGCTCGGACTCGACCATCCGCGCGAAGCGAACGCCGTCGAGGTCGACGCCGTGCTGCTTCTTCTCTTCGTTCAGCGCCGCTTTCTCTTGCATCGCGCGCATTCGACGTTCCTCGCGCCGCTGCGCGATGAGTTGGACCTGTGATTCGCACGGGAGAGCGCGTCAGATCGAGAGAGGGGAGGGCGCGGCGTTTGAACCGCGAGTGCCGTCTGTCGTTGACCAGGAATCGCGGTCGCGGCGCGGCGGGCGCACCTGATTGACGCACGCGCCCTTGGGGTGAATCGCCGCCCGCGCCTTCTCCATCGGACTCGGGGAGTGCCTCGACGGGCTCGTGAGGACGCCCATGACGCGCGTCGCGGCGCGTCGCCTTGTGATGAGGCCGCGTCGTGGTTTTGAAAGCAGCAGCAGAGAATCGTCGTGTCAACAAAGCGCAGTTTCTCGGACCTCGAGTTGACATCCTCCGCAGTAGGCATGGCGCGCTCAGGGGGAGCCGCCGCGCTGGCGCTCCTCGCGCTGGCGCTGCTCCTCCTCCTCCGCGCGCCATCGCCATCACCCGTCAGCTTCGACGATGACCTCGGGATCCCACCCCCCGGCGTGGGGTGGCGCCATCGCATCGGCGACGCCCCCGAGGACGGCGCCGATGCGAAGAGACCGCGTCCGACGCCGATGCGAGGCGCGGTCGACGACGGCGCGCGACACGGCGCCCCGCTCGGCGGCCTCGGGTCCGGGTCGATCGGAAGGTCCTACCTCGGCGACTTCTCGCGGTGGCACCTTAAAGTCGGGTCGCACACGCATCGCGTCGCCGCGCACACGTTCGCCGCGTGCCGGGTGAACGGCGTCGCGACCGTGCTGTCCGCGTCGCCCGCGCACGCGTCCCTGGAGGGCGTCCCGTCTTCCGAGGACGACGACGATTCGCCTCCGCCGCGAACGCGACGTCGACGGACGCTCCCGGAGGACGGCAGCGGCGGGAACTACACCGCGCTGTACCCGCGCGCGTGGTACGAGTACGCCCCCGATGCGCTGCATCCCGACGCGCGCGTCGTCGTGTCGCAGGTGCAATTCTCCCCGGTGCTCCCGGGGGACTACCGCGCGTCCGCCGTCCCCACGGGCGTGCTTCGCTTCGTCGCGCGGAACGACGGGCGCGCCACCGCGAACGTCTCGATCATGCTGAGCTTCGAGAGCGTTCTGGCGTCCGCAGACGTCGCGCCGTTGGACGTGAGCGGACCGAGGGACGCGTGGAGGGTCGCGTCCGAGCCGACGACGCACGAGACGTTCTTCTCCTCGCGCGAAAGCCGGCGGGAGGGGCGGCGAAGGCGGCGGATCATCGTCGGCGGCGCGCACGCGCACACGGTCGGCGTCACGGACGGGACGTTCACGCCGAGCGCGGACCACCACGGCGGCGTCGCGATCGCGGCGGAGGGGGGCGACGGCGTCGAGGTCAGCGTGTTGCGCGAGTACGACACGCTGGACGGCGACGCGGTGGCCGCGGCGTGGGACGCGTTCGAGAGAAACGGGGGGTTCGCGGAGGATGAGGACGAGGAGGATGAGGCGGCGGCTGAGGAGGATGCGGCGTCGGCGGCGTCGGCGTCGGCGGCAAAAGTCGCTTCCCCGGGCGCCGCGGCCGCGGTGTCGGCGAAGTTCTCGCTGAAGCCCGGAGAGCGACGGTCGATCGCGTTCGCGATCGCGTGGGATCTCCCCGTGGCGACGTTCCCGCGCGGCCCGGCATTTTTGAAGCGGTACGCGTGGAGGCGGCGTCGCAGAGGCGGCGGCGCGGCGGACGTCGCGATGAGCGCGCTGAGACGCGCGGCGTCGTGGGAGCGGCGCGTGCGCGCGTGGCAGGCGCCGTACGTGGACTCCGCGGCGAACGCGGACTCCAAAAGCCCCGTTCGACGCCCCGGGTGGTTCGTCACCGCGTTGTTCAACGAGCTGTACTACCTCGTCGACGGCGGGACGCTGTGGGGGCGGCCGCTCTCCGTCGGCGGCTTGGACGGGGACGAGTTCGACGACGACGAGGACGACGAGGTCGAGGACGCGCTCGATGGCGACTCCGCCGACGACGCGGAGGTGAGACTGCTTCCCATACGACCCCGTTCGCGTGGTGAACGCCGTTCCTTAAGGCGCCTCGGTCTTCTCGGCGGCGAGGACGGCGACGGCGGCGACGCGCGCGACGTCATCGGCAACGGCGGCGCGTGGGGCGGCACCCTGGGGAGGTTCGGGAGCGCGTCCGACGTCGACCGCGCGACGTACAACGCGTTGGACGAATACTTTTACGGGTCGTGGCCGCTCGCGACGCTGTGGCCGGGGTTGGACCTCGCCGTGATCGGGGACTTGGCGCACGCGGTGGACGCCGCGGACGACACGGAGAGGCGCGTCCTGTGGCGCGCGCTGGGGTCAGCGAAGAAGAGCGCGGGGGGCACCGGGGCGACGACGACGACGATTGCGAGCCAGACGAAGCGACGGAAGATCCGGGGCGTCGCGCCGAGGGACCTGGGGACGTCGCGCGACGCGCCGTTGACGTCGGCGCCGAACGCGCTCTCCGACGTCGACTCGAACGCGCTCTTGGACCTCGCGCCGAAGCTGATGCTTCTCGTCGCGCGCGCGCACGCGCTCAGAGGCGGGTTCAGGGGCCCCGAGGCGATGGCGTCGTTCGGCGGGGGTCTCGAGCGCGACGCGTTGCGACGGGTGTTCGAGCCCGCGTACCGGGCGCTCGCGACGCAACTCCGCGCGCGCGACTTGAACGGCGACGGGTTGCCCGAGCACGGCGACGCGGACGCGCCGACGCTGAGCGGGTACGATCGGTGGGTCGTCTCGGGGAACGCGTCGTCGTACGGCGGCGGGCTGTGGCTCGCGGCGTTGCGCGCGGGCGCGGGCATCGCGCGGGATTTAGACGAGACGGACGCGCGGACGAGCCTGGAAGAGACGCTGCGCATCGCGGCGAAATCGTTCGACGAAGCGCTGTGGCGCGGCGGCGGCGGCGGCGGCGGCGGCGGCGTTCGGAAGTCCCAGTCCCGGTCCCGCCGGGGGACCCACGCGTTGGAGGGGTACTACGCCGCGGACGCGAGCGGCACAGAAGCGGGCGACGTCGTCCTCGCCGGGCAGGTCATGGGCGAGTGGGCGCTGGGGATGATCCGCGCCCCGGGGGTGTTGGATCCGAGAAAGGTTCGCGCGGCGCTCTCGACGACGTACGAGCGAAACGTGAAAGCGTTCGGTCGCGCCCGCGGCGGTTCCGGTTCCGGTTCCGACGACGAGCCGTCGACCTACGTGCCGTCGGGCGCGGTGAACGGCGCGCGCGTCGACGACGCGACCGACGCCGCCGCCCTCGGCGTCGGCGCGGGGGATGGCATCCCGGCGCAGGCGAGGGAGTCTCGAGTCGGTCAGTCGTACGCGCTCGCGTCGCACCTCATCCTCGCGGGGTTCCCGGACGAGGGGTGGGACGTCGCGCGCGGGGCGTACAGGGTGACGTACGAGGACGGGTTCGCGTTCCGCACGCCGGAGATATTCGACGCGGAGAGGCGGTTCCGCGGCGCGATCTCCGGTCGAGCCGGCGCGGTGTGGGCTATCGAGCGGTCGTTGGCGACGGCGGCGGCGCGCGCGCGGCGTTCGGAGGAGGCGAGGGCGGCGAGAGAGAAGGGAGACGACGCGACGCCCGCGGCATCGCGCGACGCGCGGGTCGAGGACAAGGACGAGCTTTGAATCGAGGAGGAGGTGGTGTAGGACGTAGCATCGGAGGAGGTAGTCGCGGGCGCGGCGGCGTTCGCGTTAGCTTGTAGTATGTATCTTTCGGCGTCGGGAGAGGAGAGTTTCGAAGCGACGCTTCTGTTCTTGAAAAAACGAAACGCGTCGTCTCGATTTTGTCTCATTGCGTGAAGTCCATATCCACAAATAAGTAAATACCTTCTACCCTGTACAACGCAGCGGGGACGATCGCACTTCGTGCGCACCGCCCCGGAATGTTCCTCCTAAGCATGCTGATTGGTTCCCTCTCAGGTTTCCCTCTCGCTCGGTCGCCTCTTTTTTGCTTTTATTTTAACCAAAAGGACCTCCGCGGCGAAGAGTTGAGATTCTCTGTCCGCATCATCCCGCCAAACAAATCCACACGACATCTTCCACCCATAACAACCACCCCTACCACGCGATCGCGATCGCTTACATGATAGAGCAGCCACCGCCACCCTGCGCCTTCTCCTTGGGCGGGCTCTTAACGGCCGCGGGCTTGGGCGGCGACTTCACGACGGGCGCGGCTTTCTTCTTGGCCACGCCCCCCTTCGCGGCGAGCGCCTTCGCGCGCGGAGTCGTCGCGCGCGTCGCGGTGGTGGACGCGCCGGGGGACTTCGCGGGCGTAGCCTTCTTCGCGGGAGACTTGGCCTTCTTCGCAGCCTTCTTCGGGGCCTTCTTCGCGGGCGTGGCCTTCTTCGCGGGGGACTTCGCCGCGGCGGGCGCGGCTTTCGCCGGCGTGCTCCTCGTGGAGGCGCGGGGGGTCACCGGCGCGGGCGCCTTAGCGGGCGTCTTCTTCGCAGCCTTCTTCGGGCCCTTCTTCTTGGTGGAGCCGCCGCCCTTCTGGGGGGGCGCCTTCTTGGCCTATTTCGTCGGCGATGGCGGAGGGGCGGGGGCGAGGGATCGTCAGCGATCGGAAAAGGACGATTTTGAATTCGCGGGCGCGTCGTGGTGTGTAATTCCCCCGCGCGGGGATAGGATCGGTCGAAATGCGCGCGCGCGTCGGAAACGATTCTCCGCGCGTATCGCGCGCGCGCGTCGCGATCGACGGACGCGCGCGCGGACGCCAGGCGAGCGTCGACGCGACTTAATCCCAATTCTCGCGTCGAGCGACAAATTGTCCTTTGGATTTTCACGATCAAAAGCGAAGCGCGCGATTCGCGTGTCGACGCGCGCGGCGGGCGGGACGCGCGCGAGCGTCACTCACGTTCTTCTTGGAAGCAGCCTTCTTAGCCATGATTCACGTGTGGTTTAATACGACACGAGAGTTGCGCTCGGGGTTGTGTCGAGCCGTTCGGACGCGAGGATGCTTTTCCTGTCACGAACTTGGGCGCCGTCGCCAACGAAAATTAAATTTTGCAGCGCGAAAAAAACCGTTACTCGGCGAAAACTACTCGTATGTCCGTATGTGTTTTTAGTCAGCAAGAATATCAAAGACGAAGATTTCCGACCAATCACCTAGCCGCGCTGGCGTGAAATTTCAGTCACTCGTGCGGGGCGCCTTCGGCCACCTGGACCGATTCGGCGCGCGCGCGACGCATTCGCACGCACGCACGATGGCCATGAACGCCATGACTTTCCGCGCCGCAGTCGTCGGCTCCGCGCCGAGCTCCAAGCTCCTCAAGAGCTCGCGCGTCGCGTCCTCCGCGAAGGTCAGTCGCGATCGCGTCCGTCGATCGCCCTCTTCGATCTCACATTAATCCGAGCAGAACGCCAGTTGTTTAATCGCCGCGCGGAATAATCCGTCCGATCCGACGGTTCGATCCGATCGCGCTTCGCTGACTTCTCTCGCCCTCTCTCCACCGCCGCCCGTAACAGCCCACGGCGATCGTCTCTTTCTTCGGGAAGAAGGAGCCCGCGCCGAAGAAGGCTGCGGTCCGCGGCCTGAACGGCCCGACGAACCGCCCGAAGGTTGTCGTCGCGAAAGGGAAGGAGCTCACGGGCTCGGCCGCGAAAGCCGCCAAGGCGAAGCCGATGTTCGACTTCTCTTCCAAGCCGAAGCCGGTCGTCAAGGCGAAGCCGAAGGCGAAGCCGAAGCCGGTCGCGAAGAAGGCCTCCAAGCCCATGTTCGGGACCGCGAAGAAGGCCAAGCCGATCGCGAAGAAGGCGTCGGCGTCCAAGCCGTTGTTCTCGTTCGGCGGCTCCGGCGCCGCGAAGAAGACGAAGCCGAAGGCGACGATGAAGAAGAGCTCCCCCGCGTCGAGCTACACGATCAAGAAGACCCCGTTCACCGCGAAGAAGTCGGCGACGACGTTCAAGACGGTGCAGCCGAAGAAGGTGGTCGCGAAGCCGGCGGCGGCGAAGGCGTCGGCGCCGAGAGCCGCGAGCGCGGCGAAGTACGACAGAGACCTCGTCGAGAACTACGGGCTCGTCCCTATCTTCGCGGGGACGTTCTTGCTCACGTACGCGGTCTTCCCCGCGGTGATCGAGAACTTCTTGGAGGTTGTCGGCATCGGGTACTCCGCGTACTTCGCGTACTCGTACTACACCTCCCCGGAGGCGCGCGCTAACTTTGGACAGACGCTCGACAAGGTGGATGAGGATTTCGGCCTCGACTTGAGGAGCGTCGCCGCGGGCGCTGGGGACATCGCGAACAAGACGTCGAAGCAGCTCGCGGAACAGGCGGAGAAGAACGCGGAGGCGGCGGCGAAGAAGAAGCTGGAGGATAAGAAGGCGGCGGAGAAGCTCGCCGCGGACACGATCAAGGCGGCGGGGAAGGCGGCGGAGAAGGAAAAGGAGGCGTGATCCGATCGTCGCGAAAATGCAACGCGATCGCGACGTCTCTTAATCTAGCACAGGAGGCGTCGCGTCGGAGCTAGAGAACGATACAACGCATGTACACGACGCGGAGCTGGAGTTAGCTCGTTTTTATAATAAGGTGAGGGTAAAAGCACCGCACGAAACGACCGCTCCCCTCTCCCGCCGCCGCCGCCAAACGAATCGACGCGTCGTTCACTTCGCCCACGCCGCGGACTCCGCCTTGAGCGCCGCGACCCTCGCCTCTAACCCGACCGCGCTGTCCGGCACCCCCTCGGACGACAGAAGGTCGAGCACCTCGCCGACGTCCGGCCCTTGCATCCGCCCCGTGAGCGCGATCCTCACCGGCATGAACAGACGCTTCCCCTTGCGGTCGAGCGTCTTCCCGATCCCGTTGACAAACTTCTTGAAGTCGTTCGCCTCGATCGCGGCCGCGAGCTCCCCGGACTCGAACCCGGCGATCACCGCGTCCGCGATCTCCCCAAAGTCGTCCTCGAGAACTTTCTTCATCTTCTCGTCCGAGACGTTCCCGGCGAGGTCGTACGCGAGGATGTCCCTCACCTCCTTCGCCGCGTCTTCCACGAGTTCGATCCCGTTGGCGCACAGCTTCACCGCTTTCTTCACGAAATCGCTGTCCGCGCTCGCGGCGAGGCCCTCGTTCACGAGGACGGCGCCGATCATGGCGACTTGCTCCTCCTCCGGAAGCAAGCGAATGTGCTGGCCGTTCATCCAGTTCAGCTTCACGACGTCGAACACCGCCGGCGACTTGTTGATCCGATCCGTGCTGAACACCTTCACGAGCTCCTCGGTCTCGTAAATCTCCTGCTCCGTGCCGTCGTTCCACCCGAGGAGGGACAGGTAGTTGATCATCGTCTTGTTCAGGTACCCCTGGTCTTTGAACTGCCCCACGGACGTCGCGCCGTGACGCTTGGAGAGCTTCGAGCGATCCGGCGCGAGGATCAGGGACATGTGCCCAAACTTGGGCCGCGGGAACTTGAGGGCGTCGTACACGAGCGCTTGCCTCAGCGTGTTCGGAAGGTGCTCCTCCGCGCGCAGAACGTGCGTGATCCCCATCGTCGCGTCGTCGACCGCGACGCAGAAGTTGTACACCGGCAAACCGTTCGAGCGAAGAAGCACAAAGTCACCGAGCGTGTCCGTGTCCCATCCAACCTTCCCGCGGATCATGTCGTCGATCTCGATGCGTTCGCCCTCGGGGACCCTGAACCTGTACACGAACGGCGTCCCCTTCGCCATCTCCGCGTCCACCTCCTCCTCGCTCGCGGTCGCCCACTTCCCCGTGTACTTCGGCGGAAGCTTCTTCGCCTCTTGCTCCTCTTTCATCATCGTCAGCTCTTTATCCGTGCAGAAGCACGGGTACGCGTGTCCCTCCTCCACGAGCTGCATCGCGAGCTGCTTGTAGATCGCCTGCCTCTCGGACTGGCGGTACGGGCCGTAGGGCCCGCCGCAGTCCGGCCCTTCGTCCCAGTCGAGGCCGAGCCACTTCAGGTCTCGGACCATCGCGTCCTCGGACTCTCTCGTCGACCGCGCCTGATCGGTGTCCTCCACGCGCAAGATGAGCTTCCCGCCGAGGTTGCGCGCGTAGAGCCAGTTGAACAGCGCCGTGCGCGCGCCGCCGACGTGGAGGTTCCCGGTCGGCGACGGCGCGAAGCGCACGCGGACGGTGCCGTCCTGCGGGGGCACCTTGATGTCGATCTTCTCCTCGGTCGCGACCGCCCCGCTGGAGACGACGGATCGCGCGCCGCTCGTCGTCCGCCGAGCGAAGAGGCCGGATCCGCGGCGGAGCATCGACGGGGATTTCACGCGCGCGCCGAGGGCGACCGCGCCGTGCAGCGCATGCGCGCTGAGCATGAACGCCGACATTGTGATCGAGCGCTGCGGCTCGTGCGGGTGATGGGCGTGCGGGCGTGAACGCGCCGTCGGGAGTGAGCGCGGCGTCCAACCAAACAAACCTTTCGGAAAAATCTCGCCAAAAGACCCGAGAGATCTCCTGCAGGTTGGATAAGACGCCGCCGCGGGTACTGTTTTATTTCGTATGGACGCCAGTCAGGCGTGTGGGGGTCGCGTACTCGTACTGCACGACACCGAAAAAAAATATTCGCGGCCGTAGCGCGTTCCCTTCTCCGACGCTCGGCGAGGTTGGCGCCGTCTCCGCCGTCTCGCGCACTCCTCATGAGCGCCGCGGCGACGGCCTCGGGGCCGAGGGCGGCGGCCGCGCCGCGCGCGTGCGCGACGTCCCACCGCGGGCGCGGAGCGACGCCTTGGACCATCGCGACCGCGCGCGCGACGCGCGTCGTTCCCCGCGCGCCGCGCAGCGTCGAAGAGACGGATCGAGTCGTCGTCGTCGTCGTCGAGGAGGCGCGCGAGGCGCGCGAGACGCGCGAAGCGGACGACGACGCGGACGACGCCGAGGCGGCGCGACCGGCGTCCAGCGCCGCCGACGAGACCGCGGTCGCGAGCGCGAGCGCGAGCGCGAGCGCGAGCGCGAGCGCGAGCGCGGACGCGCGCGCGTGGGCGGTCGGCCTCGCCGCCGCGGTCGGCGTCGGCGTCGCCTCGCTCGCGATCGACCCGTCGTCGTTCCCGCGCGCGCCATCGTCGCCGCCGTCGTCGCCGCCGTCGTGGTCGTGGTCGTCGTCGTCGTCGCGCGGCGCGCGCGTTCAGGCGACGACGCCGACGACCGGGCACCCCGCGGGGGCGACGTGCGGCACGTTCAGCGCCGCGCGGACCGCCGTCGCGCGCGACGTCCTGACGTGCAACCAGGACAACTGGGAGGCGGGGTGCCTGTCGCACTACTCGGAGGACGTGACGTACGTGGACGGGCCGGGGCTGACGAACGTCCGCGGGAAAGACGCGATGGCGAGGTACCTGAAGAACCAGTTCGACTTCAGCCGGCAGTATCTCACCGTGAGCGACGAGACGTGCGTGGGCGACACGTACGTCGCGCGGTGGAGCCTGGACATGGACTTGGGCACCGGCAACTTGAGAGGCATGCCGGGGATCAGCGTGTTGAAGTTCGCGACGGAGACGGACGAGGACGCGGCGGGCGAGGGAGGCGGCGCGGAGGGCGCGGAAGGCGCGGAGGGCGGCGGAGGAGGAAGCGGCGGCGGCGCGTCCGACGCGGCGCGAGCGACCGCCGCCGGCGCCGGCGGCGCGACGGGGGACCGAAACGCGGTGCGGTATCACCGCGACTACCTCCCGGACGGGAAGATATGGGAGAACGCCCCGGTCGTCGGGCCGCTCGTGAAGTTTCAGAGGGCGACGTACACCGCGTGCATGCTGTCCGAGTCGGGGTGCGCTGATTTATTAGGGGCGCCGAAGTAGAGGCGCCGCGCCGCGTGCTGTACTGAACTCGTCATAGTTTTGGTTCTCGCTCGCGTTACGTTCGTCGCCAAACGCGATCGCGCGCGCTTCCGCGATGCCGAAGCGCAAAGCGTCCGCGGCGGAGTCCGCGGCGGCGGCGCCTCCCGCGCCTCCCCCCGATACCGACGACGACGGCGGCGACGTCGCGTCGTGGGGCCATCGCGAATGCGTCGCGTGGCTCTCGACGCTCCCAGATGAGCTCGGCGTGAACGTGAAAGGATTCGCGCGCGCGTGCGAGGGCGGCCAGATCACGGGCGCGCAGCTGCTGTACGCGAGCGAGTCCACGCGAGAGCTTCGCGACAGCCTCGGTTTGAAGTCGCCGTCGAAGCGCGTGTGGTTCGAGCGGTTCCTCGCGGAGGCGAACGAAGGCGGCGGCGTGGACGACGACGACGAGGACGAGGAGGACGAGGACGACGATGTCAACGTCAGTTCCTCGGACGACGGAGACGACGACGACGACGGCGGCTCGTCGGGGGACGACGCGCGAGGGTCCGCGCCCCCGACCGCTGGTCCAGCGTCCAAGCTAACGCGCGCGGCGCTCGACGAGACCGCGCGCGCGGCGCTCGACGCGCTCGACGCGGCGCCGCCGGGCGCGGCCGGGGGACTGTTTAGCGACGAGTGGCTGCGGAGAGTCGCGCCGTGCTTCGACGCGACGATGGGCGCGGAGAACTTGGGCACGTTTCTGTACGGGCTGGTTCGGTTCTTGAAGCCACAATCCATTCTCGAGATCGGCGGCGGGTACACCTCCGTGTTCATGCTGCAAGCGTTGGCGGATAATGATTTGGAGATGGAGGCGACGAAGTCGAAGATGGACGTCGACGGCGTCGTCTCGGGATTGCCGCCGGATTGGTACGGGAACAAAGGGTTGCGTGTACACGAATGGTTTAAGTTAAGGCGACACTACTATGGGGAGAACCCAACGCTGCATTGCGTGGACGACATGAGCCATTCGCACTGCACCGCCAGGTCGGTGATGCGTGTCGCGAAGTCTCTCTGTCTGGACAAGCATTTGAATGTGCACGTGAAAAACGCGTGGCGGAAAGGGCCAGTGTTAGAGAAAATAGTTTTCGCTGACCTCCTGTGGGTGGACTTTGGCGTCGGCAATCGACTGAGTGAGTTCCTGGAGATGTACTGGAAGTGCCTGCATAATGGATCATACATCGTGATTCACTCCACGGTGACGAACAAAGTGACGCGCGAGTGGTTGGAGCGCGTCCGAAAGTTGAATGGCGGCGAGGGGAGCGTTTTCCCGAGCTTCGGGAAGAAAGGCTCGTCGACCGAGGGCCAACGGGTGCATCACGTGTCGTTCTGGGAGCCGCACAAGTCATACCAGAACTCGTTCACGGTGCTACAGAAGCGGGTCGAGGGTCTGACCCCTGAACCCATTTACTCGGAACACGCGTAGTGCAGAGAAGCGAAGAGAAGCTGGGCGTAGCGATAGCGTCACTGAAACGAAACGAGCACCTCAAAATCACTGACCCGCTCATAACCAGTCGCCATTAACACACGCCGCCGCCCACGCGGATCTCGCGCCCGGCTTCCCCGCGATGGGGAAGAAGGACTCCGTGAGCGGGTCGCTCAAAGCGATCGCGAACGCGGCGAAGAGCAAAGGCTTGCAAAAGCTGCGATGGTACTGCCAAGTCTGCGCGAAGCAGTGTCGCGACGAGAACGGATTCAAGTGCCACTGCACGTCCGAGGCGCACCTTCGGCAGATGGAGATCTTCGGGATGAACCAGGGCAAGTTCGTCGCGGAGTACAGCAGAGAATTCCAGAGAGACTTCCTCAACTTGCTCGCCATCTCGCACCGAAACTCGCGCGTCGCCGCGACCGTGATCTACAACGAGTACATCAGCAACAAGACGCACGTGCACATGAACAGCACGCGGTGGACGTCGCTGACGGGATTCATTCAGCACCTCGGGAGGGAAGGGATCTGCGAGATCGACGAGACCCCGAAAGGGTGGTTCCTGATCTATCGCCCCGAGGACAAAGAGGAGAAGATGCGCCAGGCGATGAAAGCGAAGCGCGAGCGCGCGGAGGAGGACGAAGAGGAGCGCGCGGCGCGTCTCATCGCGGAGCAGATCGAGCGCGCCAATCGAAACCTTCCCGACTCGGCGAAAGTCGCCGCCGCCGCGACGGAGCTCAAACGCGGCGACGACGACGCGCACATGAAGCTGTCCATAGCGAACAAACGCGTCAAGACGGACGTCGGCGCCCTCGCGCTCGCGGGCGCGGCCGGGGACGCGAACGCGCTGGACGTCTTCAAGAACGCGCAGAGGGTCGCGTCCGACGCCGCCGCGGGGCTCGCGTCCAAACGCGCGGGCGCCAAGCCCTCAGCGCTCCAGGAGATCATGCGGCGCGGGATCGCGGCGAAGGAAGCGCACGCGGCGACGCCGAATCCGAACCCCGGCTCCGACGCCGCCGGGACGAGCGGCGGCAGCGCCGGGGACGACGCGCCGTGGCTCAAGAGAGGGATCGTCGTGAAGGTCCTGTCCAAGGCGCTGAAGGGGATCGGGCTGTATAAGAAGAAGGGCGTCGTCCTCGCGACGCACGACGGCGGGTTCGTGGGCGAGATCGAGGCGATCGAGACCGGCGATCGCGTGCGCGTGGACCAGACCGAGCTCGAGACGGTGCTGCCTTCCATCGGCGGGCGCGTGCTCGTGTTGAGAGGCGGCGCGGGGGTCGTGAACAGAGAGGCGAAGCTGACGGGGATCGACGCGGACGCGTACAAGGCGACGGCGGAGATGACGGACGGACCGGAACGCGGGAAGACGTTCGCGTTCGATTACGAGGACGTGTGCAAGCTGTCCTCCTCGGGTCCTCGGTGACGCGAACGATGCATACGACGATGACGACGATAGGTAGCATTAGCGTCGGATTCGAATGAATTAAAACCTACAAGGTATCGTACTGTATGTGACGCGTCAATTTCTGTCAGTAATAGCATCTTCTTCGACGTCGCGTCGTCGTCGACCTCGCGGTCATCACTCGACCCACACGCGCGCGATCGCCGTCGCGGGCATCATCGCCGCCTCCTTCGTCCCGTCCATCTTCATCACGCACTCGCCCTCGTCCACGGAGATGACCACCGCGGTGGCACCGCGCGGCTGCTCCTCCCCGGACGTCACCACGACAACGTTGTCCTTCTTCTGCGCGGGCGCCAGCGTCAACACGCTCTCGGGCACCGTCTCCATCGCACTCGCAGACGTGAGCGCGTCCAGGGTGACGACGCCGTTCGGGAGCGTCTTCGTCGTCCCGATCGCGACGTCCACGGCGCCGTTCTTCCGCGCGCGGACGACGCCCTGTCTCCCGTCCGGGAGAGAGACGACCGCCTTGGTGACGAACACGCCGGCGTACCCGGCGTCCGGGTCCGACGACGGCGCGGGCGCCGACGCCGTCGACGGCGCGTCGTCGTCCCATCCGCCGCCGCCGACGCCGCCGTCGTGGTGCGGCGTCGCCGGGTTCCACGCGCTGTCGCGCAGCGGGGTTCTGCCGCCCGCGCCGTCGTCGCGCAGCGGCGTGACGGAGCCGATGCCGTCGCCGTACGCGGGCGTCCGCGCGTACTCGCGCATCGGCGTACGCGCGGGCGTCGGCGCCGTCGCGGGCGCGGCGGGCTGGTACGCCGCCGGCGCCGCGGCGGCGCCGCCCCACGGCGGCGCCGCGCTCGGCATGACGATCTGGTTCCGCTGCACCGTGACCGTGCGCGCTTGCGCTTGGAGCTCCACGCGGACGGTCGTCTCCGTCGCGTCCACGACCTTGCCCTTGTACCCTTTGTACACCCCCGCGCTGACTTTGATCGTCGTCCCGACAAGCGAGTTGTCGCGCCTCCCGACGGGGCCGCCGCCGAACCGCCCGGCGCGCGGCGCGTCCTGCATCTGCATCGGTTGCTGGCGCGCCGCGGGCGAGCGGAGCAGCGCGGCGCCGGGGGACTGCGGCGCCGCGGCGAACCCGCCGGCTCTGTTGGCGTCGTTTCCGCCGTCTTTGCTCTTGGAGCCGTCGACGCGGCAGCTCCGCGCCTTGACCGCGACGATGCCGCCGAAATCTGCGACATCGCCGCGAACCTTCCCCCACAGCGTCCCTCGGTTGATGTGCTTCACCGTGAGCCGCATCCCTTTCCCCGGGCCGTCGACGATCCTCACCATCGACCCGTTCTCGATCGTCTCCATCCCGGCGTCCGAGGCGGTGACCCTCCTATCCATGAGCTTCCGACGCATGTCGTGGAGCTTAACCGGGCGGACGTCCGGTCGATCCGCGGTGCTGCTCGCCATCATCACCATCGCGGCGTCCTTCTCCACTCTGACGATCATCCCGACGGCGGAAGATTCGAGCTGGACGAGGTCGTGGATCGTGAAAACCCCGATGCTCTCGACTCTTCTGGTGACCTCTTTGCTGTCCGCGAGGTCTTGCGAGAACACGAGGAACTCCTCCTGCTTGACGTCGGAGAACACCGTCGTGACTTGCCCCTCCACTTTCACGACGAGACCAGACTCGCTGTCGTGCACGCCGTGCACGCACCGCACGTGCGACCCAACCTTGAAGTACTTCCTCAACGTCTGCTTGTCCACGTCGATGTCTTCGTGGATGTCGTCGTGCGTCGGCGTGATCTTCACGGAGCCGTCCGCGTTGTCGTGCACGACGACGCCGGTGAGGTTGACGAGGTCTCCGTCGACGCAGATGACGTGATCGCCGGGGAGGAAGTTCTGCTCCCTCTTCGCGGCGCCCTCCAGGGAGCTCGCGAGCGCCTCCAAGTTCGCCGCCGCGTTCGCTCTGCCGCCGTCGCTCGTCTTCGCCTCCGTCGCCTCCTCGCCCGTGGAGAATCGCTGGAGCTCGTCCAACGCCGGCGCGTCCGCCAGCTTGCACGACGCGAGAGAGATCGTCTTGACGTAGTACCCGTCCATGAGCTTATGCTGGCCGCACAGGACGTCCACGTTCGCGCGCATGCGACGGTCGTGCCTCGAGCGCTCCAACGGGAGGTTGTACTTCGCGGACATCGCCTCGGTGAACAGACGCGCGGGCGGCCGCAAGTTGGCCTTCTTTCGACCCTGGTGCGTCCCCTCCTCTTTCGCCTGAAGGTGCGCGTAGTCAAAGCGAGGGACGAGCTTTACCGTGCACTGGTTGTCCGCGAAGTTCACGTCCACGATCTTCGCGAGGTCGCCCTTGTACGCACCGCCGCGCATGCGCACCCACGACCCCATCTTGATGTTCGACACCTTCTTCTTCGTCACGGTGACGGACTCCACCATCTCCGCGATGGGCACAAGCTTGATCGGTTTCGAGTGGTACACGTGCCGTAGTCCCGCCAGCGCCTTCTTGACGTGGTCCTCGCGCTCGGCTTCGACGTACACGTAGGACTTGAGGTGATCCTGAACGACCGCGGACTTGATCGCCATGGCGCCCTTCCCGGATCTGTGCAGGTTGATCGCCTTCTGCATGAGGCACACGACCACCTCGCGTTCCTTGCCCTGCTTCACCGTGACCAGCCACAGCTTCGGGTCCCGCACCGTCGGGTGCAGCGCTTGCTGGTCCACCTCCGTGCCGATCCCGACGTCGCCGTAGTCCGCGGCGGCGCGGTGCGCGGCGTACCGCTCCTTGAGCGCCGCCTCGAGCTCCTCCTCGTTCTCCATGCGTTCCATCCGTTCGAGGTTTTCGTACCTCGCGTGCACGCGTTGTTCCGCCTCGCGCATCACCGCCTCCCGCTCCTCCTCGCCGAGGTCCTCGTCGATGTCGTCGCCCTCGTCGTCCTCTTCCTCGTCGTCGTCCTCGACGTCCGCCATGTCGTCGATGAACATGTTCCCGCCGGGCCTGCCGTCTTTGCCGGACTTCTTGCCCTTCTTTTTCTTCCTCTTCCTCGCGCCGTCGTCGTCGTCGTCGTCCGCGACGTCGTCCACGAACTGGTTCCGCGATCGCTTCTTCTCCTTCTCCTTTTTCTTCGCCGCCTTCTGCGCCTTCGCTTTCGCCGCGGTCATGATCTCGCCGTCGTCGGAGCCGTCGCCGTCGTCGTCGCCCGCGGGCTCCGCCTTGACTTCGCCGTCCTCGTCGTCGTCGGACGCGGCGGCGGGCTTCTTCGGCTTCGCGGGCTTCTCGTCCTCGTCTTCCTCGTCCTCGTCCTCCTCCTCCTCCTCCTCGTCGTCATCCTCGTCGTCGTCCGAGGCGTCGTCGTCGGACCCGGACTCGTCTTCGGACCCGACGTTCGCGTCGTCGTCGTCGTCGTCGCCGGATTCGCCGCCCGATTCCCCCGCCTCCTCGGATTTCTTCTTCTCCTCGGCGTCGTCCTCCTTCACGCGCGGCTTCTCCTCGGCCGCGGTCTCCGCTTCGGCGTCGCTCATTTTGTTTCAAAAAACGAAACGCCGCGGATCGATCGTCCTCGTTGCCCGCGTCGCGACCGTTGATGTCCTCCGCCGGCGCGCAGATCGGCTCTGATCGCGACCCTCGTAGATCGCCTTGTGCTGCCGGCAGAGTCTGGTCCGCCGGAAAAATTTGGTCGCGCGGCGCGGCTCGACCGATGAGATTTTCGGTTTGAACGCTTTCGAACGTCACGTATGAAACGCCCGCGGTTGAAAGGGCCGTCGGTTCTAACGAAATCTGGTTCATTCGACGACGCACGGGATGCCGACGGTCCTGTGCGTCGCGGAGAAGCCGAGCCTCGCGGCGTCGATCGCGGGGTTCCTCTCCGACGGGACGCACAAGACGCGCAGGGGCGGGCAGGACGTCCACGAGTTCGTCCGCGTCTACGACGGCCAGCGATGCGACTTCAAGGTGACCGCGGTGTGCGGGCACGTCCTCTCCATCGACTTCCCCGACAAGTACCAAGACTGGGACGTCGACCCGGGCGCGCTCTTCGACGCGCCCGTGGTGAAGAAAGAGGCGAGCCCGGGAGCGCGCGTGGTGTCGCACTTGGAGCAAGAGGCGAAGGGCGCGACGCATCTCGTGCTGTGGCTCGACTGCGACCGCGAGGGCGAGAACATCTGCTACGAGGTCGTCGACGCGTGCGTCCCGCGCATGCGCCCGCCCCCGGGCGCGGCGAGGGACGACTACGTCAAGCGCGCCAAATTCAGCGCGGTGAGCAAGGAGTCCATCGAGCGCGCGATGGCGACGCTCGGGACGCCGAATCGACACGAGGCGATGGCGGTCGACGCGCGACAGGAGCTCGACCTCAAACTCGGCGTGGCGTTCACGCGGTTCCAGACGCGCTACTTCCGAGGCAAGTACGCCGCGTTGGACGCGTCCGTGGTGTCGTACGGGCCGTGCCAGACGCCCACGCTGAACTTCGCGGTGGAGCGTCACCTCGACATCGCGAAGCACGTCCCGGAAGACTATTGGGTGCTGTGCGTGACCGCGCGGTCGACGGAGACGGACGAAGTCGTCGCGTTGCGTTGGAACCGCGAGAGGGTGTTCGACCGAGACGCCGCTGAGCTGTTCAAGAGACTGGTCGTCGACGACGCGCGCGCGAACGGCGTCGCGCTCACCGCGTTCACGCGCACGGAGGAGAAACGCCCGAGGCCGAGCGGTTTAAACACCGTGGAGATGTTGAAAGCCGCGTCCGCCGGTTTAGGCATGGGCGCGCACGCCGCGATGCAGGTCGCGGAGCGGCTGTACATCTCCGGGTTCATCTCGTACCCGCGGACGGAGAGCACCGCGTACCCGCCCGGTTTCGATCTGAGAGGGACGCTGAGCGCGCAGAGACACCACCCGGCGTGGGGCGAGCACGTCGCGGAGCTTCTCGACGGCGGCGCGATGACGCGGCCGCGCGGCGGGAAGGACGAGGG
>MDSW01192353.1_pt1 | contig 25372 bp, 28 predicted proteins | sample 811171 | NCBI WGS metagenome assembly MDSW01 (sample SAMN05326641, study PRJNA326480) | marine metagenome | isolation source: seawater | place: Atlantic Ocean: North West | collected 2012 | reverse complement strand
TTTCCAAGGACTTAAAAAGCATCAATGGCTTCCTTCAAAAAAAGTCACCCCTCCAAACTAAATAAAATCTATATCAATATGGCGATAACCCCTCAAAATCACTCCCTACCACTCGAAGTCGAAAAGAACCCCTTCCGGTGACAATTTTGGTTAGACACCAGGGACTTTGACAGTCTCCAATCTGTCTCAAAACGAAACAAAACATCAAAAAAACCAGTAATATCAATAAAATAGAACTGTATAGAATCTCGGCACGGGCTTGGCATTTTCATCCTATTGAAATGAAAAATGGGGGAGTTATGAAACACCAAATCCTAATTGTCGCAGCCTTGACCTTCTTCGCCGTCAGCTGTGCGAAAAAAGAATCCAGCTCTGGAAGCTCGGTCACTCAAGCCATTCCAACAGATGGCACCGTGTACACTCCAGGACAGGTCGGACCTGGCTACGACCCAGGAATGCTTTATGGAGCATCGGCACCTCTTCAAATCACATCCATCTCTCGAATGAGCGAATACACCGGTCGTCCAATGAACAGTCCTCAAGACATTCAAATGACAATGAATGTGGTTCGCTATGGCGAAGCTTTTGGGGGAACCATTCGCGTTTCTTACACCGACAACGGACAACTCCGTGAAGGCTTTTTCACTGCCGGCCATTCTGCGGAAGAATCCAAGTACAACATTTGGTTTCAAAAAGATGGCAAAGATGTGTGGCATGGCTTTTTTGAAGATTACATCGGAGCCATTGTTGTTGTGATTGATGGAGTGACCAACCTTGGTGACGGTGGCGGAAACGAATCTTACGCTTCTGGATCCATTTGGTTTAAGAACTTTGGTTACACCTATGCTCCACGACCGCCGTCTTGGTGTTGGTTTGTATCTTTGGGGCCATACGATTGCCGTGCTTGGAAATCCGGCCGCGAAGTCAATACCACGGCTGCCGTCAATCCAGACAATGGATATAAAAAATTAGGAATCTTTTCAGATCTTGATTTGAACAAAGCCTTTAACGGTGGGTTGTAAAATGAAACATCAAAAATGGATTCTTGTTTTAAGCTTAATCACAGTCTTTTTTGGAGTCAGCTGCTCCAATCAATATCGAATTTCTTCCACCGATCAAGGGAGTTTTATTCTTGATCAATTGGATCAAACCGCAGCAAGTGCCAGCTCCACAGAAATGAATCGCTTTCTTCAATTGGCAAAGACTCCTGGTGCGGCCATTTACTATTCTGACAGTGAGGTTTACGGCCCGGTGCTCAGCACGGCAAGTTTGGCTTCGTTTGCATTTATAGATCGTTCGGATCTTTGGTATGGAAACATCGATTACATTCAACTTTTCTATGTGGACCTTCTCACAACAGAAGGATCTGAAACCGCAATGATGATTTCCTTTCGGGAATCTGGTTCAGAGACTTTGCAAACCAAAATTTTGTTTGGAACGCGCAAAGCCGTCATCGACAATGGCGAGTATGTTGCGGTTCTTGGAGTTGGCGATCAGGAAAAATTGGTTTTAAGAACCCGCTATCTCAATGACGCAGAAGATTTGGAGCCTGTGCTTCGCATGGATGTCTTCGATTTTGATGCGGCAGGCATTGAAAGCTATGTGGGACAGTTTTCCACAATGGTGGGCTACCAACTTTAACAACACATTCTTCACCGAGTCATTGTTACATAATTTTTCTTGCCAAAGTCTTGAAATCGCGCGGTAATTGATCCATGGCACTTCCAATGTGGGTCGAATTCTTCGATGATTTGCAAAATGTCCGTGGCCGTTCTCGCAACACCGTGATGGCTTATCGCCGTGACTTGGAAATGTACGAAGATTTCAAGCGCACCAACAAACCCCTCCGTGAGTTTCAAGAATTTATGAAAAAGCGTGGGCTTTCCATTCGCTCTCAAGCGCGAGTGGTAAGCAGTGTGCGCACCTATTTGAAGTTTTTAGAAAGCCATGGAGTGGATGCGCCGGAGCTTCGCGAGTTGAGACCTCCAAAAGTCAAAGCCTCTCTTCCGAAGCCCATCACGTTAAAAGAGTTTGAAACTTTATTTGAAGCGGCAGCGGTGGAAGATGTTTACAAGACCGCTCGCAATCAAATTACATTGCTGCTTTTGTTTGGACTGGGTTGTCGAGTGAGTGAGTTGATTTCTTTGAGTCTTTACGATTTTAATCCGTCAGAGGGATGGCTTAAGGTTGTGGGAAAAGGCTCAAAAGAGAGATTGGTTCCCTTGGCCGAAAATCTTTTAACGGAGTTGAAAGATTACATCCGACATATCAGGCCCCATTTGGTTAAACCACCGACCAATTCTATTTTGGTCAACGACCGGGGCAACCGTCCCAGTCGCATCGATATTTGGAGATGGTTGGATGCTTGGTCGAAGAAGGCTGGGTTTAAAACCACCATTTCGCCCCATCAATTCCGCCATGGTTGCGCCACGGCTCTTCTTGAGGGAGGAGCGGATCTTCGAACCATTCAAATGCTTTTGGGTCATTCCAGCATTCAGACCACTCAAATTTACACTTCGGTGTCCGGAAAAGTTTTAAAGGAAGAAGTGGAAAAGCATCATCCGCTTTCGGGCTTGAAAGACTTGGACTGATTCGTCCGCAATCCGGTCTTTTGGAATTCTGATTTCTCTTTCGTTTGACTTGGGCGATGGCGCCTCTTTGCAGACTTTTTTATTTTTATGAAAGTCTATTCCTTCTACACCCGCCAAAGAAAAATATTTCCCATGGAACTGGAGCTTCAATTGATGAGGGGGCTCCCAAAACTGCAAGTGTTGGGGCTTCCAGATCAAATGATCAAAGAAAGTTTTATGCGCATCAAATCCGCATTGATGAGCACCGGTTTCTCCTGGCCCAATTCACAACAAATATTGGTAAATTTGCGTCCCGCAGATGTGAAAAAGCATTCGTTGGGTTTGGAGTTTGCAATTGCCGTGGCACTTTTGCTCGAGACTCAGCAAATCAAATTGGAACTTCCCAAAGATCGGCTCTTTATTTATGGAGAGCTGGGTTTGGATGGACGAGTGCTTCCTCCCAAAGATTTGGAGTGTTTGCGCCCGCTACTTCATGAGGATGACGTCGTACTGACTTCTTTTGAAGGGGATTTGAGTCACAAAGGCCGTGTTTATTTAAAAACTCTGGCGGACTTAAAAGAGGCTTTGGTGACTTTCCGGGAAGACGAAATTCCAACGCCACAGCCCGAGCGACCCCAACTTCCAGATCTTTGGTTTTCAAAAGATCAAGCTCACGTGCTGGCACTTTCTGCGGTCAGTGGGGCTTCGACATTGCTTGCCGGTCCGCCAGGATCTGGAAAGACCACATTTGCTGAAAGTCTTTTTCATTTGCTTCCAGATTTGGCGGAAGAGGACTTTTTAAATTTAAGAGCGCACCATTTGCAATTTGGAGAAGACCTAAAATTTCGTCCGATGATTTCGCCCCATCACTCCACGCCCATCATGTCATTGATCGGCGGCGGTGGAAATTTATTTCCCGGTGAAGTGGCCAAGGCCCATGGAGGACTTTTAATTTTGGATGAGTTTTTGCTTTTTCCGGCGCGAGTGATTGATGCTTTGAGAGAACCTTTGGCTTCGCAAAAAATTCAAGTGGCTCGTGGGGGAGCGGGTGTGACTTGGCCTGCGGCTTTTCAATTTGTAGCCACGACAAATCTTTGTCCCTGCGGAAAACTCAGTGCAAAAAGAAATTTCAGTTGTGGCTACACCTTGCAAAAGTGTCGGTCCACTTGGGAGCGATTGTCCGGCCCCATGCTGGATCGATTCGATTTGGTAGTGTTGACCGATGCCTATCGCAGTCGAGGTGCCAAGGAAGAATTGGTCTCCTTGGCGGAGGTCAAAAAGCAGGTGGACCAGGCAAGGCGGCATCTGTCAGAATCAGCCTCTTTGAAAAATGCCTGTTCTCAGGGCATCCCAGAGGTGTACCGGGTTTTTCAGAGCCGGCGCCGAGAAAATGCCCTGGTGAAGCTGGCGCGGGCTCAGGCTGCCCTAGAAGGGCGGGCCGAGATTTCAAGCTCCAATTGGACGGATGCCTTTCTGCTCAGTCAGCGGGATGTGAAAGCCATTGGTGATCTGTTCGCCAATTAAGTCCTTGTCAAACCTCAAAATTTTGTGGTTTTAATTGTGATTCCTGTCTTTCAAGGTGGCTTGGGAGAGCGGTTATCCAGCGGACTGCAAATCCGTTTACGCCGGTTCAAATCCGGCAGCCACCTCCAAACTAACAACCCGCCTCGGCGGGTTTTTTTGTATCTTGTTGAAATCTGGGATCAAAATAAAACCACTTACAGCCCCTTGTTGCTTTGAAAACATACAGCAAAATTGATTGATATATCTGGGCGAGGACAGTCCTGGGACAGTCCTGGGACAGTCCTGGGACAGGTCTTGGACAGGCTTGTTGTAAAACGAAAAAAGCCCTTTTAAGGGCTTTTTAAGAGGTGTGTGGCGCTATTGTTTAAAGGGCAGAGGGACACGCTTTTAATTAGAAATAAGCAGGATTTGAGCGTCGCCGACGCTTTCTCTGTCTTCGACATTGTCATCCCAAAGCCATGTCGTTTGTGTTTCATAGGCCTTGGCATCTTTGGAAAGTTCAATTTGGTAATTTTCAATTTTCACAATTCGGGTATAGACAAAGTACCTATGAAATTGAATTTGGATGTTCGCTGGTGTTTTGGCTCCCTTTTTAAAACTTCCAGCAATTCTTGCACGCTCACCTGTCCAATCTATAGACTTGTATGTGCATTCAGAATTTTTGTCAGAGTCAAATTCAAGAGCGGCAGTTCGAGGATTTCTATAGCCGGTCTCTTTCACTACAGAGTCTGGCATATTGACCTGAACCGTAATGCGACCTGGGCAGGATTTGGTATTGATGGCAAATGCCGAAATAGAATTTAAAAGTACAAATGCCAATATTGCCTTTTTCATATTTTCCCTCTCAAAAATGGATTTGGTCCCTACTCAATATCCATTGTTAGGAGTGGACTCAAACCAATATCTGCGTGGTTGGAGAAAATGAAAAAAATTCAGGAATCAATGGCGTTGTAAGATTAACATTTACCTAATTTTTATTCTTCTAAGAACATTGCAACTCTTATCAGTCTGTATTTGAAAGACGTCATCTGAGGAATATCCGTTGTACGGGTTCACAATTACAAAGACTTCGTAAGTATTTATGTTGTCATCTGATCCGATCAAGTTCAGATAAGCAAAATCATAATTCTCGGAGCCATCATATTTATTGATGCAAAAATTATCCATATATTTTTCAACTTCCCATTCACAGTGTGGCTCTGCTTTTGCGAACGTGCCTATAGACGTAAAAAGGAATAGTAAAAATATTAAGTTCATTTTAGACATCAGCCCTCCCATGAAAGTGTCTTGACCTATACCAGGACAGAGAACAAATCGTCTAAGATTTTATAGGAATGCTTTGGATTCCTATTAGAAATATATTCGCTTCACAGGACTTGGATACAGAGCTTTTTAAATCAGGGCCGATGTGATTTTAAAGAGTCGCCATTTCCAAAAAGGTAAATCGACCTAAGTTTTTTGGCTCCTTGAACTCAATCATTGGTCTCGTTTTGAAAATTGGACCATCGTAGACAAACGTGTGAAATTCTCCATTTTCACCACACAAATCAACATTTTCAGGAAGGTCATTAAGCAATTTCTTGTCAAACTCTCTGCCAATAAATTTAGGATCTAGTTGGGTTGAGTCGACACTGCAAATTCTTGCCTTTAGGCCCAAATTCACAATTTCATTTGCGAGTTCTTCAGTTGGAATGCCCATTAGAGGAAAAATGAGTTCAAATCCTGCTGGATTTAGAAATGATTCTCTATACTCCTTAATGCCATCAAGGAAAAGATCTCCAAACGCGAGACTTGAAAACTCCTCTTTATGACTGCTCAAAGCTGAGGTGACTCTTCGTTCATACTCTTCATTTGGACAGCTTTCTGGCAAATCAATTTCAATTAGAGGTAAACCAATGGCTTGGGCCTGCTTACGAACAGCTTCAATTCTCGAACCTTGAATTGGAAGCCGGTCAGAGGTGGAATTATAAGTAGTGAATAATGCAGCAGGAATAAACTCGTTTGAGCGCATCAGCCGATAAAATGTCAATGCGCTGTCTTTGCCCGAACTCCACCCAATGGCAACCTTGTTCAATTTCCTACAGATCCCAAAGATTGACTGGACAACTTACAATTAACATCTGCGATATATTCCCAAGTGATGGCTTCTGAGTAGTCACTTGGCGAACCACAAGTGATTTTTACTGAAGTCAGCGGGGGTTGGAAGGAGTTGCTAAAGTCACCATCGTAGGCCTTGATTTCTCCTAAACTGCAGTCTTCATTTTTAAACGATACGCAGTATGAATAATAGGGATCATTTTCGTCACAGAAGCCAACATAACGATCGATTGCATCTTTCTGTATTTTATTTAAACAGGTTAGTGTCGTGCTTGAATAGGCTCCTGATGTTAAGAGAACTGTAAGCAGCAAAAAATAAGGCTTAAAAACTTTCATATTTCCTCCCGGCGGTTTTGACGGATCTTATAGCGATGTAATCAAAAAATGTCAAAAGTCGAAGTTTCAACCTACTCTAAATTATTTAATATCAATGTTGTGTTATTGTGAACTGAACAATTTCCTCTAAGGTGCACCAACTGCACGCAGCTAGAGCTCGGCCATAACTGTTCTACAAAGCACAGTACGGATTGATAATCGTCATAAGAAACACATGTCTGAAGGTCAATGTGGCACTGGGACCCTTCTTGCATGCACTCATCATAAGTTTGATTGCCACCACAACGATTAATTTTTAGGTAGTTGTCTTTGATGTACTCTTTGCACTTGTTTGGCGAAAAACTCGACTGATTTGCTTCGCCGGCAAACGCAGTTGTAAAGGCAGAGTTAAAAATTAAAGCCAAAATGAAAACTCTTAAAAAGTACATGAAAACTCCTTCACAGATTATAATCAGCGTCGATACAGTAAGTCTCGACTATTTCTTTGTCCTCAGGGCTTTTCTTATAAGTGATTTTAGTTAAGTGAATTCCTCTTGCTAAAAGATACATCGTAGCTTTCGGCTCATAAACAGTAAAAACTTTGTCTGAACTAGGAAATGAAATTGTCCCACTAGATGGCGCTTCGTCACATCCGGGGCCTTTGGGAAAGTCTATTTCAATTTTCATGCTCTGATCTTGCCAAAACTCATAATAAGTACATGTAAACTTTTGTTCTGCAAGATTATCTTTACAGGCTTCTTCTGCAAGCGCTCCCGTATAAGAAATTGAAAGAGTTAGTAAAAGAAGGATTTTCAGCATACGGCTCCCCAAAAAATTTATTGTCATAGTTGGTGACTCAGTAGTTAATATATGAATATTTGTCTATGGTGCTGGACGTCCTGGGAGCGCTTTGTAAATTTTACAGTTAGAGACAAATGTTTTTTCGGTATTTCGAGAATTTCACACAAAATAAAGCTCTTTTGGGACAAGCTCGACTCTACACGAAAAGGCCCATGCCTTAGGCTTTAAACAAACTAACGACTCTCCCCATAGCCTCATGGGCAGGGAGCACTCGAAGTGACTCTGTGGCTCCTTTGACCTCAAGGCCCGAAAGTCTGACGTATCTCTGCATGGTCTTTAAATCCTTCCAACCGCAAATCTTCATAATCACTCCTGGGGCAATACCATCTTTTATCAGCTGAGTGGCAAAACAGGCTCTGAGCGTATGGAATTTCACGGACTTGATTCCAACACTCTCACAAAAGGTTCTCAAGATGTCAGCTTGGCGTCCCTCTCTCCAGCATTTAAACCTTGGAAGAACAAACTGGTTTTCAACGTAAAATTTCTTGTCTGTGCGTTTTGAATCTGTCCACTTCCAAACTTTTTCCGAGTAGCCACCTCTTGATTTGAGTTTTAGTTGTTTTAGGAGTGAGCCCAGCTCCTCACTGATGGGAACTGACCTCCAGTATCTTCCCTTGGTTGGCCCAAGCCCTTCTTTACTGGTCCAGTTTTCTTGAACGTAAAGAATACCGCTTTCAAGATCGACTTTTCCCCAAGTCAGTGCAAAAAGTTCTCCGCTTCTCATTCCTGTTAGGAGTGCCATTGCCCAAATGGGATACCAGTGGTGTTCGATGGTCATTGCAGATTTTAGAAGTGTTCTTATTTCTTCAAGATTTAAAATTTCAGGTGGCTTTTCAATGGGCTTGTTTGTTGATTGATAGCCTTCGGTGGGAGTGTATTGAAGGCCTTTTATTCTTCCTGACAAGAAACCCCAGGAAAAAACAGAATCAATCGCAGATCTCAATTTTTTTCGTCTTGCGATGGAGAGTTCCCTTTCTACTTTATCAAGAACTGTCCATGCCATTGATTTATCAATCTGATTGGCCGGTAGTTTGAACCAGTGGCGAGTGTGTTTGTATAAGAGATTCCTATAGTCCTCGAAACTAGCGAGAGCGAGTTTCCTCGCAAAAATATCCTCGTTTTGAACCGCACTTTCCCATTCAAGTATGAGGTGCTCCCACCCCATACTTTCCTGTTCCTTCTTCATTAAATCTCTTTCAGCAATGCGAGAAAGGGATTGCTCCTTTCTCTGCGCCGCAGTTATCGAAGTTAAGCCCTTGGCCTCTCGACATATTTTAAGTCCATGAACCACCTGACTCTTCTTCACGATATAAACGGAATAGAGGGTCTGCCCATCTTTTGAGTATTCTCTTATCGCCATTTCCATCCTCCTTGTCTTGATTTTTCAACGATACTTTTTAGTTCTGACTTTAAAAAAATAAGCCTTCCAAAAGGCTTGTAAAAAGGCAGTCGTCCTTGATGAACCAGAGTGCGAATGCGAAACGGATCTGGTGTTCCATCGGCCCTTACAAGTCTTAAGTATTCAGCCGCCTCTTTTGAATTGAGCCATTCGTTTTTAGTGTCTGTTTTTGGTCGATCATCCTCGATGATCATTTGGTATTTCATAGATCTTTCCCCATATTGATATTGAGGAGTGGCGCTATGAATGAGAAAAAGTGTCAGGAAGGAACCAATCATGCATTAGCTCTCTGTGGCGTTAAATTCTCTTTTTCTAAAGGTTTCGCTGGTGCTTTTGGTTTATTTGATGTTTCTGTTTTACCTTCAGTCTTCTTAAATTTTGGTTTGGCTTGTTTCAAGACTTTGGCAATGGAGACGTCCTCGCCATTTTTCTTTTTCTTCTTTAAGGCGCGAAGAGATTTTTCTAAAAACTTGATCTCGTCGTAAAATCTCTCATAAAGAACTTTTTCGGTTGAAGGGGTCAGACTTTTGAATGACTCCTCAATGAGCCAGTTTACGAAGTCCTTCCTGTTCATGCTGACCCCAGGATGCTTTTCAAGCATTTTATCTATTGTTTGAGAAACTATTTGAGATGACCTGTTGGTTAGCGGAATTCGATCAACCTTTTCCACTTCTCTTTTGGCTTCTTTTTTATTCTGGCCTGTTTCAATCATTTTAGCTCCTTTGTTTTACTTTCTGTGTACAACCAAAACTTCCTTGTTCAGGGAAGTCCAACCTCAAATACATTGACTCGACGATGCTTATTTCAGTTTTTTATCTCTCTTTTGGACGCCTAAAATTCGCTTTTGGCAGATGGAAAAATAGTTTTGGTCTTTTTCAATCCCTAAAAAATCAAAATTTTCAAAAAGGCTCGCCACTCCGGTGGTGCCAGAGCCCATAAATGGGTCAAGAACCAGGCCTTCAGGAGGGGTGATCATTTTAATTAAATATCGCATAAGGGAAAGTGGCTTTACCGTTGGATGGGAGTTAAAACCTCCCTTTTCCTTGGTTGTTGGCTTTGATGCGTAAACGTAAGTCTTAAGATCTGGATTAAAAGTTTTAAAAAAATGAGAGACAGGTTTTTTCTGATTTTTATCCATATATTTTGCTGGGCAGTTGTCTTTTCCTTTTGTCAGAAGAAAATTTGATGGGAATCTTCCATCTTCGTGTGGCTCGTACATTTGAGTGCGATTTTTTTGATTGGTCTGAGTTCCAAAAAACGGAGAAATTGAAAAATCGAGATTTTTTGTTCTCGGCAAAAGGTCACTGGCTTCAATCCTTGAGGCATCAATATTAAGAGCCCCTGTTCCATGCTCTAAAACGTTGGCGGCAATGTTTCTCTTTTTGATTGGCTTTTGAATCAGTATCCAGTGCTCGCTTGCGGGCTTAAGAGCGGTTCCAAATCCTTTCCATTTCTTTGAAGCTTCAATGAGCTTTTCCTTTAAAGCAGGATTTTCGGTATTTCGATGATAAGAAAGAAAAGCTTTCTCAATTTCCGTTGGAGGCTTCCCAAGAAGTGTCTTTAGCTGATCCCACCTTTTGAGGGATGGAAGGTGGGCTTGTTCATTTCCAGGTCTTGCGGTCCAGTGGGCTGTGCTTCCACGAAGTCCCATAAATTCATCAATGTCTTTATTTCTTAGTCCTAGCTCAACTTTTCGATTCCTAATCCACTCGGTGACTTTATAGACTTGGCTTAGATCAATTCGTTTAGAGTTTTGAATCATTTTTTCAATGCTTTGGCTTTTTGGAAAACCACTTCCAAAGACATGGGTGATGACGTCTTTAACTTGAAACCCTGAATTTTCTAAAGCTGTGGCTGTCCAATGAGAGGTTCTTGGGATTGCCCAGACAAAGCCATAGGCTCCTGGCTTCATAACTCTATGGCATTCGGACATGATGGATTCAAGCCACGTGATCCACTCATCTCGGCCCCCCTTGTCTTTGTCCCAATCAAGCTTAAGTAAACCAATTCCTGCTGGCGGGTCAGTGACAAGGGAGTCAACTGAGTTTTCTTTTAGAGTTTTTAAGATATTTAGGGAATCATCGCAAAAAATTTGAAAGTGTCCTGGCATTTACACCTCTGGAAAAAGAAGAAGAGGTGTGGCGACATAAGAATTGGAGGAGTTTTAAGGCTTTTTGGTCCAGACGGGAGAGTTTTCTAAAACCCAGACTCTGTGCTTTTCAATATATTTGTCTCCTTTGATTTGATCGGGCTCCCAATACATTCTCACTTTTGGTTTTGTCAGGAATGGCGTGTCTGGGAGAGAATCGTCTTTTTTAGATTTGGTAGACTTTTTCATTTTGTCTTTATGACCTAAATATCCAATCAGGCCTCCAAGAGCTGTTCCAATCAAGGCTCCGGTGATTTTACTTTTATTATCTCCTCCTTGTTGGTGACCAATGACTGTTCTCTGGTTTTAGCCAGGCAGCATCGAATGACCTGACTGTTATGCTTAATGTAGGCCTACAATTTCAATGTGGAGCATACAAATTTGAACCTCGTATGAATTTTAAGACACAGTCTTCTGGCAGCATCTCGCAGGGAGCACTTCTGGACTTGAGTCAATTCAAAAAAATCTGTGAAGATCTTCCGATCTCAGTTGAAGTTCGGGATGCTTCTATGGGCGCAATCTACACTGGTGAGGGCAGTCAGTTTAATGGTGCTTCGACAAAGAAATGTATAGATCGTTATGATGTTTATTCTTCAACAAGCTTAATACCTATGAGTTTTCCCGAGAGATCAAACGTCCGTCTAAAAAATCAATATTGTTGGGATACCAATTTGGTCGTCAGCACAAGGTTACTTGTTCTTTGGAATTCAGATAAATCTAAAGTCATCGTTTCTACTGACAGTCTATTCGCCGAAGTGGCAAACTCTCTAAACTCAGGGGATATGCTCGATCCTGAACAGTTTAATGGCGTGAAATTGATAGATGATTTGTTAATTGGGCACGACTAATCTTTCTGGCCCAGACTTTCAATTTTTGGACACCTTTGAGTCATTGCCTATCGAGTCACTTATACGGATCAAAATTACTTTCAAGATTGTTTGGCCAACTATTTTTGTCGCAGTATTTGAGGGCGCAGACCAATTCGATCTTTATTCTGTCCGGGTCCTCAAATAGCACAGAGTAGTAATCGTCATCTCCCATTGGTCCCTCTTGATAGAGGGTTTGAATTTCATTAGGGATCAGAACTTCATGGTAATACTGATCTACGGCGCTCTTGCTATCAGCGTAAAAGGCGATGTGGTTTAGACCAATACGCTTTCTGTGGAAGCCAGCACCCTTGTATTCAGGGGCAACTGGACTGAGGATCAACTTCAAGAAACCATCACAATAGGCTGCACAGTCTTTCGTGCAAAGAAGGCGCTGCCAACCGAGAGGAAATAGGATTTTATCGTAAAACCTGATCGATCTTGCATAGTCTGAAACATTGATTTCAATATGTGAAAGTTTGGTTGTCATTGCCTGATCTTATACTGGGAAGAGTTTCGACTCAAAAGCCATATTACCCCCAAATGCCCATTTCATTGGCCGTCAAAACTGAAGGAAGCTTTTTAAAACGGGGGAATTGGTAGGCGTAAGTCCTCGGAACTCAATGGGATAGACATATCAATTGTCTGGTGATTTGACTTGGTTCACATCAAATAATACGGCCATCGAGGGATATTGAAAAAAATTCACCAAGAGCTTTTGGATCGCGTGGGTGGGCCAAATGAATTACAGTTGTTTCCTAAACTTGAAAAAATAAGGGTGCACTTTAAATGAAAAAAATAACTGTTGGTATGTTTTTACTTTCTGTCCAATCAGTCAATATTTCGGCAGAGGTCTTGCCGAGCTACTGCAGTTTGACTGAAAACACATTGCCAACCATTGAAATTTGGAAGAAATCTTCGGAATGTGTTTCGGAAGAGGCAGTAGTTCAAAATGCGGTTACTTTTGTTGAAAAATGCGGACTTCAAAGCGTCAATGCTCCTGAGTGGCGATATGGCAATGATCAACTTGATCGCCTTTTTCGTTTCTATCCAGTGAGTGAGCGCTACTTTTTAGAAAACTCCTCACTGAAGCCCGTGTTATCTGAGAAATTGAAGAATCGATTTTTAGAAAGTGTTGATAAAGAGCGAAGGCCAAGAATTTATTTATATGAAGATTTTGGGGCCAGTGCTGACTTTTTTGAATTTTTAGAATTTTCGTGCTCTGGAAGAGTCAATTACACTCAAGAGTCTCGTGAGATCTGATAAAAATAGCTTAATTAATTCAGGTCTTGCCTGAAACTTGTAAGCTTGTCGATATGTCTTTTTACAATATCTAAATCACGAGATAAAAATTTGGTTTGTGACCTGATGTCGTCCGCGCTGTCTTCATCTTTAGGATTGAAAGCTTCAAGGCTTTCTTTCAGATATTGAAGATCTTTTTTCATGTCATCCGAATCAATTTGATGTGACACAAGATCATTAAGAGCCAATTGGGTTCCGCTCTGGAAAAATCCTTTTCCGATAATGAGATCAATGAGGGCTCGTTCAACCTTAGATTTGCCTTCATTTAGTTTTACCTCATAGGCCTGTTGAAAGACGTCACTTAAGAGGCCAACTATTTCTTTTTCATCTGCGATTTTGTCACTCTCTGGCCAAGTTCGGTGATTTTTACTGACTCTCTGAAGGGGAGACTTTTTTAAGTCTTTAAGAATTTCTAGGTGATCAAGGCTTTCAAGTGCAGAAATAAGAAGACCAACGCTTGCCTTTGTCCCTTGCTGAAGCTCTTTGACCGAGTAGGTTTTAAGCAGCTCTTCCGGTTTATTTACAAGCATCTCAAACCATAAGAGGCTGGTGTTGATTTGACTAAATTGAGTCGATTGCAAGAGATACCGGCGGGCCTGCTCGGCCATGAGGCCCGGAAGCACGCCTAAGAAAATAACGTCTACTGGATCTCTTCCTTGAAAATTCAGCTCATACTTGAGTTGAGCACTTGTTAATCGAGCACTGATACTTAGCATAGTGGAGCTTTCACCGGATGGGCCTTGCCACTGTAAATCACTATTCTCATTTTTTCTTACAAGACTAAATTTTTGATCGATTTCAGCCCTCAGTGCTTCTTTCCAGGAGCTCCAATCATTGGGGGCACCAATCAGTGCTTTCACACATGAGGCATTCTTTGCGCCAGGACCGTCGACCTCAGCAGAGGAGGCGGTAGAGCCAAGTGAGAAAGCTAGAAAGATTAAGAGTAGAGGCAATATCTTTTTCATGGCTCAATTTTGTTGTTCAAAGGAACTATTGGGAAGGATCAACATAAAAAATGACTTCTGATGGATCGCCGTGAGAGTTCAAATACTTAATTGTATGAGTTCCTGGTTTTAATTGACCCATATCAACTTCTTTTACAAAAAAGGCCATTTGAGAAAAGCATTGATTTTTAAAGGTCGAGAACGCTTTCATGGAATGGACAAAATCTGACATATGGGTGACTGAGTAGCCTGCCCACTTTCGGCAGCCCCCTGGGGGAGTGGTGCTTCGAATGAGTATCAGCGCGTCCTCCGAACTTTTGAGGTCATCAGGGATAAGGAATTCAGCGATTCCGATTTCAACCGTTTCTTCAGCTTCATCCCAATCTAGGGCTATGGCCTGGGAACAAAAAATGGCAGCGACTAGACAAAAAGTTATACACCTAAGAGTTCTCATGCTTTCTCCCTTCAAGTATCGTCTAAAGTCAGAGCAAGCAGTGTGCCAGATGAAAGAAATCAGTGGGGAAAATTGAGAAAAAAGCTTCAAGAGAGAATCCTACAAATTAAAAAAGGGCTCTGGCGGAGAACCCTCTCTAAAAATCCCCCTACTGATGTGACTCGTAATCGACACAAGTGGCCTTCATTGAGACTTCAATTTGAGGGCATGAATCTGGATTTTTTCTAACTGTTTCTACTGAAATATCAGTTACGTTGTAATGTTCGTGGTCGCAAGCCTGTGTGCTTTGAGCAAGGATGGCCTGTAGCCCCTTTGAGATCGCTTGATTGGTGGCCTCTATGACGCTAACAAAGCAAGCATACTCCATTGATTCAGCCTCAAGGTTAACGACCTTGGGAGTTGCAAAGGCACTAAATCCTAAGGTCACGGTGAAAAATGCCAAAATAAACTTCATCATAATTTTCCTCCTTTTTTGAGTATTCAGTAACATAAGAAAATCCTTATCAGAAATAAAATTCACTGTTCGTTCTGAAGCTCAAAATTATAGGGCTCTGAGCTTCTGACAGGGTGTGGCTATAAGTGACTCTCAGGCCCCGCGGTATGCTGAGACTAGCGGCTCACATCGATTGTGCAAGATAGAGTGCTTCCTTCAAAAACGGATGATCCCAGATCTAGAAATGCATCTGATTTTGCTGAGTGCTTTCCTTCTGGTATCGATTCAAGAGAGTCACAGCTTTTGGAGTCGATTGCTAGTCCGACGATTCCTTCGGTATTTTCATAGGTAAATATGACTGTATTTAAAAAGCTATCACGACCTATGAAAACATTAGAAAACACTCCAGCACCTAAGGCTTTTCCTGAACTTGTTTCGAAGACTGAATATTTAGCCGTATTTGACTCAGCTTGGTGTTGAATCACCAATTGTTTGTCTGCTTCACTATTAAAAACAAATTGAGGTGATAGCTGTTTCGGCCTGAGCACCTAGGCTCAATAAAGGGCCAATAATTAATAAGAACGTATTTTTTAAACTCATATTTTCTCCGTTTACTGATGAGGAAGGTTAATTTCGACTCCAAAGCATGTGCTTCCAGACTCTGAGACGAGAACTTCTGCGAGGTAGAGAATCTCAAATCTCCCGGAAGAATAGCTCACAATATAGCTGGCGTCTTCCTGAATCATCTCGTGAATTTCATAGTCTTGATTTGTAGAGACTCCTGAGGCCGCGTGAAAGGATCTCAATGCTCCAATTGCCGCCTTCTCACAATTGTCGTATTGGGCCTCCATTTGCGCTCTACAAAAATGAGCTTGAAGATCATTTTCCACTTTTCCTAAGCATGAAATGAGTGACGAATTGCCAGCCCACGAGTAACTTCCAGCAAATAAAAGCACGGAACAAAGAATTCTAGAAATCATTTTCAGCTCCCTGTTGATTAGACCTGGTGAGCGTTTTATGAGACCCCAGCGCTCACCGTCAACCGGTCATCATAGATTCACTAAACCTTTCAAATAATGCCTAAAATTGATTCCTCTAGCGTCACATTTGTTAATTTGAAGCCAAAGCTTTAACCACCTGGGGAAAAGTGCAATAATAGAGAGATGGCTACACCAAATTCATTCGATAAATTAATCCCTCTGTTTATTAAACAACTGAGAGGCTCCATAAGTCAGTCGGATCTAAGTTCACAGCTTGGCTATAAATTCAATATCGTGAATCGTTGGGAAACAGAAAAAAGAGTTTTTTATTGGAATGATTTTGTGCTTTTGACCAAGACTCTCGGGCTTGACCTTGGAAAAGCTCTTGAGGCCACGACACACATTGATTTTGAACATGAATTTGGTCAGAGATCTGTAATGCAGCATTGGGAAGACTCTTCGGTAAAAAAGCTCTTGGATATTTTTCCGAGACAAAGGATTCAGAGGCTTACCAGGGGTTCAACTAAGCTTAAGTTTATCGATTTTTTAATATTTATCGAAGCGATTTACTCGCGGGCCAATCGTTTTCTTGGCTTCTTTGTTGAGATAGAAAAGATCCAAAAGTTTCGTGAATTGCTTGAGCCTTCTGAAAGTTATATAGAACTTATTGGAAAAAGCTCTTTTCTTTTTATTCTTAAACAATGCCTTGAGCTTCAAGACTATATTGATGATCCCGAGGACGGAATTTCGGTGCTTGTTGAGCACTTAAAGGCAGCAGAGGATGAGATTTACAGAGGATTGAGAGTTCTTGAAGGGGCAAAGACAATTGAGAGATATGGAAACAAATATCGTAAAACTCAGAAGTCTTTAGATGTTGGTTATCGTGATAAGTCCGCTAGTGTTCATTTAAGCCAAGGGTTTAGAAAAGAAATTTTTGATTCTGTCGAAAATGGGAAATCTAATAAAGAGCTAAGTCAGACAGCATTTTTGGTCTATCCCTCAAATAAGAATCTGGATCGGAAGGTTTTTGAACTCAGCAGAAAGTACTATATCGATTTAAAAAATCTGGTGGACTCGAATGGAGATGAGCCTTTTGACAGAGTTCAATTGACTTTAATTGAACTTTTTAGACTTGCGGGCGTGAAATCTAGCTCTTTGTAGCGTGGATGTATTTATATACTTTTGTGTGAAATTATTTTTATGGGAGAAGAATTGTGAATAAAATTTTACGCATCTTTGTGGCTCTTTGTTTTGTCTCTTTGTGCTCTTGTTCTACGATATACAACAAAGACGATTCTTGGCCAAATCGAGGGCCTTCCAATACATCGGGCGATATCTATCAGGAGAATGGAATTTCTCGTGATCAGCTCTATGAAGAGTTAGCCCGAAAAGGACGACTTGAAAACAGAGAGAGGTATTCAGTTATTGGATTACTGGAGAGTTCTGATAAGGCTGAACGGCTTTATGAGCGTGGTGAAAGAGCCGCCTATTTAGACTTCTCTTATCCGGGCCGAGTTCCTGGGCTCACTAGTTTTTGGACAGTACGCCTCGATGGTCGCTATACCTGTGTGAAGTTATCTCATGTGAGCCCAGAGGCCATGGCTTTTGTCGGCCCAAGTGAATTTTGGTGTATCTATCCCTGATAGCCTCAGAAGAAGGTCATTTGATTGATTGGCACTATTGTTGCTGATGTTTTAGGTAGGAGAAACCCATGGGATTTCAATGTCTTAAGAATTTAATTGGCTTGTTTTCAATAACTATTGCAGGTCTTTTTGCTGCCACGGCATTTGCTGGAAACATTTCAAGCTTCGAGGAGGTTAAGAGTAGTCTTGAGCGTCACGCATCAATGGTCCTCACTTTCAGGGCAAATGGTGAGATAGTTCGGCTAAATATCAAGCCAGATAGATCCTTAAACCTAGCCGTGGAATCTCGAGATGCTAATTCGGACCAGACTTCATTTCAAAAGATTCAGCTCGCACAAGGTGGAGCGCATGGAGAGAAAATTTCCTTTGTGGGAGCTGCTGATGTCAATTTCACTAGAGAAGCCATCGAAATCTTCTATTTTGAAGGCGGAAGGATTAAGTCTCACACTTTTTCATGGGGCGATTTAGGCACATCGTCCATTCCGAGTCATATTGTTGGTAAGAAGGTTTCGTCCAATCGAGGTGAGCCACTTTCCTTTCGCCAGCGCTCTATCGACAAGCCTATTGGAAAGAGCTTTTCAAACGACGGTATGATTCACGATGTTCAATATCTTGCTGAGAATCCGCTCTGGTCCAATGAGAAGGGAAAAGTTGTTTTGGACGGCAATGGCTTTAGCTTTATTGCTTCGGAAATTTCGTCTTATCCCAGCGCTCTTTATCATTGGACGACCATAGATAACCTGAATCGTTGGGATTCAGATTTTCCAAAGAGTTCAGATGAGCTACCCGAATTTCCCCCAATTTATGGGGGTAAAAATATGAGAAGTCTATACTCCCAATTTCGAGGCCATCGGTTTGGTGAAAATCTAAGAGGAATTTATGCAAATCCAAATCTTTTAGGCTTTTTAGGTGGTATGAATGAGGTGTATGGAGACCTCCTGGTGAAGTTTCGTATCAAGCCAGGGCAAAGAGTTCTTCGGATAAAATTTTCCCCTGAAGCCAATCTTTCTGGCAAACCACATTCTGCCCAAGTGAGACAGTTTATTGAAAAGGTATCCTCCGACTATTTTGATCTTATTTATTTCGAGGGGGCTATCACGGAGTGGATTGTTTTAAGTCCTGATGCGGTGGAAAGTGTTACGGCAGATCCTAGAGAGCTTCGAGCGGAGATAGAAGGCGCAAAGAACTTAATCTTAAATTCAAGTGGCGATATTCATATTGCTAAGGGCCATGGGCATGCTTGGCTTCCTACATTTGATATCGAGCAGAGAGGTCTCAAAGAAAAAGTTATAAGTGATCTGAATTTCTTTCGTTCTTTTAGTAACGCCGAGTTGAAGCAATCATTCGGAAGAAACTTTAGGCCAGCCGGTCGTGTCGATGATTTTCAAAAGTCCTATTTTTGGCATCTTGCTAAAAGAGTGGGGATTTATGAGTCACTTATGGAGAAGCCTGAACTCATAGAAGAGCTGATTCCAAGTAGGTTTCGTCGTGGAGGTTTTTCTAAAGACTGTGGATCTCTTCTTTCTTCCAATTAAAAGCAGTGCTGTTTTTCAAGGGTAAATCTCATCCCAGATTGAAATCTTTTCTGATGCGGTCCAATAGAAAATGAGCTATCTAGTTGTTCGAGGAGTTTGTATGAAAAATTTAATGTTTGGATTTATTCTTTCGATTGCTTTCTGTGGGGTCTTGCCTGCGATGGCTGAACAACCTAAGTGTAACCAAGAAGCTCTTGCAATCGCGAAATCGGTATTTCTAGCAGAGAATTCTGAGTTGTCTGAAAAAGACGTTGTTACAGAGGATATGGAAGGTGTCGGTTTGATGTTGCCAGTTTCTTCCCCGAAACAGTTTGAAGAAATAAATAAAAAATTGGATGCGGGTATTTTATACTTTGCCTATGTCAGGTCTTCAGATGGCCAAACTGCTAAGTTGTATAGTGTCGCCTTTAAGAAATACCAAACGGCCTGCCGGTTGGATGAGGTCAAAGTTCACCAATAGGAGTTCCAGGCAGGAAATTTGGAGTAGTGGAAAGCTCAATTTTCGCCTGAATTATACAGGAACGTATTTTTACGGGGACAGTTGTGGGACAGGCCTTATTTTTTGTATCAGTGATTTCAGGTAGTTAGAGTAGGTATCATCACCACCTCCATCTGCTTCAGATAAACTTCGAATTTTGAAAACTCCACTTCGCCTCGGGCTCGGTCATGGGCGTCTATGCCCACTCCCTTCGCCTCTCGGCTTGTGGATTTTCAATCTTCTCGTTTCTCTTCGCAGTTGGCGAGACGGTGGGTTGCCGGATTTGAACCGGCAGCCACCTCCATCTGCTGGTTCTTCGGTTGGTTCTTCACATTTTACTGTTGCACATTCAAAAAAGCTCAAAAGGCACAGGCATTTAGCAAGGTCCTTCGGTAATTTTTAAATCGCCTATATCCTCGGGTCCGCTTCTGCAGGGCCTTTGCGTTTTCGTCAATAGCCTCGCTCACCGCAGGCTCTTAACTTTTATCTGAACCAGTTCCAGTTGAAACGGCCACCAGTATTTTCCTTTATTTGGCTCATTCGAACCCTTCGAATTTCAATCTCATTCAATCTTTCAGTAAGCCATTTTGGCCCCTCGGGGCGTAGTGTTCCTCCGGATTCCTCCAGGCTTTTTAGAGTGCTTTTGAAGGTATTCATTCCAGTGATGATTCGATCTTTGATCTCCTCATGACTTAGGTCTTTGTCGATGGTCATGTTGATCATTTGTTCTAGATCTATAAGTCCTTGAGCCACGTATGTTTGATTATTGCCGTCGGGGAGGGTGGTGTTCATTGAAAGAGCCCCCTCCACCCATCGTTTTTCCTCTACGCTGTCGTTGATACCAAGAAAGACTGCGCCAGCCAGCACATTGAGAATGCCCTGAATTTCAAGAATTTCTGCCTTGAAGGCGACTTTGGTGAGATGGTCTTTTGCCCGAGACTCTAATTCAGAGATCCACTCCTCCTTAAGAGCAGTCATTAGGTCTATATAGTTTCTGCCATGGAGGCCTTTTGCAAAGGGTTGTTGGCTTTCATTGATGTTTTGAAAGACGCTCTGAGAAGTCAAAAACCTAAAAATATTATGGTTGGGATAATTTTTCGGACCATCCCAGCCATACCAAATTTGTTGATACAGAATAGTGGCCCATACACCATTTAGCGCGTTCATAGCGGTCATTCTTGGGAGAGAGTAAGATTTAGCGAACTGAGCGGTTGATACTTCTTTTCCATTGAACTGGATTTGTAGTCGGACATCCGCATCAAAACTTATATCCAAATAGGAGGTTGAGACGTAAGGGTTTTTGTCGTTTGTTACTACTTGCCGGAGAGTTGGTATTGAAATTCTCTCGATACAAATACCTGTCTTCTGAGGATATTTCTTAAGCACCCAAAGCAGCTCACTGCTAATCGCGTTCTCAAAGCCTTTTGGAAGTTGGAATTTTGGGACATGGATATAAGAGCTATATAGAGATCGTGCTCTTTCAGGGGCTGTTTCAGTTTTTCCATTGTTTATTACTATATAGTGGTGAATTCCTCCATTTTTATTTCCATCGCAAAAAGAGATTGTTCTTCTGTCGACGGGTATAGCATATGAAATGGGTTGATCAAGAGGCTTTGTGACATCGAACCCAGAGGAGTCGAATCCTCCTCCGTTCCCCGTGGGATCGGCGGCAATTTTCTTGGCTTTATTCGCATAGTTTTCCATTTTTGATTGATACTCATCGAGAAGGCTGTCGAGTACATTCCAGCGAAGCTTGTTGTCACTTACAATCATGGTTTGTCGAAGTTCCATAAGCTGTTTACCGGAACTTTCCACCTTTCTAAAATCAAGATCTGAAAAAATTGGGTTTGAAATGGCATATTTATCGAAGAGATCAAGGAAGAGGTCTGTTGATTTTTTCCAAAGAGAGTAATTTGGGATTTCGCCGAGTCGATTTAATCGAATAGAATCATGTTGGTTGGTCTCAGCAATTTTCTTTAAGACACTTGGAAGATAAGCTTCGTAAGGGTGCCCCCAATCTCCGCCCCATTGAATTTCATGATACGGACTAAAACTTAAATTGAGCAAATTGTAAGTAATCTTCTCATGAGACAATCCAATAGTTGGACTGAGACATTTGTCGTTGAACTTCTGATCGTAGAATTTTTGGAAAACCTGTTTCGAAGGATCCTCATTGAGGCAGGTCTGTCGAATCGATAAGTGATTATCCCTCTCGACTTCAGCGATTGTTCCAAAATCGATCTTTTTGAAAAGCCCTGTTAGACGTTCGTTAACCAAATCAAGTTGGTGCTGAAGACTCTTATGCCTTTCGGTATCCAACGCTTGGTAGAGATCGATTTGACCCATAATTTTGGCGAGCGTTCTGTCAATGCGGTCAAAGCGACCGTTCATCTCATCCTTCAAAATTTGAATTGATTCTAAAACTTCCCGCATGAGCTCCATCATTTTCCGTTCTGGGGAAGCGCCTTGGGTGCCAAAAATGCTCATGGCGATGTTAGCCGCCAGTAGATATCCGTTTGCGAGTTCTATCGGATTCATCTCTTTGCCGAAGTGATCTAGATCTATAGCTACATCAAGAAATTTTCCAAACCTATCAACGGTGCTTGCCGCTTTCTCATCACCAAATAAAGTGAGGGCTTGGCTAGTTGCGCCTATAGATCCCAAGACTTTTTGCTTTTTTTCTCGGTATTTCCTTTGGATTTCTTCCTTCCTTTTCCGGTCCAGTTCTTTATCGGTGATCTGCTGTTGGAGGTTTGATAAGTGATCGACCAGCTGTTTCACCTTTGAGAGAGTTTCCTCTGTTTGATGCGAATTCAAAGCTTCTCTTACAATTGGATTCTTGGCGGGATTCTCAAGAGAGTGTCCCACGACATTTTCATAGTCTTTCAAAACCAAATGGTAGATGTCGGTGTGGTTCTTCTTGAGTTGGATGAGGGATTGTCCAAAGCCTTCAATCTTCACGTCTTCCATGGAGGGAATCTTTCCCGACTTATCATAGATGCTTCCGAATGTCTTTAAGGCCAAAGAAGTTGTAAGGTTCACACCAGGAATCGTATTTGCCCACTCAGAAGCGGTTTTAAAGAACTTACTGTTGCTCATTGAGAATCCATCCACCTCTACGGAGGAATTGTTCCAAACCATTTTCTTGACCTCCTCCAGTGATTGTCTTTCCCAATCAATGATTCTTCCCGTGGTCTTTGAAAAAGTGGGCAAGCGAAAGGACTTTGGATTGGAGTTATATTGTTCAATGGCGGTTTGAACTTTCATCATCTTGTACATTGTTTTTCGCGCTTCAGGATTGAACCTATCGTGAGCATAAATGATGTCCAATGCGGCCGAATCCGTGAGTTCCTTTGCCAAGGTAGGCTGGGTAAAGCCAATGGAAATTGAAGCGGCGAGAGAGAATGCGGAGATATATTTTAACATGACTTTCCAATCGATTAGGTTGAGTTTTCTCTCTGGTTTGCAAGGTAAATGCCAGTTTTGAAATTCCGATCCGTGCCCTCAAAACTGATAGAGCAACTCTTGGCGGCTCCGCTATGGAAAAAAGAGAGAATGGGAACTTAGGTGGTGTCATTTTGGATAAATGAGTGCTCCTCATATGGATATGGCTTGTGGGCATTCATGAAACTTTTATAGGAGCCCGGGCTGAAATTTACTTATGTTTTCTGTCTAATTTGAGATTTGGGCCATGAGCGACTTCTGCTCGATTCGTAAAAATTTGAGAAAGCAAGACAATCAAGTTTGGGAGGTTGATAGCATTTAAAGTCATTGCTCAACAGCGAGTGAATTTCTCCATAGGACGGTTCGAAGGAGAATTTAATTAAAAGAAATATCGAAGTCAGAAATTTCAAAATAATTTTCAGACTGAACGACAAAATTTGTCGCAAATCCTTTGATCTTTCCCTCGGTTTTCAATTTCTGAACAAAATTCATATTCTTCAGCGATTTTTTAAGAGGGGATCCTTTAACAAGCTTTCGCTAAAGTCTCTGTAGTGGTCTTGGGGCAATGGTCGACTCCTTTTCACACATTCATAGTCAAAATAACAGGAGTGGGACTGCAGTTTCAATTTTTAAATCGATGCGCGGAGGGTCGCAAGAGCTCCTTGGAACACAGACGGGATTTAGGGGTGGATCTTTGGGAGTGTATCGGTTGGTCTTGGTTTTAGGCGATGGGCAAGGTCGGGTCGAAACGCAATAAAAAAGGCAGGAGAACTATTTCGCTCTATCCTGCCTCTTTCAGTGAACTCTTGTTGTTCACGGGATTCGCAGAGTTGAGTATCCCTTATTCTTCAAGCTCTTCAAGAAGACTGACTCCTGCGGCTTCCCTTTCTTCTTCTGTCATGGCTTTCACTTTGTCTTGCCATTGCTCTTTTTTGGTATCCCACTCCTCCTTCAGGCAGACAGCTTCAAATTCTGCATCGGTCTTGGGCTTTACAATTCCAGTACCCATCAATGGAATCATTTTTCTCATGACATACCGAAGAGTCTGAACTCGAAAGCTCGTGCATTTCGATGCTTCATTTTTTTCGGGAGCGACTTCGGCAACTGGAGCGGATTGTTCTTCTTCAACTTCGACGACCGGAGGTTGAACCACTTCAGGCTCTTCCCCTTGAGTTGCAGCACGAGCCTCTTCTTCGGCTCTTTTTGCAAACATCGCCTTGTAGCCCAGCTGAGTGCGTTGACTTGTAGATGGAGCGGGAGCGGCAACTGGAGCAGCAGCGGAAGGTGCTGCAGTGGTGGACTGACTTGAAGGGGTGCGGCTTGCTGAAGGTGCTGGCAAAGATTCCTCATCAAGAATCTTCACTCCAGCGGCATCTCTTTGCTCTTCAGTCATTACAACCAATTTCTTCCTCCATTGCTCTTTCACTCGCAACCACTCATCCATCATGCCAAGCTCTTCAATTTGCTTGAGGTGTTTTTCCTCAAGGGGCATAAATCCGGTTGCAAACAGGGCAAACTTTCCACGCATGACGTGACGTTTTAAATCCTTCATGCGCTCAACTTCTGCCGCAATTTCTTCGGGAGTTCGTGTGTCGACATGATAGTACTTTGCATGAGGTTCATCTCGGTTGGCCATTTGAGTCCTAAATTCTTCCAATTGTTTCATCTTTGCTTGATTGGGATCTTCTTTTTGAACGGAGGCTACAGAATTTTGATTTTTAGCAGGCTCAAGGGGAGCTGCGGGTTGAGTTTCCACAACAAGGCTTTCCTTACATCCCAAGCTTAGGTTCATTTGAGAATTAGAAACGGCAGCATTCTTACAGCTTCCATTGTCGGATCCCACTTCCACCTTAGCTTCAGATTCCACTTTGACCGAATCGATCACAGGTCCTTTTCGTGAGTCTACAATGATAATAGGAGAGTCTTCCTTCTTTTCAGAGGAGCTTGAAGCCTGAGAAGGCGCTGAGGACGTTGAAGGTGTTGAACTTGCACTGGCAACGGAGCGGGGAGCTTCTTCCACTTGAACGGGAAGGTCATCTTTAATGATGATGTTTCGAAGAGAGGTTTGAAATCCGTTGGACACAATTGCCGGTCGAGCATTTGAGCTAACGACATTGAGTACAGCTCGCGCACTTCCAGAGGGAAGACCAACGGTATAAATTTTTTGTCCTTCTTTTCGAATGATCAAGGATTCATGAATATCAAAGGACTGTTCCGCACACAAAGCGATGTCGAGGTCGCCCTGGTCGAGCCTTTGTTGAATCAGGCGGCCATCGCCTCCGCGTAAGCAATCTATGGTAGGTTGGTAGAGCAAGTCGATGGCCTCATCGGCTTCGTTTTGAGCAATAGCTTTTCCTGTTGCTGAATTTGGATCGACA
>MDSW01062153.1_pt1 | contig 25383 bp, 33 predicted proteins | sample 811171 | NCBI WGS metagenome assembly MDSW01 (sample SAMN05326641, study PRJNA326480) | marine metagenome | isolation source: seawater | place: Atlantic Ocean: North West | collected 2012 | reverse complement strand
ATGCTTAAATAAAAACAAAACTTTATATTTATATAACAATAAACTATATTGTAAATTTCATTATTATTTTTATAAAAACATCCAATATAAAGTTTTAATAATACAAAAAATATTTAGAGGTTATAGACATAGATGTATTATAAATAAAATTTATAATAAATTACCAGATGACATACAATATAAAATATTATATTTTATAAGACGTGAAATATATAGATTACGATATTTAAAAAAAATTAGAAATATAGTAAAAAATAAAATTTTAGATACTATAAAAGATATAACAGTGTCTAGATGCAATAATATAACATTAGGAGATTATATATTAATTAATAGCGATAAAATTATTTACATATGTAAACTTGTTAATAAATATAATATATTAATAGATTTAGATTTAAAATATCCAATGTATGATATAGTAAAAACTATTGAAAATATAGTATCTGGAACAGAATATGCAAATAATATGTATTATTCGGCAGATGAAAATTTAATAAAAAAATTATATAATATATATATTGAATCATCATGGTTAATAAAAAAACCATCTAGAAGATAGTTAAATATTTATTAATATTATCAATATAAATTATCTTTTTCTTCTTATAAAATAATCTATAAATTTATAATTTTTTCTAGATTTTCTAGATTTCCTAGATTTTATAGATTTTCTAGATTTTCTAGATTTTCTAGATTTTCTAGATTTTAATCTATCATTAATTTCCTCGTCTTTTAATCTCTGTAATATAGTTAAAATAGAAGAATAAACACTTCCTCTTGGAGTAAGTTGTATTTTTTCTTCTGATAAAATTTTATTGATTTTTTCTAGATCATCGGGATGAATTGGTTTTTTTAAATCATATTCATGAATTAATGTTTCTAATATATCTTGTTTTTCATTTGTGGTTAATGATATATTATCTTTTAATTTTTGAAATATTTTATTATTAACTTGAGAATGTTTTACTTCCATTATATATATTATATATATATTTAATATATAATTAAATATCTATTTTAATAAAATTATATATATTATCAATAATTTTATCATAAAAATTGTTATTGATAAACAAACTAGTATTTGTTTTCTCATTACCATCAATAATAAGTACATTACCTTTTTCAATTAAATCAACTGAATTTAACCAAATTTCATGAAAATAATGAGAGTTTTTTAAATAACTCAATGAAATATTTTCACCTAATCTATTTCTTTCAACTACTCTAGTAAAACATATATCAGGATTAGTTCTAATGTAAATATATTTGATATTTTCAATACATTCAGAAAATTCATCGAACCATTTATTATATATTTGGTTTTCAATTTCATTAATATCACCAGAATTATATAACATTTTAGTAAAAATATTCTTATCGGTTAAAATAGATCTTTCAGTAATTATAATATCATAATTTTCTTTTATAGCATTTTTTAATAATTTTAATCTACTAATATAAGCCATCATTTGAAATGCGAAAGCATATTTATTATTATTTTCATAAAATTTTTCAATAATATTTTTATTATCATTATTATCAATTATAGATTCCCAAACATCAACAGGTTCATCTAAAAAACAAACTTTAATATTATTATGTTTATGTTCTAAAAAATTTGAAAAGTTTTTTTTTAAATATCTAACAATTGAAGATTTACCAGAACCAATATTACCATCAATACTTATAATGATAGGTTTCATATTCATATTAATATGATTATATATTTTATATTTTATCAATTATTTTATCAATTTTAAAATATATATAAATTAATTTAAAGACAAATAATTAATATATATAATAATAATTATTATTTTTCTATGTGCTGATGCCCGAGTGGTCTAAGGGGTGCGACTCAAGTTCGCATGGTTTCGGCCGCGTGGGTTCGAATCCCACTCAGCACAATTAATACAAAATATAAATCATTATTATTATGATTTATATTTTGAAAAAAATAAAATTTTTTTATATAATTTTAAATATAAAAAAAATTGATTATATAATTTAAAAATATAATTGTATTAATTATAAAATGACTCAAGTAGTACAAGAAGTAGTTGCTTTAATTGATCGTTCTGGTTCTATGGCGGGAAAAGAAGCGGATTCAGTAGGAGGATTCAATTCAACATTAGATGTTCTAAGAGCTGAAATGGATGATAATACAACTATCAAAGTATCTATTAAACTATTTGATCATGAAGAAAAACTATTAATTCGATCACTAGATCTTTCTAAGGTTAACAATTTAAGAATTGATCAGTTTAAACCTAGAGGACAAACAGCATTATATGATGCTATGGGAAATACTCTACAATATTTTGTTGAACAGAAACTAAAAAATACAAATAGTTATGATTCATGCATTATTTATGTAGTAACAGATGGATATGAAAATGCTAGTAAAAAATATACGGCAGATGTTCTAAAAGATATTATTAAAAATGCAGAAGAACATCATAATATTCGCGTAATTTATTTAGGTGCTAATCAAGATGCAATTCTAGAAGCTTCTAAATTTGGTATTAATGCAAATCAGGCAATGAATTATTCAGAATCAACAGATGAAACGAATGCAGCATATAGAGCAGCTGCTAGTGTGGCAGGAAGGTTTCGAAGCTGTGGAACAGCAGGTTTTCTAGAAGTAGAAAGAATGGCATCACAAACACAAACTGTTAATGATCAAGGTTCACTTACAAATGTACATCCATATGGTACTTTTAGTATGGGATCTGCACCTCCTCAAGTAACTAGGCAAAATAGCGTTCGTATTAAGCCAAATAAATATGCAAGGAATAGTTGAAATAAATATTAAATAGAATTGTAGCTCAAATAGCTAGCAAAAGATAACCATAAAACTAAAGGAATTAATAAATAAGATGATTTTTTTTTAAATTTATGTAATATTAAATAAATAGAAAATCCTATTGTTAATAAAATATTAATAAATGCTAGAATTCTATTATTAGCATAAAACATAGACCAACTAGATAATAATATAGTTAATATAAAATAATAAACTGATAATTTCGGTCTAAGAACCCAAGAATATCCAATTAATAATAATAGTATTGGCCATACAACACCAAATACCCAGGATGGAGGTCTGAATGGTATATCTTTACCGCTATCTTTACCTATAGGAAAAAATAAACCACTTAAATATACACTAAACATTGGTAATAATAAATAAATATAGTTCATTATATATATAATATTATTATATATTTTTTTATCATGTTATATTATAATATGATTAAAAATATAATATTATTAGCAATTATTTTTGTTTTAGTTGATGCTGGATTTTTATATTTAATGAGAAATAATTTTAAAACTATGGTAAATAAAATACAAGGTTCACCTTTAAAAATGAAAATATTACCTAGTATAGCTTGTTATATTATTTTAGTTTCTTCATTATATTATTTTATAATAAATAAAAAAGGTACATATATTGATGCATTTTTATTAGGTTTCTTTATTTATGGTGTATATGAAACAACAAATATGGCAATATTTAAAGATTGGGATTATAAAATAGGTTTAATTGATTTAACTTGGGGGGGATTTTTATTTGTAATTAGTACTTATTTATTTAATAATGTAGCAAAAAAAACAAATATAATAGTTAATCCATTAAATAATAAATAATTTATAGTGATTTTTTTACACTATAGGCTGATGCTAAAAATAAAAAAAGAGAGATTAAAAATATTTTTATATCAAATGATTTCAAATAATTTGCAACAATATAATAAGTTATTGCCCATGATGTTATCCAAATACTATCTCCAATTAAAGCATTAAAACCGGCTTTTTTTATATATTTTTTAAAATAATCTATCCAATATGTGGAATATTTTTTTGGCCAATTTTTAATTATTATAGAAAAAATAATATCACCCATTAATTGAATAAATAATAATAAAATTATAAAAATTTTAAAACTATATTTAATAATGTTGAGAGATACTAAATATTTAAATAAATTTAATGCAATTATTATACCACAAAATGCATAAGTTGCGTCTTGAATCAATACATTAAAAATATTTATATTTTCTCCTGAATACCAGTTGATTACTGTAGTATTTTTTTTATTTTTACTTATTTTAATAAAAAATAATGCTAATGGTATTTCAAAAATAACAAAAGCAGTAATCCAATTTAACAAATTAATATTATTTAATTCATATAACTTCATATATATATAATATTATTATATATAATAATATTATATATTTTTAAAAAGTTCATTATATGTTGGTGGTGAATCTGATTCTTCTTTTTCGATATTATTTTTATTTAAATTACCCATATTATTTACGGCACTTATATCATTTATATCATTTATAATACTTATATTATTATTACTATAAATATGTTGTCTATTATTTCTTTTTTTTTTTAAATATAAAAATCCTAAAATAGAGCTTAATCCTAATAACATAAAAAAATATAAATGTGTATCATAAATAATTATATTATTATTATTAGTAATATTAGTAATGTTCATATTAAATTTATTATATTACAATATAAAACTAATTTTATTTAATTTTCAAATACACATATAACTGAATTTTCCTCAAAATGTGGAGTAAATATTCTATATTCAATTGAAATATGTGCTAAATGTAAATATATTTCTTTAATTTCATCATTTAAACAATTTAAACAATGATTTAATATTTCATTATAATCATTAGTATAATTTAATAATTCCAAAATATTATTTCTTAATTGTTTTTTATGATTTAATAATATAGTTTCCTGTCTTATATGATTATCACACATTAATATTATTTCTTAATTGTTTTTTATAAAAAATTTAATATTCAATTTTATTTTTATATAACAACATAAACAATATAAAAATAATATCTTTATATATTTATAATGCAGATTTTTGTAAAAACACTAACTGGTAAAACTGTTACTTTAGAAGTTGAACCAAGTGACTCTATTGAAAATATTAAGGCTAAAATTCAAGATAAAGAAGGGATACCGCCAGACCAACAGCGCCTTATCTTTGCGGGAAAACAACTAGAAGATGGAAGAACTCTATCTGATTATAATATTCAAAAGGAAAGTACACTTCATCTCGTTTTGCGACTAAGAGGTGGTATCTAATATAGATTCATTATAAAAAAAATATATTTTACGCGTTCGCAATAATACTTTATTAATATTATTAAATTAAATTTAAAGTATTAAATATTGATATATATATATAAATAATGGATTTAGAATGTAATGAAACATTATTGGAAGTTGGAAAGGATACAGTTGTTACACTTCCAAGTACAGCTGGTCCCAAAAGAATAATGAGTTGTGAATCCCCAAGGCCAGAAAATCCACCCGATAATCGTCCTTCTACACCAGTAAAAAAAACAACTGCTAAAGGTAAAAATAAAATCAAAAAAAGAAAAACAATAAGAAAAACAATAAGAAAAAAAAGAAAAACAATAAGAAAAACAAGAAGAAAAGGAAAAAAGCTAAAAAAAAGAAAAACAATGTAAAATTAAAAGTAATAGTATGGGCAAATTATACATGAAACACAAGATACTATATGTAGTTTATTATAAGTTATTCTATTATTATGTAATTTAACATATATATTAGACAAATCCATTGTTCCATATGTGGAAATATAACACCATAATAAGTATATTAATAATGAGTCAATTGATTCTCTATATCTAATAATATTTGGTGTATGTATTAATACATAAAAAAATGGATAAATATGGGTAATAAAATTTAAAATATGAAAATTAATAAAACCCCTATTTTGTTTTTTTCTAAGTTTTTTAAATGCGTTATTATCAAATATACAAGCTGAATGAAATCCAAAAAAAATAATCCATGTAAAACATGTATTTATAGCATATAGATAATCTCTATTATTATAATAAATATTATATAAAAATAAACATAAATTATAGTGTGTGAAATGATTATATTTATCAAATAACATTAAATATAATAATTTAATATATTTATGTTAATTTATTATATTTATTATATTTATTATATTTATTATATTTATTATATTTATAATACTATGAGTGAATTAAAAACTTATAAAAATTTTAATATTTCTAATGATGATAAATTGAATAAAATTATAACAAGTCCTACAAGGAGATTTAAAGCATGGATAAAAATATATAAATTAACTATAGATATGATAACTGGTAAATGGGAAAAAGACAAAGAAAAAAAAAAGAAAAGAAATAATGGCAAAACTAATTCAATTAGAAAAACAAATAGATGCTTTACCAAAAAAAAAAGGAAAAAATAAAAAATCAAAAAAACTAGCCAGAAGTTTAATAAAAAAAAAGAGAAAAAATAAAACAAATAAAAAAAAGATATAAAAAGTCTAACTTATTTAATATTTTTTTAAAAATTCTTTATATTCTTCTTTTAATCCCATATTATAAAGTTGATCCCATAAACCAATAACTTTCATTTCTACTTGCCTATTAATAGCTAATGCTATATTTATTTCATCATTATTATTTTTAATTTCATCATTAAGTTTATTAGGATTATCATGAATATTACGGGATTTAGACCACCAAAAATCAAACATATTTTTAAATTCAATTAATATTCTTTCTTTACTACACATTTTTGGAGTATCAGTTATAGGAAACTTTTCTAAAAATTCAGAATGTAAATTATCAATTTCAGTCTGAATTTTTATTCCTAATAATGGAGATACATTATATAATTTCATATATTTTTTATATTGTAAATTATATATGAAATATTATCAATTTTTTTTATAACAAAAAAAAATTAAAGAAATAATGTTAAAATATACTATAATATATTTATATGCATTTACCAGAGTTATTAGGAGGAACTAGTGCTTTATTATTAACAGCAACAAATTTACCAGTTAAACCTTGGATAAGTAGAAAAATAGTTCATATGGGGGTAGGAACTTTATTATTAAATGCAGATGTATCAGATCCAAATGTAATTAATGGTATATATTGCAGTGGATCATTAGTATGTTCTTTTATAACTATTAATGGTATAAAACATATATCAGATGAAAGGAAATCAGATGGTATAATAAAAGATATAGGCATTTTTGGTTATGTAATTGCTTGTTGTTTATGTTTATATCTTATGGTACCATATAGTGAAATTTCACCATTATTTTATGCAGATCCAATGGGTGCTATTATAGGTAAAACTATAGAAAGTCCAAAAATATGGGAAAATAAAACATTAGCAGGTACAAGTGCTATATTTGGAACAAGTTTATTAACAATTGATGGTAATATTGAAGATAAAATTATAACATCTTCAATTATAACATTAATAGAATTATTTGGTAATAAAGTGGATAATTCTTTAATAGCACTGTTTTTAATAATGAAATATTTATATAGTTATTAATTATGCTTTCTTTTAGTTTTTCTTTTAGTTTTTCTTTTAGTTTTTCTTTTAGTTTTTCTTTTTTTACCTGAAGAAGAAAATTTTCTTTTTAACTTTCTTGTATAAACAATCTTATTTCTATCATTTTTGTTCTCCATATAAGATAATAATTGTGCTACAGTATTAATAGTATAACCATTGTTATTTTCTACCTCTATTTCATCTAGAGGCAATGAATCACCAGTTTGACACCGATAAAGAATATCTTTTATATCTGTATGTAACTTTGCTATTTTTGTATTTTCTTTATATGTTTCTTTTAAATTAGTTAATTCTTTTACTAAGTTTCTAGCTATTAAAAAATCTCTATTTTTTGTTGTTGTAAATGCATCTTTATATAGTTCTGTTAGTCTTATTATAGACTTATCTATAGATCTTTGTATAGTTTCTTGAGGAACATCGTTGTTTGATTCAAGAGAGTATACAAGTTTATCAATTTCTTCAAATTGATCATCTAATAATTTTATTTGTTGAAGTTTATTAGAATATTTATTCTGAAATTTATTGTACATTTTATCACTGTATTCTACACTATGAGGTGAAAATTTGATGGAACTACTCATTATATATAGGATTATATAAAATTATAACATTTTAATGAGCAATAATAATTATTATATTCTTTTTTATAAAAATTTTTATTAAAATTAAATTTTAATTTACATGTATGACATTCAATATTGATTTTATTTAAAATAATATCAATAACATCTTGTGTTAAAATATCTAATATAAACATACTAATATTATTATAATTAATAAAATAATATTAAGTAATAATAAAATATATATATATGGATTATATAATTCAATTAAATTATTATAATTATTTAAATTATAATGATTATATAAAATTGTTGCTAACTACAAAAAAATATTATTTTAATATGGATTATAACAATGATTTAATATATAAATATTATTTATCAAAAAAATTTTCAGATAGATTTATAAAAATAGCTCTACCTATAATTTGTTCATATTATGATTGTTTTTTAAGAATTATAGAATTTGAGAAAACTTTATTAAAATATGGATATCCTTTATGGGATGAAAATGTATATTTTGCATATTGGAAAAATAGAAATTTATTAGAATTAAAAGGAAAATATATTTGGGATATAACAAATATAAATAAACGTATGAAATTATTATGAAAATTTTTCGTTAATTTTATTAATAAAAATTTTTAAATTATCATTAATTGAAATATTTTTATTACATAATAGTTTAAATGTATATCTATTATTTTCTGTTTTTTTATCATATACTAAACAATATTTAATTTCATTAGAATTTTTAATATTAATTTTTTTTAAAGAAATATATTTAGGTAAGATAATTTTTTCAGTATTTTCGGTATTTTCAGTAGTTTCAGTATTTTCAGTATTTTCAGTATTTTCAGTATTTTCAGTATTTTCAGTATTTTCAATATTTTTCAATATAATTTTAATTTGTTCTAATTTATCTAATATTTTAATTTTATTAGATTTGCTAGAAGTATAAATTTTATTATTTTTTACAGAAGGATGTTTTTCAATTTTGAAAAATTCTCTAAATAACATTTTATCTTTATTATAACATTCTTTATAGTAGACAACATATTTAGGAATAATAGAGTCATTTAATTCAGGTGGTAATTTAATAGCATTAGATTTTCTATTTCGTTTATAATTATCTTTAATTATTAATAAGTTATTTGATACATCCATTATTAATATTTTATAATATTAATAATAGTTTTATTTATTTTAAACCAATTTCTCTATTTTTTAAATATTTATGAGTATTACCATGTATTTTTAAAAATGTGTTAATACAATTATTACATATTAAAAGATATAAAAATTGGTAATTGTCAATATCTTTTATAATAAAGGTATTTTTAAATATACTAATATTTTGATTAAAATATTCATTATCAAGTGGTAAAAAAACAGTATCATCTAAATTAGACATACAAATGAAGCATTGATCCATTAAATATATAATAAATAATAATATTTAATAAATAATTAATGCAACTGTAAATAATCCTTGTGTACCACAAATAAATTTTGATAAATTACTAATTGGATAAATATCACCATAACCAAGTAGACATCCGGTTACAATTGCAAAATATAATCTATTAAAATAACGATTAATTATACTTGGTTCAACTTTTTCAGAAGTTAATTCTTCTTGATTTACTTCTTCTTCGGTTTTTTTGGCAGCATAATCAATAACTGCTTCGTCTTTTATTTCATTTATATTATTAAAATTTTCTTGTAATTCTTTTATAGCTTTATCTTTAATTACTTCTTCTTTAATTATTTCTTTAAATTTATTAACACCGGAAAAATGTGAATCATCGAGTAACATATAAATAAACGAAAATAAAAACATTAAAAATATTAAAATAGTAATTTTGTTAAATCTATATTTAATTAAGTTATGAATATTATTTTGGATATTTTTGATAATATACATATATATAATTATTAAATATTAAAATTTAACAGATTTTGTTAAATATAACCAAAAGAATATACCAATAAATGCTTTAGATAACAGATCTAAAATATTGTACCCAAATATTTTAGTAAGTGTATCAGTTTGATAGAAAACTCCATATAAAGCCCATAAAATAACAAATAAAACATAAACTATAATAGAATTAATGGTTTTTTTATTTTTCATATATGTATTCCATATGGTACCAAACATAAATGTAAAAAATATGAAGCCAATAATATTAGCATTAGTTTTAGATAAAATTCCAAGTTCACCTATATAACCTGAACCTAACATTAAGAAATTTAATAATAATATAAATAAGAATTTCCAGAAATTAACAATATGTTTATTTTCTAGACCTAAAACGAGACATAATACTAACAACATAAGAGGAGTGCTAATAGCCCAATCAGTGTATCTATTATCATTAATTTCTTCTAATGGTAATTCATCATTATTTTCTTTTTCAGCTTTATTAATTTTATCTACAAAAAGTCCATAGAAGTAACCAGCAACAACAGATATACATGTTTCTAAATTCATAATATGTCTAATTTTGGGATCAGGATTTCTTAAAGCTTCAATAAAACAAATAGTTCCAGTTGTTATTAAAAAAATGTATGTAAAATAGAAAGAATTTTTTACTAAAGTAATTTTCATTATATAATTTATAACAATATTAAAATTTATAAATCATCATTATAAAAGTTTTTAACTTTGGGATTAGCAGAAATTTTAGTATAATCAAAAGAGGATAAATATAATCCATTTAAGCTTCTAACTCTAGATAAAGCTACATATGTTTGACCGTATTCAAATATTTTATTACCAATATCCATAATAGCGGAATCAAGTGATATACCTTGTGATTTATGAATAGTGATTGCCCATGCATAAATTAAAGGTATTTGTGATACCGATACATTTTTGTTTGTTTCAGAACTCCAATTATAATAATTAATTAAAATAGGATCATTTATATTATTAAATTTAACAAGAGGTAAATCATTAGTGAAACCAACAACAATACCTTGGCTGCCATTAGCAATTTGTATTGTATTATCAAATGATATATTAGCAATACACATTACATGTGTACCTACTTTTAATTCCAATATTTTATATGCCATTATATTATCTGCTAAAAATTCGTAATCATTTTTTAATGATTTATTAGTTTCAATTAATAATTTATACATATCACTTTCTATAGAAACATCAGTTTTTCTTGATCCTTTTAAATATTTAATATTATATAGTCTTTTTTCAAGACTATTACTTAATTTGTTATATTCTAATGTATTGATATTGTCGGTATCTTTTTTATATGGTGATATAATAGTAATAACATTGTCTTGTTTAAATTTATTAATTTGTTCAGTTGTAAATACTCGTTTTTCTAAGATTTTCTTAGTAATTGGTGTAATTTTACCGCGTCTAACATATTTTAAAACTTTTAAAAATTCTTTTTCATCTTGTCTAAAAATAGATTTTAGAATAATTTGATTATTTATTGGAAATATTTCATACCATAATGGGTGTTCGAAACAAAACATAGAAGCTTCTTTTTCAGAATCATTAGATTTAATAGGTGGTAATTGATAAAAATCACCAGAAAATATTAATTGTAGTCCACCAAATGGAATATTAGGTTTATTATAATATTTTCTACCGATTTTATCTAATATTAGTAAAATTTTTAGAGACATCATACTAACTTCATCAATAATCAAACATTTAAGAGAATTCCAATTTTTTAATTTATATTTTTTATTAAAAACGTCATTTAATACATCATCTATATTTTTATTAGCCAATCCTATGCCAGCGAATCTATGTAATGTATTAGCATTACAATTTAATAAAATACTAGCGCATCCAGTTAATGCACATACTTGAATTTTTTTATTTATTTCTTTGCTATGATTAACAATAGTTTTTATTAAAAATGATTTACCTGAACCGGCAGGACCTGTTATAAAAATATTCTCTCCATTTTTATATTTTTCAAAAATAGTATTTTGTTCTAAATTTAATGTATCCATTTATTTAATATTTATTATTTTTGTAAAAAATAATCAATTTATTATTAATAAAAAAATATTTGTAAATATAAAAGCAATTTATATTTATATTAGAAGTATAAATATAAATTTTAATTATCATATACCTAATGTATACTATAAAATTTATAATTAAGCCCTAAACAATGATAAATAGAGAGATCTTGGGTATCTATTTATAATATAAAAAAATATAAAAAATTCGAATAAAAAACGAGATTGTCTCAAATTAATTTATATTTATTAACTTATATAAATATAAATTTTAATTTATATTCACCAAAAAAAGGAGAGCATTTATGTGCTTAATTCGAGTACGCGAGACCACCCATACCACTCATGATACGTAGGACATTGTAGTTGACAGCGTATACACGAACTTTCGCGGTGTTGGTGCCAGTAACGGTGGCGTTTGATAGAACTAACTGTAATGTAGCGTTGTCAATGCGCGAGAAATTGCATGTGCCAGATGGCTGGTGTTCTTCTGGGCGTAGAGCGAACGAGTAAACATTGATACCAGTGTCGGGGGCACGGGTGTGGTGCTGGAAGGGCTGTACTAAATCGAAGTATGTACCTTCACGTTCCGAGAAACGGTCCTGACCATTTAGCTGTAATTTAGCAACTACAACTGGATTTTCACCCCAGCAGTGCATATCTAAAGCGGTTTCAGCTAGAACGAATGTACCGGCATCCGAGACACCAGAGTCGTTGGTAGTATTGCCGTTATTGCCAGCCTGGGCGGTAACTTCATTGGCGAAAGGATCTTCAAACTGGCCCGAGGTATTAATGAAGCTGCTGACATTAGCGGCACCACCGAAGGCGTGTACAGCGTTAGGTAGAGCATCAAGAGCATCAGTGTAATTGAAAGGCTGAGCACCTAGTAATCCGAATAGAGGATTGCCATGTAATAGCGAAGCGCAGTAGTCAACATTAGCATCAGGCTGTACAACCCATACTAATTCTTTGCAAGGATGATTTAAGTTAAGTTTAATTTTGTTGGACGATGAACCGACCGATTCGTCACCGGTGAACTGTAGCTGTTCAATTAAGTATTCGTGGGGGTTCTGTGCCATGCGACGACGTTCATCGGTATCTAAGAAGATGTAGTCAACGAATAGCGAGGCAGCAGCGAGCGACTGTTTGTATGCTTCTGTAACTTTTTTTCCGGTGCTGTCTAGATTATCAACAGCCCATAAGCATTCTTCGATGTTACGGATGTCAATGTTAATTTTTACTTCGTGGTACTGTAAGGCAATTAAAGGTAGCGCTAGGCCGGGATTGCGGCAGTACCAGAACTGTAAGGGAACGTATAAAGTGGTTTCGGGTAGGGCATTACGGGGGGCACATACTTGACGAATGCTGTCGGAGGCACAGGGACCATCAACATCAGCAAAGTTGGGGTCGGTGATGTATGTTAGCTGGGTGGTATTACCAACCATTTTGTAGTAACCACGTTCCTGTTCTTTCGATAGAGTTAGCTGGTTCCAGATGTGCATCCAGTCACCATACTGACGGTCAATGCGCTGGCCACCAATTTCAACTTCAACCTGCGAAACTAGCTGTTCGCCGGGGAAATCTAACCATCTGGCATAGACATTATCGGCTAGATCTTGATCAATTTCAGGTAAAGTTACCTGTAAATAAGTGCGGTAAGCTAAATCACCATTGCGCGATATAGTGCATGTTACACGGCGACCGAAGTCAGCTTGACCATTGAAAGTTTGCTCAATTGATTCCATAGCGAAATTAGTATGACGACGGTATGTGACTTTCCAGAAGGTGATTTGGGGGTTACCAGTTAGGTAAACATCTTGGGCGCCATAGGCGACTAATTGCATAAGTCCTCCAGCCATTTTTTATAATATTTGTAAAGAAAAAAAATTTTTTAATTTTAATTTAATTATTAAATTAATATATAATTCACTTTTTTAAATATAAAATTTTACCTATATTAAGATACAAATACATATATAATGAGTAAATTAATAGAAAAAAATATAACATTAGACAAAAAACATACAGAAATGATAGCAGAATTTAAATATAATGAAGAAACATTAATTCCTAAATTAAAACAAGAAATTGATAGATTAAATAAATTCCTAAATAATAGTAAAAACAATAAAAAAAAAATAGATAAAATAGAAATAGCAGAAAATAAAATAAGAGAATTAAGAAATAAAATAAATAATTTAGAGAGAAATCGTAAGGAATATTATTTAAATAATTCAAAACATATATTTGAGTATTTTGAAGAAAAAAAAAATATAACAAATAATTCAAATGATACTATATCTAATAATAATAAAATAGATAATTTTTTTTTTACAAATACATTAACATTAGATGTTAGTAATGAAAATTCAAATATAATTGATAAATATTTTTATAATATTAATAATTCTTATTTAAATTATGATAACTATTGTTATGAATCAGATATATGTAAATATTGTAATAAAGGAGAGATGGTTTATTCAGAAACAGATGGCATATGTGTATGTAATAATTGTTCAAAAACAATAAAATATTTAATTGAAAATGAAAAACCATCATATAAAGAACCTCCAAAAGAGGTATGTTTTTATGCTTATAAAAGAATTAATCATTTAAGAGAGATATTAGCACAATTTCAAGCAAAAGAAAGTACGCATATACCAAATGAAGTATTTGAAAACATAAAAAATCAAATAAAAAAAGAAAGATTAAATATAAATGATTTAACAAATAAAAAAACTAAAGAAATATTAAAAAATCTGGGTTATAACAAATATTATGAACATATACCATTTATAAAGGATAAATTAGGTATAAAGCCACCAGTAATGACACAAGAATTAGAAGAGACATTATGTAATTTATTTATGGAAATTCAAAAACCTTATTCAAAGTATTGTCCAAAAGAGAGAGTAAATTTTTTAAATTATTATTACACATTATATAAATTGTGTGAATTATTAGGAGAAGATAAATTTTTACCTTATTTTCCAATGTTAAAGGATAGAGAGAAACGTGTGGAACAAGATATAATATGGAAATTAATTTGTGAAGATTTAGATTGGAAATATATACCAACAATTTAATATAAAATATTAAATTTTATAATTAATTTTAATATTTTATATTAATTAATGGATTTTTTTAGTTTTTTTTCTTCGGGTTCTAATTTAATTATAACAGGAATAAATCCTGATTCATTTTTGAATGAATCTTCATATATTTCAAAAATTCTAAATACTGTTCCTGGTTCAGTTTTAAAAATTTTTTTATTTTTTACTATATTTAGCCTGTCTAATAAATTCATATAACTTAAATAATTAATACTTATTTAAGTTATTTTAAATTAAATATATAAATATTTAATATAAATTAATTTAAATATATGAGTAAATTAAATTTAAATAATTCAATTAGACCAACGTGGAAAGAATATTTTAAACAATTAGTAACCTTAACATCTACCAGATCAACATGTGAAAAATTACACGTAGGATGTTTATTTGTAAAAGATAATAGAATAGTAGCACAAGGTTATAATGGTTATTTACCAAATAATAAACATGTTGCAATATTTAAAGATAATCATAATATAGCAACTATACACGCTGAACAAAATACAATAGCTGATTGTGCGAAAAGAGGGGTAAGCTCTGATGGATGTACAGCATATATAACTCATTATCCATGTTATAATTGTATGAAATTATTAGTAGTATCAGGTATACATGAAATAAATTATATTGATGATTATAATAATGATAAATTAGTGGAAGAGATAGCTATTAGTAATAATATAAAAATAAATAAATTAGAATAAAAAGGCGGGAAATTGAATAATTGTCTCTATAGTGTAAATATAATTTGAAATTATATTATATTAATTTCAAATTATTAATTTTATTTATAATTTTTTTATAGCGTGTGGGGCGATTTCACCGCTTATAGCGTGTGGGGAGATTTCCAGCATCATATTTTTATAGAAATATTATTTATAATTTTTACTAAAATATAAAAGACTACAGCAAATAATGAACTATTAAATAAATGACCATAAAAATTAGGATTAGCATCTGGATTAAATAAAAGTGGAAATAATTTTTTTATATTTTTTTTAAAAATAGGCAATTGAAATAAGAAATATAAAACAGAAACTAATAATGGTAATTGAAATTCATTATAAAATTTATCTAAATTATCTAAATTATTTTGCTTATTATTATTTTTTGAAATTAAATCTTGAGTAGTTTCATAATTTTCAACAAAATCTGTTTTTTCAGTATTAGGAATATAATTTGGTTTAATTTCAACATCATTATTTATTTTTAAAGTATCAATTGGTATATCTCTACTAGGTAATGTTGTAACACCTGACATATTAGCTTTTTGTAATTGACTAATTAATTCATTATAATTAGTTTCATTATTATTTTCTACAGAATTCATATGGTTTGTAACAGGATTAGGCATTTGTGATGTTGATTCACTTATAATAGGTTTTTTTTCAAAAATAATATTATTAGTTGAATTGCTATTTTGTATAGAATTATCATTTTGAGTAGATGTAATATTACTAGGTAAATCAGATATAGATGTAGAACCAGAATCTCCTTGCATAATAAATATTTAGTATAATATATTAAATATTTATAGTAAAAGTTACGCAAATTCAACAATTTTTTTATTTGATTTGCATTTAGTTGCTTTTTCTCTCATAATATAACATTCATTATTATTAGAATCAAATGAAAATATTTTGTCTCTAATATTATTTTGTTCAGGTCCAATAAATTTATAACAATTTTTACCTTCACAAAATTTTCTAAATAGACTGGCTAGACCTAAGCCTAAAATTACTGATAATATAAATCTTCCACGATCAGTATATAAGATATTATTCATAGCAACACTTAATCCTTTTCCAATCATATATATTATATAATATATTTATTTATTGAATAGGAATATTATTTATATCAGATTTTTTTGAAGGACATGCAACTTTTTCCATAGAATATTCATAACAATTATTAGCTTTATCTTTATATTGTATATTATTTATATTGGATGGTGTTGGATAAACATATATTTTCTTTTTATCATTATTAATATATGTAAAAATTAGACCGACCAATAAACTTATAAAAAAAACTTTTATATTAATTATTTTAAGAAATTTTTTTATCATTTATATAGATAAATATAATAAATTATGGTTTTTTAATTACCTCTAAATTACTTAAATTATATTTTTTTTGAATTAAATATTTATTTTCTTCATCATATTCTATTTTATTATGTAGATATTTAAGTTTTAATAAAAATTCTGTTAAAATTTTTAAATTATTATTATAGTGATATATTGCATCTTTTAAATATATATTATCATTAGTAGTATAATAAAGATTTATTAACTCTTTATATTTATTTATAGAATTTATATATTCAATATTTTTTTCATTTAATAATTCTTTAGTTTTACTATTATTTGTTATTGAATTATATAATAAATACATATTATTATAATTTTCTTGAATGTGTGTTAAATTCATTTTTAATTCTTCAAATATTTCAATAGCTTTATCTTCATCAATATAGTTGAATAGAAAATTTAATTTAGTTAAAATTATATCATTTTTTTTCTCTTTTAATAAAGAATTTAATTTATACAATTCTTCATTAATAATAATTTGTCTCATTTTAATTATTTCAATGTTTAAATCACATGGTTTACTAGTGTTGCCACATGTAGCTTTTAATATTTTATTATCTTCGTAAAAAATTGTACCACCTGGATTATTACAATTAACACATTTAAAATTGTGTTTTGAAAATGTTTTTTTTTTAGATTCTATTGAATCTTTAGAATTAAATAATTTATTTTTCAATGCATTTTTTTGTAATGTATATTTATTTTTTAAATTATAAAATTCTTTTAATTCTTCTAAATATTTATTATAATCAGCATCTTGTATTATTTCTTTTTCTATAGTTTCCATATTATAAATTAAAAATATATTTTTCTGTGTAATAAAGACGCTTCTGGATGATTACTATAATCTGGTAAATTTGTAATCATATTATTATTTTCGCGTTTTTTATTTTCTAAATTAACACGATTATAATATATTAATTTAGACATTATATATTCTTTATCTTTTCTATTTTTTTCATATATATTTTTTCCTGTTTTACTTTTATATCTATAAATTAATGTTATTCCTAAAATAGATAAAAATATAATTAAACAACATATATTATAAAAAAAATTATAATTTTTTAATTTATAATTATTACAAGCTTTTAAAGTATTTGTAAAGAAATATTTTACACCTGGTTCTATTAAACTAGGTGTATTATCTAAATTAATATTATTACTATTGTTTTGTTTAAAATTTAAATAGTTATTTATATTTTTAAAATCCATATTTTATAATAATTATAATTATAGTTATTTTATAAAAATAATTTATATTTATAATTATAATTATAAATGTCAGGAAGTGATTCACAAGAACAAACACCACAATCATTGATAGATCAATTTAATCAAAAAAGATCAGAACTACCAAGTCAAAATCAATTATTTTTTTTTTTTACAGTATTAACTATTGTATATGGGATAATTGTAATAGCTAAAATTATTACTAGTGGAACAACAGATGATTGTTCAATATATGAAATTAATAGTTCTTTAAATGGTAATATTTATACAATAATATATGTATTGTTATTATTGGGAGGTTCATATTATATTAATGATTCAATTGCTAGAAGTATATGTAATATTAACACTAAAGAAGGTGAAGAGGAGTCAGAGATTTCTAGTTACAGAATATTTGGAATAACATTTTTACCTTGGATAATAATATTTGGTGTAATTTATTTATTATTAGAATTATTTCCAGGATGGATAAAACCGTTTTCTAATACATTAGGATATTTAGTTATAAATTTATTAGGTATTGAAAAAATATATAAAGATACTATAATAAGAAGTGATACTACAGAGGAGAATGATAGAATATATGAGGCAATTATGAAAATGAATGAAAATTATCACACAACTATAAATCAATTTCCTGTAGATGTACAAGAGTATAAGGATTTTATAAGGCGATTAAGAAGAGGAAAATTAATACAAACAAATCCAAATAATGCTAATGATTATTATTGTAAATTTTATAGTTATATTTGTGCTAAAGAATTTATTGGTAAATTAATGTGGTATATTTTATCAGGTGGTTTAATTTCAGCAATTTCTTATAATTTTATTATGAATCTAGAGTGTAAAAATAAAAATATTAATAATAGAATAGATAGGTTAGATGAAAAAAATAATAAACCATTATATTATGGTTTATCATGGAGAAAAATAGGAGATAAACATCCAAGTCAATTGAAATCATCAAATATTGAATATAAAAATATAGTATCTCATCCAACAAAATATAAAAAATATAATCAGTTTATAATAAAATATAAAGGAAGATTTATAGATAGTATAAATCATGATATAAATAAAGTTGAATTTACAGCACAAGAATTAAAATTATCTGGCATATTAGAACAATTTAGTGAAGGATCTTACATAACAGTGATTGGTGATGATAGTAAATCATATTATTTTGTAGTAGATGAGTGATAATATAAAAATGAATAAATTATAAAATTATTTATTTAATAATTTATTTTGTAATAAAAATATATTATAGATTACTAACTTTAAAAGATAAATTGTTTATAATTAATTAAATATAAAATACTTAAATATGAAAATATTCCACTAATAATAACAAATAACCAAATAGGACAAATTGTTTTATTTTTATAACCTATACCAAACTGTCTGGGTATACCATTTTTATTAAATAATAGTAAAGGTTTAGTTTGTATAATAATAATAAAAATAACAAAAAAAACAATAATAGATGCTAAAGTAATATTTTTTTTTACAAATTGTAAAAACATATTAATATTATAATAATAAAATATAATATTAATTTTAATTAATTTACTAAAAATAACAATAAGAGAGAAATTATTAATAATAATCATCATCATCATTATCATCATTATCACTAAAGTCGTCTTCATTTGGTATATTATTCATACTGAATTCTTCTTCATATATTTCATTTTCTATTTTTTCATTTTCATCCATATCAAATTTATAAATATCTTTATTTAATTCATTAATATTATTATTATTTAATTTTGATTCTTTAATTATTTCTTTTTCTAATTTTAATCTTTCTTCATCATAATTTTCTTGTACATATTGTGTCAATCCTTTTTGTAATCCAGCATTCCATTTTTCTAATTTGTTATTTTTAAATATATTTTCAACTTCTCTCTCTTCGTCGGTTAAATCTTTTAAATATTGTGTAATAGAATCTTTTTCTTTTTCTTTTGATAAAGAAATTCTATTTTTAATTTTATCATGTGTATTATTAATTAAATCTAAATGGTTATTTTTAATAGTAAGAAATTCATATATAAATTCGATAATAGAATTTTGTATATCTATATTGTTATAATCAGTATATTCAGTTATTTGTAATAAAAATTGTTCATTTTGTGTAATATTAATGTATTCATTAAATATACAATAAAAAACATAAGTGTAAAAATATTTTATAAATTCTTTATCAAAAATACTAGGAAGTTCAATATTTTTACCATCATTGTCAGTAATAATAATAGGTTTATTATATTTTATAAATTTTATTAATTTTAAAAATATATTACATTTATTTTTAATTATGTTAAATACAAGATCTAAACCAACAGTAGAAGTAAATGTATTTAATTTTTTATAATAGTTTTCGATAATATTAGAAATATCTTTATTATGTAAATCAGATAATTTCCAATGTAATGGTATTTTATTATAATCAATATTTTTATTTAAAATAATATTGGGGAAAATATTAAGTAAATTATTTAAATAATTTTCATAAAAATTAGGCATATCAATATTAATTTCAAAATTTAATAATTTTTCCATATTATTTTTAAATACTTTAGTAACAGAAGGTAGTTTTCTAATATGTTCTAATATAGATATTTTAATAATATTATTAACTTTAACTAAATAATTTTTTAAAGAATCTAATATAGTATTATTATTATCAAAATTATTAATATCATATGTATCTAATAAATTATAAAATATAGTAAACATTTTTTCATCAATATTATTATCATAATGAGATTCTTTATATTGAAAGATAATAGTTCTTAATGATTCAATATTGTTAATTGTAGGATAGTTATAATTAGAAACAATAATATTGTTTTTATTAATATAATGAATAAGTTCTTCTAATGAAGATTTATTATATATTTTTCCTTCATCTTTTAATGATTCTATAATTTCTTTAATATTTTTAGATTTATCAAAATTGCTAGGTTTATCATTACAAATACTTTTTAATTCATCGTCGATTGGTAAATCATTATCAAAATTACAATAATAAATAAAAGCTTTATATATAGTTTCTTCATTAAAATCAGAACTAATTGATGGTAAAATTAATTTAGTATTTTCGGCATTGTATAAAATTTTAGCTTTATTTAAATTCTGTATATTTTGAATTATATTTTTATAGTATTGTATTAATTGATTATTTTCTAATATAGTTTTATCTTTTTTAATAAAGTAATAAATAGTATTAATATTAGAATTACAACATGCGTTTTCTAAGTAAGGTTCACCTGCAGAATTTTCTAATAATATACTATTAGATTCAATAATTTTTTGAATAATTTCAATAATATTATTACTTAAATATATATTTTTAGCTTGTATTATATCTAAAATATTATTATCAGAATATTTTTTATCTATTTTTTTGATATCATTTATAAAAGTATCATCTAAAGGTGTTATATTAGTTTTTGAAATTTTAAAATTATAAAGTGGTGGCATAAAATTATACCAATTACTAATTGATAATTCATCGGGTATTGTTTCTTCAATATTAAGTAATAAATATTCTTTTTTCTTAGCACTTAATTCTAAATATATTTTATCATTAATTACAAATTTTTCAATAATATTTTCTATTTTTTTGGCAATATTATTTTCAGACATTTTTAATAAAGTATTCCATGGTTTAATAGAACTTTTAATTTTGTTAGCAATACAAGATATATAAATTATACTAGTTTTATCTTGTTCATTATTTAATGGATATCCGGAAAATGATTTTATGCATCCAGGGAAAGTTTTTTTAGTTGTCAAATTTGGTATATTAATTTGAATAGCAACAATAATATAAGATAATGTTAACAACAATAACAACTGATTATATGTATCATCATATGTTGGTAATGGTTTTTTACCATCTTTTTTATTTTTTTCTAATAATTTTTCATAATTTTCTTTAGTAGGTATATTAGCATTTAGAATGCTAATAACATTATTAATTATAAATTGATTTTGAGAATCTAAATTAATACCAGCCATTTGAGTTATAGAATTAATTATATTATTTATAATTTTTATATCTGGATTAGTAGAATCATTTTTAGATAATTTTATACTATATTCATTTTCTAATAATTCTTTAGTATTTAATTTATAACCTTTTTCATCATAACCTTCTTCGTTAGAGAAGTCTATATTTTTAATAATATATCCACTATGTTTATCAACCCAATAATTATTATCATCACTAATAGTTCCTTGTTCTGAACATATAGTATCTAATTCTGTAATATAATCATTATTATTAATAAATGCATTAGCTAATTTATATATAAATTTAGGAATTAATTTATTATTGGTTTTATTACAATATAGCCAATATTTATTTTCATCATTAATAGATTCTCTTGTAAATTTTATACAAAATTTTTTTATTAAATCTTGACGTTTTATAAAATCTTTAATATTTAATATTTTATCTTTAAGTTTTTCATAGGGAGATAAAGTAATAGAATCATCTATAGGCATATAGTTTTGTAATAAGATATTATTAACATACATATTTTTTTCATTTTTAATTTTAAGTATATTTTTTAAGAATTTTTTATTGTTATCATATATTTCATTTATTTTACCTTTTAGTTCTTCAATGCTTAAATTATATTTTGTATTAAAACTATTTATAATTTTTTCTGTATTTTCTTTTAAATTTATTTGTTGTGATTTATTAGAATTAAAACAATCGTCATTAATTGAAATACAATCTTTATTGATATTGCATAATATTTTATTTGAATCTATGTAAAAATCATTTTTAAATTTATCATCTAATATCCATTTTGATTGTGATCTAATATAAATATAATTTTTATTAGTTTCTTTATCAATTAATAAAGCATAATCACCATCTAATATTTGTCTTTTTTCTTCAATAATTGAGTTAGCTTCTCTCATAGCTTTTTCTTTAGTCAAGTTCATAATATCCATTATTTTATTTGTTAAAAATTGTAAAAAATTATTTTTATCCATAGTATTTTTTTCATTATTATATTCATTATTTAGACTATATAAAGTATTATCATATATAGAATCAAAAAATATTTGTTTATTATCATCATATTGTAATTCTTCTATAGATGTATATTTTTTTGATAAATAATATTTTTCACAATCTTCTTCAGATAGTTCTGTTTCTTGAATTTCTTTATTTTTTTCTGCGATCTTAATATAATTATCTAATAAATTAGATACTAATAAGTCCATTATATTTTTATTTAAGCAACTTATAAAGAATTTTCCATTATCTATTTCAAATAAATTATTTATTAATTCGGAACTATTATTATAAAGGCTTTCATCTATATTATAAGTATCAAATAATTCTTGTTTTAATTCTTTGTTAATTAAATTAAAATTATAAACATAATTATTTTCTTCTAAGTTATTATTTAATATATTGATTAATTTATTTAATAATTCTTTATTTTGATTATAATTTTTTTTATATTCGGTAATATTAGTGTTAAATATTTTTTTAATTGCTTCATAATCTTTAATATTTAAATTGTACATGTCTATATTTAATGCTTGTAAATCATTAATAATAGATTTAAAATTTGTATAATCATTAGTATTTGATAAATATTTAATAATAGAACTATTTGTAGGTATGAATGATTCTAATAATGTATTATATTTTTCAATAGAATTAATAGAATCAACATCATCAATAGAAAAATTAGCTATTGAATTGAATAATTTGTTATTATGTATATTATCATGACTATTTAAATAATCATTAAATCTTTCTTGTTCTAATATATATTTATTTATATTAGTTTCATTATTTAATAATTCAAAATAATTTAAAAAGTTAGTACTTAAATTAGATTTATCATATATATTAGTATATTCTAAATTAATCTTAGAAAAATTAAATATGGGTAAAGGTAATGTTATAAATGAAATAATAGTCATTTTATCATTTTGTGTTAAAGTTTTTAAATTATAGATTTTTTTATTATTAATATAATCACTATCTAACATTTTTAAACCTTCATTAAAAACTTGAGTAGAAAATCTATTTTTACTAATTTCATTATTATTAATACAAAAACTATAAAAATCATCATATAAATCATTAATAGCTAGAATTTGAGTATTTACATCCATATTATTAGAATTAATACTATTAAAATCAGGAGTGTATTTTTTCATAGTATTATCAAAAACAGATAATAAATTGTTAATATATGTTTTATAATCATTTATTTTGTCTTTAGAATTACTATTTACCCATTTATTAATTACTTTATTTAGTTGTTCTATAAATTCTCCCATTTTAATTTTATTTATATGATCTTCATCAAATTCATTGTCAGTGTTATTAATTAATATTTTATTATTATATACTACAGGTAATATCCAATATATTTTTTTATTTAAATTTAATAATATTTCTTTTAGTGGTTTGTAAAATTCACCTTTTTCCTCTATAATAACAGGATTATTATTTGAATCAAAATTAGAATATATATTCCTTAATTCTTTATATCTATTTAATTCTAAATTTATTCTTTCAATTGTATCATTATTAACTTCTGATTTATTTAATTTATTCAAATTATAATCCATATAATCATTTAATTGAGTTTCTAAAGTATATCTTTTTTCATTTTCAGGAACATTAACATTATGATAAAATTCTTCATATTCAGTTTCTAATTCAAAATCATCTAATAATATTTCATTTAATTTATCTTCATCTATATTTTTAGTTAAATCATAATCTAAATCGTCATTATTTTCTAAATTTAAATATTCTATATTTTTTTCACTTAATTCATTTGATTTAGTTAATTCATCTATTTTATCAATTACTTCTTCTGGTTCATGTGTTATATTTTCTGTATTTTCTGTATT
>MDSW01203271.1_pt1 | contig 25411 bp, 12 predicted proteins | sample 811171 | NCBI WGS metagenome assembly MDSW01 (sample SAMN05326641, study PRJNA326480) | marine metagenome | isolation source: seawater | place: Atlantic Ocean: North West | collected 2012 | reverse complement strand
CTCGCGTTCCCACCTCCGCCTCTCGCGTTTCCGCCTCTCGCGTTCCCACCTCCGCCTCTCGCGGTTCCGCCTCTCGCGTTCCCACCTCCGCCTCTCGCGTTTCCGCCTCTCGCGTTCCCACCTCCGCCTCTCGCGTTTTCGCCGCCTCCGTCTCTCGCGTTTCCGCCACCACCCGCGCCTCTCGCGTTCCCGCCTCCTCCACCTGCGCCTCCGCGTCCGCCACCACCCGCGGCTCTCGCGTTCCCACCTCCTCCACCTGCGCCTCCGCGTCCGCCACCTCCGCCTCGTCCGGCCCCGGCTCGACGCGCGCCGCGAGCGCGGGCTGCACGATCCTGAGCGCCGCGCCCGAGTCGCGGTCGATCGTCGCGCCGCGAAGGCTCGCGCCCGAGTCGCGGTCGAGCCTCGCCTCCATCGCGCTCTGCGCGGCGAGCGATTCGAGCGCGCGCCTCGAGTCCGAGCGACGCACGGCCCGCGCCTCCGCCGCGAGTGCCTCGACGCGCGCGTCCCGCGAGCGCCGCTCCTCCGCGAGGCGCGTCTCGAGCGCCCGCGCCGCCTCCTTCCGCTCCGCCTCCGCGTCGAGCTCCGCGCGGATCCGAGCCTCGATCCGCGCCGTCTCCTCCGCCGCCCGCGCCGCGGAGATCGCCTCCGCCTCCCGCTCGCGGCGCTCGTGCTCGCGCAGCGCCGCCTCGCGGTACGCCGCGAGCTCCGCCGCCGCGCGCTCGTCCGCGACGCGAGTCAGCGTCGCCTCCTCCACGCGACGCATCTTCGAGAGGATGAACGCCTCCCACTGCTCGCGGAGGCGAAGGGTCTGGCGCGGGGGAGCGACCGACGACGCGGAGGACGTCGACGCGTTCGACGCGTTCGACGCGTTCGACGCGTGCGACGCGTGCGACGCGTTCGCCCCCCGCCGGTCGAGACCGGAGGCGCCGTCGGACGACGAAGTCTCCCGAAGACTTCGGCGAGGCGCGTCCGAAGTCGTCGAAGGCTTCGAACGCGCCGCCGCGCTCGCCGCGACCCGTTCGGGCGACGCGGGAAGACCGAGCGCGGCGCCGAGCGGATCGCCGTCGGGGTCGGTCGACGTTCCCGCGACGGCCGATCCTCGCGACGGCGACTCTTCGCGGGCCATGCCGAGCCTAGCGGGCGGAATCTTCTCGGGGTCTTCCCTCGCCTCGGCGAAGGGCTCGAGTACGCGTCGGTCGCGCTCGGTCTCTCGAACCGCTCGCGGCGGCTCCGCGGCGTCCTCGTCGTCCGGGACCGGGACGGGCGCGGCAGCGTCCTCCGGGAACGGCGCGGACTCCCCCGGTCCCGCGAGGAAGCGGCGCACGCGGTCCAGGTGCGCGTCTCTCGCCGCCGACGCGGCGGCGAGGTCCGTCCGCATGCGCCCGACGACGCGGCGTAAACGCGACCCGGTTTTGGTCTCCATCATCATCGTCTCCGTCGTCTCCGCCTCCCGGAGCGCATCCGCCGTTCCGTCGTTCGCGTCCCCGCCTCGCGTCTCGACCGGGGGCGCGTTCCTCCGGGTCTCGTCGGGCTCCTCCGCGACGTCGTAGAAACGCACCGACGCGCGCTCGTTCGCCGCGAGGGTCTCGCCGGGCATCGGGCGGTTCTCGTCGAAGCGCCGAGCGGCGTCGTGCGCGGCGAGCGTCGCGGCGGTTCGCGGGGACGCGGCGTCGCGCGGGGGCGGCGACGCGAGGGGGGTGCCCGGGGGGGCGCCGGAGGCGCTCGACCGGACGCCGCGGCGTATGATCGACCCCGCGGGCGCCGCGGGGTCGGAGGGGGGACCCTCGGGCGCGAGAGGCTCGTGAACCTCGAGCTCAGGGGACCAGCCCACCATCCTCGCGAGCCCCCGGATTCAAACCCGCAGCGCCAACAGCTGAGGAACCGTCCCGCCGTCCAATCGCGGCGTCCCGAAGGCCGACGGCCCGCGCCCGCGCTCGAGCGCGCGAGTCGCGCGAGACCGAGCCGAACGCGGTGGGACCCTCGCGCCCCGTCGCACCGCGCCGCGCGAGTCGCGGACGCGGAGCGGCGCGCGGGCCACCTGTGACGAGCAACGACTCGGCGAAAGCGAGGCTCTCGGACCCGACGACGCCACGACGACCCGGCGCGCGCGGCTGGATTCACCGCCCGGATCGTTCGCGATGACGATGAAATGACTGCTGGCGCCCGACTTCCTCGCGGGCGCGCATTCCACAACCGCCAATCCCCACCGCACGGCGCCACGCGCGCTCGCGCCGCGGCCTGCCCGCGCCTCCGCGCGCTCGACGGGGCACCTCGGCGCGCCTCGCGCCCCGTTCACGACGAGGCGCCACCTCGCTTCGTTCGCGGGGCGTCTCGTGCCGCGCCCGAGCGTCTCCAGCGCGGCCATGGCCGCCCCCGCGCGCTTCGCGTCCGCGTCGTCGGCGGCGGCGCCCCCGCGCGTCGCGCCCCCCTCGGTCGCCTCCCGCGCGGTCGTCGCGTCGAGGCGCGCGTCGTCCGCGCCCCGCGCGGTCGCCGCGGCGCTTCTCTCCGGCCACCGCCGCCTCCCCGCCCCGCGCCCGCCGTCCCACGCCCGCGCCCCCGCGAGCGCCCAGCCGCGAGAGCACCTTCGCGCGTGGCGCGGATGCATCCCCCCCGGCGCGAAAAAGCACGCGACATTCCGGACGGCGGCGGCGGCGGCGACGACGACGGACGGCGGCGGCGGCGGTGGCGAGGGCGATCTCGTCGACGGCGAGCCGTGCGACGTCGCGTACGACGCGGAGACGGAGACCAGGGACGCGCACCGCCGCCTCTCGCGCTACGACGTGCTGCTCATGACGCCCGAGGACCGCGCGAAGGTGCACAAGCTCAAGTGCTTCGAAGGCCGCGTCCGCGCCGCCGAGAAGCGAAAGCGACAGATGGTGCGCTTCGCCCCTCCCCGAAACACGGTTCGCCCCCTCGGGACCCGCTCGCTCCGCGTGATTAATCGATACTGGCACCAGCCTGATTCATCTGGTTCCTTGGGGAACGCCCGGGTGATCGAAAGAAACAGTTCGCTCGGTTGGCGCCGGGCGCGAGTATGACGGATTTGGTTTTTTTTTTTCCTCGCTTCGAGAGGGCGACGTTTTCCGCGCTCCCTCGACCCGCTCGACCCGCTCTCCCTCGAATCCCTCGGATTCTTTTTCTCACCGCGGACCGCGGACCGTGCGCGTCTCTCCGACACACACTCCGCCGCAGGTTGAGAGCATCGACGGCGAGGTGTTCCGCCCTCGCGAGCGCATCAAATCGCAGGCGGACTTCAACCGTGTGGGCATGCGCGGGTTCAACTGGAACGGGAAATTGGTCCGCGTGCAGTGGTTACGAAACGCGCACGTCAAGGACGTCGCGTGCACGCGGATCGGAATTAAGACGCCGAAGAAGCAGATCAAGCTCGCGGTGCACAGGAACCTGGTGAAGCGGCGCGTGCGGGACATCTTCCGGAAAAATAAGGCGGAGTGGCCCGAAAAGTGCGATTTCGTCGTGTACTGCGGCGCGGCGGCGAAGGAGGCGGAGTACGCCGCGCTGAAATCGGAGATGCTGTACTGGGCGCGAGAAGTCGCGCCCGGCTTCGAGAAACAAAACGCCGGGCCGCAACAACAGGGACACGGGGGGAAGAAGCAGGGAGGGAAGAAACGCGCCGCCCAGCCGGGATCGAAAACCGACCGACCGAGCGAATGATTCCATCGGACGCGCGCTCGAGCGACGCGGCGGCGGCGCGAAAAGCTCTTCTCCTTTCGAAAGTAGACTACTCGTCCGTACTCGTCACCCGGAAAGGTCACCGCCGCGCTCGTCCGCGTCACGTCGCCGGGAGCTTCATCTTCGCGAGGACCGCCGCCGCTTTCCGCCTCGCCTTTCCCGCCTCCCCCCCCTCCTCCCGCCCCTCGGAGTCACCCCCCTCCGCGCTCGAAAAAGTTCCCGTCCTCATCTCCCTCGCCTCGCGAAGGAGCCGCCGCCGCGTCGGCTCCGGGGCGTCGCACAGGACGCGCAGCGCGTGTTCCATCCCGAGACCTCTCGTCGCCGCCCGAGCCATCTCGCGCTTGAGCTCGTCGCGCTCGGACTTGAGCCTCAGGTACACCGCGCGCGCGCGCGAGCCCCCCCCGATGGACGCGCGCGCGGCGTCCTCCACCTCGCGCGCCTCCGCCGCCGCGAGTTTGGACTCCGCGTCCGCCGCGCGCCGCTCCGCCGCCGCCGCGAGCGCCTCGAGCCGTCGCGCCTCCGACGTGAGCGATGCGGCGTCGCCGGCGTCCGCCTCGACCCTCGCGAGCCGACGCAACGCCGCCGCCTCCGCCGCCGCCGCCGTCGACGCGGCCGCCGATGCCTCCGCCGCGGTCGACGCCGCCGCCTCCGCCTCCGCCGCGGTCGACGCCGACGCCGACGCCGACGCCGCGAGTTTCGCCCGGAGACCGGCCGCGTCCGCGACGGCGTTTCGAAGCGCGTCGCGAGTCTCGCGAAGCGCGCGCGCCGTCGCCGCCGCCTCCGCGCTCGCGTCCGCGCGGCGCGACACCGCGAGCTCGAGCCGCCCGGCCTTCGCGCGCGCCTTCTCGAGATCAGCCGCGAGCGCGACGCGCGTCTCCGTCTCCGCCTTGAGCGTGGCTTCCGTCTCTTTCAGCTTGGCGCGCGCGTCCGTCGCCGCGCGCTCGGCGGCGGCGAGGTCGCGGCGCGCGGCGCCCTCGCGCTTCGAGCTCGCCGCACTGGACGCCGCGGACGCGCGCGCCTCGCGCTCGAGCTCGAGGCGAAGCTCGGCGATGACCGCCTCGGAGGCGGCGTCCGAGGCAGCGGCCACCGGTCGCGGCGCCGCGTTCGCCTCCGCCCGGATCGCGCGGGAGACGGCCGCCTCCGCCTCCGCCTCCGCCTTCGCCACAGCCTTCGTCCACTCCCCCGCGTCGCGTCGCCGCGCCTCCCGCGCCGCCCACGCCTCGCGCTCGATCGCGGCGATGCGCCGCTTCGTCTCCTCCTCCAGAGCGACGCGCCGGTTCGACTCCTCCGCGACGCGATCGCGCATCGCCGCGACGTCGCGCTCGCGCGAAGCCTCCCGGCGCCTCGCCTCCGCCTCCGCCTCGTCCGCGCGGCGCGTCTCCGCGGCGGACTTTACGCGTTCGCGCTCGAGCTCGGCGCGCGTCGTCCTGGCGCGTCGCGTCGCGTCGACGAGTTTCGCCTCCGCCTCCTCCTTCGCCGCCTCCAGGCGCCGCGCCTCCGCCACCGCCTCGGACGCGGCGGCGGCGTGCGCCTTGGCGTCCGCGAGCGCCAGCGCGAGCGCCATGGACGAGTGTTCCGATGCCGATTGTTCGGACGCCTCGTCGTTCGCGGGTCCGGAACTATTCGCGCGCGTCCCCTCCTTCTCTTCGGCGGTTTTGGCGCGTCGTTCCTCGAGCCTCCTCACCTCTTCCGCGAGCGCCGTCGCCTTCGCCTCCGCCGCGTTCGCGCGTTCGTTCGCCTTTCCGATAGTCTCCGCCCAGTGCGCCTCCGCCTCCTCCTTGGCGGCGGCGCGCGCCCACCGCACGGCGAGCTGCGCCTCCTCCTCGGCTCGGCGCGTCGCGGCGTCGTGCTCGGCGCGAAGACGCGCCGCCTCCTCGGCGCCCTTCGCCGCCGCGACGGCGGCGCCGACGCCCTCCGCGCGCATCCGCGCGTTCGCGCCGGCGATCTCAGCCTCGCGAAGCATGCGCTCGAGGGTCGCGACGCGGTCCTCGAGGGCGAGAACCTTCGAGGGGGAGTTTCTTTGAGGCGTCGACGCCGCCGCGCGCGTCGCGGAGGCCTCCGAGGCCTCGAGGAGAAGGCGCAGGCGGGATATCTCCGCGTTCGCGTCCGCGAGGAGTTCGTCGGCGAGGCGATCGGCGTTCGCCTTGCGACGACGCGAACTCGCGAGCGCGGACGCCTGCGCGTCGACGACGGCGCGCGCGGTCGGATCCGTCTCGGACGCCGCGGCGGATGACGCGTCCGCGCGCGCGCTCGCCGGGGCGGCTTCGTTTTCGTCGGCGCCAGCGACGCGCGCCGAGTCGTCGGCGCGCCTCACCTCCGCGTCGAGGGACGCCGCGGGGGTCCGCGCGTCGTCGGTGTCGCGCCGCGACGACGACTTCGCGTCCCCGGCTCCGCGCGCGACGACGTTGGATCGCGGATCGTTCGCGTCCACCGCCGCCAACGGGGATCGCCCCGAGAAACGCTCATCTCGAGGCGCCTCGGGCGGTTTCGACTCGGGATCCGCGCCCGCGGCGAGACCCCGAGAGGGCGTCCCCGACCGCGCCCCGGATCGCGGCGGCGTCGCACCGCGCGCGCCGAGAGACGCCTCGCGGTCGATCGCGAGCATCCCGAGGCCGTCGAGACGCGCTCGCAAGTGGAGGCGAGGGGTGCCCGTTCGCGTCGTCGCGCGAAACGAGAGACGAGGCCGGTTCGGAATCCTCGTTCCCCCCGAAACGCCCCCGCGCCGAGGATTCGAGGCGCGCGAGCGACGCGAGAAACGAAGCCGCGTGGGTCTTTGACCCAATTTTGGCACACACCGTCGCGCGCGAAGAGGTTCAGCACGATGTCGAGCGCGGTGAAGGTGTTCCTGCGGGCGCGCCCGACCGCCGGCGCGGCGGAGTCGTTTCGGTGCGCCGCCGACCCCGACGCTTCCGTCGTCGCGCGCGCCTTCCCCTCGAGCGCTTCTCGGGAACGTCGTCGTCGCTCGCGTCCACGCCTTCTTCTCCTCTGACATTCATTCCCACCGCTTCGTCGTCGTCCCCCTTCCCCCTCCTCCCTCGCCTCGCCTCAGCGTCCAAGGCGACAACCGCACGGTCTCCGTCGGCCTCCGCCGCGCCGAGCGCGGGATGATCAACAACAGCGCGAACGCGATCCAGTTCGAGTTCGACAACATCCTCCAGAACGCGAGCCAAGAGACGGTCTTCACGCAGGTGGGCGCGGAGGTGTGCGAGAGCGTCCTCGCCGGGTACAACGGCACGGTGTTCGCGTACGGCCAGACGGGCGCGGGTAAGACGTTCACGATGAGCGGAGACGCGGGGTCGGACTACAAGCAGCGCGGCGTGATTCCGCGCGCGGTGCACCACGTGTTCCGCGAGATGGACCTCAGGACGGAGCGGGAGATGACGATCCGATGCAGCTACCTCGAGATCTACAACGAGTCCATGTACGACCTCCTCGCCGACGACGTGGACCCACTCAGCGGCCCCCCGGACCTCGTCGTCGTCGACCGGGACGGGCAGAGCGAAGTGAAGGGCCTGACGAAGCGATACTGCGCGACCGAGGCGGAGTGCCTGGCGTATTTCTTCGAGGGCGAGGCGAACCGAGCCGTCGCCGATCACGTCCTGAACAAGTCGTCGAGTCGCAGCCACTGCATCTTCACGCTGCACGTCGAGTCGAGAAACACGAGCCCGGGAGGCGACGATCGAACGACGGTCGCGAAGCTCCACCTGGTCGACCTCGCGGGCTCGGAGCGCGTGAAGAAGACGCACGTCACCGGCCAGGCGCTGAAGGAGGCGACGTACATCAACAAGTCGCTGACGTTTCTCGAGCAGATCGTCACGTCGCTCTCCCGCGGCGACGACGTCAAGGGCGTGCCGTTTCGCCAGTCCAAGCTCACGAGCGTGCTGAGAGACGCCCTGGGAGGCAACTGCAAGACCACCCTCGTGGCGTGCACGTGGCCCGAGGACCAGCACGCGGAGGAGACGGTGTCGACGTGCCGGTTCGCGTCGCGCGTGATGACTCTGAAGACGCGCGCTGTGGTGAACGAGAGCAAGGACCCGCGCGTCGTGAACAAAAAGCTCGAGCGGCGAATCACCGAGCTCGAACGCGAGCTCGCGATGGCGAACACGTTCGCGGAGCGCGGGGCGATCAACTACGGCCCCGTGGGTGAGGTCGAGAGGCAGGAGCTGGACGAGAAGGTCAGGGCGTATTTGGACGCGGAGTCGGCGAACGCGGACGAGCTCCCGATGGAGTCCATCCGCGACGTCGTCGAGACGTTTCGCCTCTTCAAAAAAGCGCACGGGGAGGTCAAGGCGGAGCTCCAGAAGACCAAGGACGAGCTCGACCAGAAGGTCGAGGAGGCGAGGTTGAGAGCGAAAGCGGAGCTGGAGGCGGAGGCGGAGGCGAACGCGGGTGAAGGCGGCGAGGGCGACGCCGAGGGCGACGGCGCGGGCGAAGCCGCGGGCGAAGGCGGAGACGAGACGGCGCCGGAGCTGGTGGGCGACGACGACCCCGACGCCGTCGGCTTCGCCGCGGGCGAAGCCCCCGCGGACGCCGCCCCCCCGCCCGACCCCGCGGACCGGGAGGCGTCCGAAGCGGACGTCGCGATGCGCCGCGCGGCGAAGGACGCCAAGTCCGGCCGGGTCCAGGCGACGTCGAACGAGAGCGCGAGACGCAACGCCGCCTTCGCCGAGTACAAAAAATCCGTCGCTCGCGAGGACGCCGCTCGCCTCGCCGAGGAACAGCGCGCGGTTCGCGAGAAGAAGCTCGAGCTCAAGGAGCGGTGCGAGGCGGTGAACTCGGCGAAGGCGGATATCGACGCCCTGGCGAAGAAGGTGGAGGCGATGAAGGCGAGCGACGCGGAGGCGGAGGCGGAGAAGGGCGGGGCGCCCGCGGAGGCGGCGAGCGTCGTCTCGGCGGAGACGTACGAGGCGATGGCGAGGCTGAAGGAGTCGAAGGCTTCGTACCGCCGCGCGTTCGACGACGTCAAGGCGCTGCGAGAGGCGATCGAGCCGCTGGCGCTCCGGGCGAACGGGACGCGGGCGAAGCTCGTGGCGTCGTTCCAGGAGTGGTACGAGAAGGGCGGCGGGGCGGATCTGATGGTGGAGCGCGACGCGGAGGAGGAGGACATGGATTACGGGGAGAAGTTCGACCAGCTCGAGCTGCGGCGGGTGCTCGCGCGGGACCCGGAGGGGGGGGCGTTCTTCGCGGCGAAGAAAGAGCTCGCGCTCAACAGGCACAAGCACGCGCCGATCGTGAGGAGCGTGCAGCACATGCGCGCGGTGGGTGCCGGGACGCCCAGGAGGCCGTTTTAATATTTCAGACGAGGGAGTCGGCGTCGCGCGCGCCATCACGCGTCCAGGTGCGAAATTAATATTCGAACGTTTTGTCGAGCCAAGTCGGCGCGTCACTCTTCGCGGCGGCGGCGGCGCTGGACCCGCGGTCGTGGTCGCGATGGAGCGCCTCGACCGCATGTTCATGGAGGCTGCGGCGCGCGCGGCGGCTGCGTCGACGCGCGCGCCCGCGGGTGGGGACGCGGAGGGCGAAGACGAGGCGGAGGCGGACCTCTCCGCGGCGGATCACATCCTCAGGGCGTGCGCGAAGGGCGACGTCTTCGCGGCCCTGGCGCTCCCCGCGCCCGCGTGCGACGACGCGGGTCGGCCGGTGTGGGACGTCACGGACAAGGAGATGAGCAAGGCGTTCCGCAAGCGCTCGCTCGCGGTGCACCCGGACAAGAACCCGGCGCCGGAGGCGAAGCGCGCGTTCGACAAGCTCAACGACGCCATCCGCGTCCTGCGCGACCCGGTCACGCGCGGCGAGGCCCTGCGCAAGTTCGCGGAGGAGGCGTTCAAGAAGAGGTGCCGCCTCCACCCGGAGCTCACGGCGGCGGCCAAGCGCGAACAGGCCAAGCGCGACGCGAGCGAGTACGGGGACGAGATCGTCCGGCAGCAGCGCGAGCACCGCGAGAGGCAGCTCGCCGCGCGCGAGAGGGCGCACCAGTCGCTCCGCAAGCGAAAAGCGCGCGACGCCTCCTCCTCGGAATCGGGCGAGTCAGAAGACTCCGAGTCGGATTCCGAGCCGCCGCCCGCGAAGGCGAGCGCGCGGGGGGACGACTCGGACGCGTCCGACGACGCGGGATTAGCCGCGCCCGTGCTCGGGGTCAAGCGCGGGGGGAGAGGAGGGAGAGGCAGAGGTCGGGGGCCGAGGTTCATCTAGTCGAGCGAGCGAGCGTCGGCGGCGTCTTGTCTCTCGTGGATCGTCGGACTCTTCCTTCGTTCTCGTCGCATCCTTCGTTCTCGCCGCTCTCGCGTCGACGCGCGAACCGCCTCTTCACGCAAACCGTCCCCGGGGGTCGAGCGGACGGTGGGCGCTTCGCCCCGTCTCGTTCCGCGCTCGCTTCCGTCACGAGATGGATTTGATCTTGGCCTCCACCTTTCCGTACATCTCCGCGAACTCCTTCGCGTCGTCCGAGCTCATCTTGTCGCCCCCCTTAGCCGCCTCGGGGAGCACCAGCATGACGCTGGTGGGTCGCTTGGTCTGCCCCGCCGCGCCGAGCTCCTCCTTGCTGTGCACGTACACGTACGGCACGTTGGACTCCTCGCAAAGGATCGGGACGTGGGTGATGACGTCGATGGGGGAGATGTCCCCGGCGATGACGCACAGCCTGAGGGGGAACGGAGGGCGCGCGCGCGGAGAAAAAACGGCGTCAGCGGGGCGAGGAGGCGTCGGCGGCGAGCGCTCGCGCGGGGCGGTCGTTGTCGGGGAGGGAAGAAAATTGGGGCAACGCGGGCGCGCGGGACGCGAGGACGCACCCCTTGACGTCCTTCCGGAGCGCCTTGACGACCTCCTTGACGCCGCGCTTCACCTGTTTGTGCTTGGAGGCTGCGGGGAGGCGGGGGCGGGGCGGGGTCGTCAGGGCGGTGGCGGGGCGGTGGCGGGAATCGGCGGCGAGGGATTGACGATCGATTGCGCCCCGCGACGGACGCGTTTTTTCTTCCGGGGACGGGCGGAGCCGCACCTTTCTTGACCACCTTCAGGATCTTCTTGTGGAACCCGATGTCCGCCAGGGGCTTGGCGATCGCGCACACGGGGCGGAGCTCTCCGTCGCCGCCGTCGCTGTCCTCCTTCGCCTTGGACGGCGTCTTGTCTTTCTTCTCCTTCTTCTCCTTCCCCATTGGTGTGTGCACGCGGGGCGCTCCGCCGCTTTTTCCTCCCGGGGCGATGTGCCGCGAGGCGGGACGCGACGCCGTGTGTCGCGGATCGAGGGCGCGGGGCGCGAGCGACGGGTGCGCGTGATCCCGGGCGACGTGCGACGGGAACTCGCGCGGCGCCTTCTGGAGGCGTCGAAGGCGCGCGCGCGCGGTCGAACCGCGAGCCGCCGACACGAGACCGAGTCCAGGAATCAACAAACCCCGAGGACGGACTGAGATGCGCGCGCCTGCTGCGCTCGTCCAGACGACCCGGAGCGGGTCCTCATCATCACTCTGCACAAAATGAAGATTCGACACTGTTGTCCTCAAAGAAACCAGATGTACAGATGCGCTCTTCCAAAATGAAATGCTCTTCAGTCGTCCTCCAGCAGCCGCCTCGCGCGCTCCTGGATCATCCTCTGCCTCGCGCTCGGCACCTCCCCCCCCTCCCCCCCTCGGACCCGCCGCCGGTCGTACATCTCCGACCTCGGCGGCGGCGATTCCGTCGGCGACGGCGTCGACGCGCCCACGCCCGCGTTCGCGCCCCCCCTCGCCGGTCGCGTCTCCGTCTTCGTCGTCACTTCGCGGGACAGCACCCTCCGAGACAGAACGCGCGACGAGCTCGTGCGCGCGATCGGCGACGCCGCTTCTTTCCCCGGCGATGTCGATGTCGTCCTCCCCGGGGACGCCGCCGCGCCGCCGTTCCTCGCCGGCGACGCCGAAGGCGAACGCGCGCTCGAGTCGGCGTTTCTCGTCGGGCTCGCGGGAATCTCCTCGATGATAACACCCCCGGTTCTTCTCGTCCCTCGGGGTGATGATCCGCCGGTTCGTTCCCGAACCGCCTCGCCGTGGTTTCTGGACAGGAACGCGACGGTGACGACGAGCACGAGCACGGTGCGCCCCGCGTACCCGGTGAGGGTCCACGCGAACCCGCACCCCGCGAGCTGCGCCCGCCTGTCGCTCAACACGTCCGAGAACCGATGCCACGCGTCCCTCCACGCCGCGTCCCACGCCTCCATCACCCGCGGCCCGATCGCTCGAACCACCGGCGCGCACGCGAACGCGCCGACCCAGACGAACGCGACCGTCGCCTCCGGCCCGAGCCACCACACCCTCGCGACGGAGGAGACGATCCACGCGCACACGCACGCGCGCAGCGTCCTTCGCGGGCGCTCCCACGTCACCAAACGCTCGATCGCGATCCAAAACTCCGCCGCGAGCGGCGCCCGCGCCGCGGCGCTCGAGGCCACCCACCCGCCGAGCTTCGCCGCGACGCGACGGGCGGCCTGTTCGCGCTGCCTCCGGCCCAAGGATTCGGATTCGGTGAGCCCGGCATTCGGTGAGCCCGGCATTCGGTGAGCCCCGCCCGAGGACGCGGAGGCAAAATCGGACGCGGAGCCGTCCGTCGCGTTGTCGGCGCCGTCGCGGAACGGCTCCGGGTGCGAGTCCGCGGCGTGAGCGGGGTCGGACCGGTCGACTCCCACCGCGTCGTGGACGTCGAAACCACCGGAACGACCGCCACCGCCGAACACGCCGCGGCGCAGGGAGGCGAAGATGCGCCACGCGAGGCTCGCGGCGAGGGCGAAGATGACGCCGTAACTCGCGACGGTCCAGAATGGCAGCGGGACGGTGCGGAGACTCTTGACGCAGAGTTGGGCGTAGAGCCCCGCGGCGGCGACGCGCGCGGACGCGCCCGGCCGGCGCCACGTCAGGAGCTCGACCGCGCGCTGCGTCGCGCCGCGGCGCGCGGGGTGGAGCGCGCGGTGGCGAGGGGAGTCGCCGCCGCCGCCGCGGGGCGAGGCGAGGGGCGATGCGAGGGGGGAGGCGAGCGGGGACGGCGCCGAGGCGGGGAGGGAGGCGCGCGCGCGCTCGAACCCCGCGGAGGCGGCCATGGCCTCCTCGAGCGCGTCCGCGCGCGACTTGGCCTGGCGCGCGCGCTCGTTCGCGGACGCCACCTGCCACCGAGCCGCGGCCATGGCCTTGTCGTGCTCCGCCCGGGCCGCGCGAAGGGAGATCTCCAGAAACTCCACGCGCTCGCGGAGCCGCTCGGACTCGAGCTCCGTCTGACGCGCGCGCTCGCGCTCGCGAGCGCCCAGCACGGACGACATCGCGCCGGTGCGCGCGAGGACGCGAGACGCGCGCGCGGGCCGAGGTGTGGCCGAGGACGGCGCGCGCGACGAGCGAAGAACGCGGCCCCGGGAGCGACAGACTTCGGCAGGCACCACGTTCCCCCCCGGGGGGCCACGAATCCCGGAGGAATCGATTCGCGCCAAAAGATCCGCCCAGTCTCGATCGTCCCACGAGGGAGAGGCGGGTCTTCGAGTTCGCTCGTGTGATCATTCTGATGACTGCAATATTTTACCTCGCGTAGTCTACTAGTGGTTCGACGAGAGGACCGTTCTTCCCGCGCGCGTCCTTCCCGCGCGTCCTCGTTCGCGCGCGATACCTTCGCGACGCGCCGCGCTCCGTGCCATCGCGCGTCACCTTGTCGCGATGAGCGGCAAGCGCTCGGCGGCGTCCGCGTCGACGCGTCTTTTCCGCGCCGCCGCAAACGCCGTCGCCGCCGCCCCGATCCCGATCGCCGCCCCGATCGCCGTCGCCGCGCCCGCGCCGAACCCCTCTCGACGCGCCTCGACCCCTCGCTCCGCCGCCGCCGCCCCCAGGGCCGCCCTCCGGAACCCTTCGGAACCCTTCGGACGAATTCGGAGACCGCTTCGGAACGCGTCGAGCTGCGCCTTGGCGGTTCGCGACGTCGCCTGCCGCAGCGCCAGCTTGGCGTCGGCGAGCTTCGCCGCGCGTTCCGCCGCCAGCGCCGCCGTCGACGCGCCGCCGAGCGCGCCCTGCTTACCCTTCTCCCCGGGCACGTCGCGCATGAACACCGAAGCGTCCGAAGCGTCAGGGTCTTCATCTGACGACGAGGATGAGGATGCGGCGGGGGCGGAGGACGATGTTTCACCCGAATCCGACGTCGCGTCCGACGATTCTTCGGCGCCTTCGGCGCCTTCGCCGAGGGTACTAGTAAGCGCCTCCGGTTTCTTCCGCTCGAGCGCCTCGACGACGGCCGTCTCCGGGACGGCGTCCAGCACGCGCAGCACCGCGCGCCCGCCGACGAGCGCGGAGAGGTCCGGGTCGAGGTCCCTGGCCCTGAGCCTCGCCGCGGCGCGCGCCCTGGTCTGCTCGTCCGGCGCCGTCACCGCGAAGGTGAGCATCGCGTCGTGGCGCGCCGACGCCGCCGCCCCCGCCGCCGCCGCGCCCCCGGCCACCGCCGACGTCGTCGCGAACGCCCCGGGGCCGGACGACGCCGCCGCGACCAGACGCCGCGCCGCCGAGAGCGTCCGCACGCCCTCGACCGTGAACACCAGAGACTGCCCGCGGGGGGCCTTTTTCGCGAATCCGAGTCCGTCCTTTTTCTTGGATCCTCGCTTCTTCTTCTCCGAGACGGAATCCGATTCGGGTTCGGATTCCGACGCGGGGGGCCCCGCCCTGCGCCCTCTCCTCGTCGTCGAAGCGGCGGTCCCCTCGCGGCGTTTCGCGGTACCCTCGGGGGTACCCTCGGAGGTACCCTCGTCGGCCTCTCGCGTCGCTCTTTCGATCGCGGCGGTGCCGTTGAGTCTGCACGTGACGTCCTCGGCTCGCGCGCCGATGTCGACGGCGACCGCCGCGCACGCCTGCTCGACGCTCAGCCCGCGGTGGCCGCCGGGGACGACGCGTCGCCCCGGGATGGTCACCGCGCCGACGACGACGTACGACGCCCCCGCGTACCGAATCGACCGCTCGACGTCGGGAAGCGTCCCCGCGAGCGCGTACGTGAGCTTAGGGGCGAGCCTCGCCGCGAGCGCGTGCGGGTCGCCGCCGACCATCACGGGGACCTGAGCCGTGGCCCACATCTCGTAAGAAGGCGCCGCCGACGCATCATCATCGCGCGATCCCGCGCGCCGCTCCGCGGAATCGGAACCGGAACCGGAATCGGAATCCCTTCGCGTCTCCTCGCGTCTTCGCTTCTTCGAGCGTTTCGAGGAACGCTTCGGGGCGGATCCGAGCGCGGGGAGGGCCTTCGCCTTCGCCGCCGCCCTTACCACCCCGGGCGGGCTCTGGTCGATCCACACGTCGTGCACGTCCACCTTCCCGCCCGCCTCGCCCGAGAGCGCGGCGTTGGCGCTCGGCGCGGCGAGCGCGTCGCGCACGCGCGTCGCGTCGCGCGCGTCTCGCGTCGCCGCCGCGAACGTCATCGTCACCTCCGCCGACGCGGAGAGCGCGCGGAGCGCGAACCCGCCCCCCGCCATCGCCCGCGCGGTGGAGAAGACGTCGGATTCGGGTTCGGATTCGGGTTCGTCGCCGCGCGCGCGCTTCAACAGGCGGAGCGCCTCCTCGCGGTCGGGAACGTCCACGACGGCGAAGACGACGCGCACCTCCTCCGCGTCGCTCTCTCCGGCGCGCGAAGAACCGACGTCGAGCGAACCGAGGCGCGCGAGCGACGCCGCCGGGTCGTCGCGGCGCGCGGTTCGGCGAGCGACGCGGCGCGCGGCGCGGCGACCCCTTCGCAAGTCCGCCGGGAGCGCGTCCTCGCTCGCCTCGCCGAGCTCGGCGGCGATCTCCTCCAGAAGGGGAGCGTCGTTCGCCGCCTTCGCCGCCTTCGCCGCGCTTTCGTCGAAGTAGCAGTGGGTCTTCTCCGTCTCAGCGCCGAGGTCGAGCGCGAGCGCGGCGCACAGCCGGTCGGCGTCCAGGGCCTCGGGGGCGACGACGCCCGGAATCGCCACCTCGCCCATGACGACGAAGGCGGCGCGCGCGAGCGAGATTTCGGCGAGATCGGGGTTTTCCCGAACATCCCCCGAACGTCTCGTCGAAGATCCGAGCGTTCCCGTCGCCGCCTCGCGGACGAGTTCGCGCACCCCCGCGAGGGTCCTCGCCTCCATCTCCTCGCCCGGGAGGGCGTCCCCGACGGGCGCGTCCACCGTGAACCACACGTTCTGAACGACGCCGAGCGGCGCGACGTCTTCGGATGACTCTCGCGAATTTTTCTTCTCGGAGTTCACGCGCGTCGTCCCCTCCGCCTCGGCACGGTCGAAGGGGGGCGGCTGCACCGCGACGTCGCGCGCGCGGCACGTCCCCGGCTCGGCGCCCGTCGCCGCGCGAAGCGTCTCGCGCGCCTCCGGCGACCGCACAGCCTCCACGATCGCGCGCGCCCTCGCGGCGTCGCTCGCCGCGAAGGCGAAGGTGAGGTGCGCGTCGTGCCTGTGGAAGAGCATCGTCGTCGCGGGGCGCGCGTCTTCATCCTCTTCTCCCCCGGCGCCGAGCCGCGCGACGGCGTCCGACGCGCGCACGCCTCGGCGCTCCAACTCGGCGACGCGCGCGACGACGGCGCGGAACCTTCGCGGGTCCTCGACGCCCGTCACCGCGAACACGATCTCCTCCCCGACGCCCCCGAGGGCGGCGGAGGAGGACGGGAGAGGTTTGGTGCCGTTGGAGAAGCACCCCAGCCTCGCGTCGTCGATTCTCAGGTCCGCGGCGAGGGCGTCGCACGCGTCGCGCGCGTCCACCGCCTCCGCCGCCTCGCGCTTGGCGACGAGCATCCCGCCGACGAGGACGAGGCGCGACTCGACCAGGGCGACGTCCTCCGGCGGGACGCGCGCCATCAGCGCGGCCGTCGCGAAGACGTCGTCCCTGGCTCGGCCGGGGGAGCCGAGCGCGGTCGGCACCTGAAGCGTCGCCCAGACGTCGCGGTCGGGGGTCCAGACGGCGGCGCCTCGGCTCTCGGGCGCGCGTTCGCTCGCCGTCATCCCCACCCGCGCCGTCGCCGCGTCCTCATCCACCTCGGGTTCGTCGGTCCAGAGCCCCTCGTAGGTTTTGTTCTCCGTCGCGTCGGCGGAGACGTGGCGGTGGGTCCTGGGGTCCAGCTCGGCGGGCGGGGGCAGCTTGAGCTTGACGTCGCGGATCAGCGACCGCCCGTGCATCGCCTCGGTGAGTTTTTTCTGCGCCTCGGGGTCGCGCAGCGCCGCCATCACGGCGTCCTCGTTCGCCTCGTCCCGGACCCGAATCGCGAAGGTGAGGCGCGCGTGGTGGCGCGCGAACTGCAACACGGGCGTCTTGCCGCCCGTCAGCGCCTCGACGGTGTGAAACTCCGCCGCGCCGCTCACCTGGCTCAGGTCCACCTTCGCGACCACTTCGGTGAAGTCGCTCTGGTCGTGGAGGCCCGTGATCGCGAACACGATCACCTGGCCCTCGACGCCCGCCGCGTCGGACACGTCCGGAAGCGAGTGGTCGGTGAAGGTGTAATCCCCCTCGCGAACCGCGTTCGGGTCCCACTCGGGATCCTCCCGCGCCGCGGGATCCTCCAACAGCGCGCGGCCCCAACCGAGACCGAGCCGCGCGCGACGCTTCGAGGAGTTCGCCTCCTCCTCCGCGTCGCCGAGGGGGTTGGTGAGCGCGTCCTCGTACGCCATGTCCGCGGTGGAGATCTCCTCCGCGTCCGGAATCTGCGGCGCGTCGATCGACTCCAGGGCGCCGCGCTCGAGGTCGTCCGAGTACGCCTCCGAGTCCTCGACGGGGTGGAACCGGAAAGCGCTGTCCGGGTGTTCGCGAGCGGACTCCTCCTCCTCCCGCCTTCGGGCCGCTTCCTCCTGGGCGCGGCGCTCCTCCGGGGTGATGAGCTGGTGTCCGACGTACACCCCGTCGTCGTCCGTGTACTCCTCCATCGCGAGCTTATCCTCGTACGAGAGCTCGACGGGCTGCTCGGGAGGCGCGACGTACTCCTCGCCGTACGGGTTCTCGTAGTACTCGTCCTCGGGGGCGGGGGGTTCCGGGATGGCGGTGCCGTTCTCGTAGCACCGAATGCGCGCCTCGTCGACGCCGACGTCGGCGGCGAGGCCCTTGCACACCGTGTCCACGCTCACGACGGAGCCGATGTCCGTCACCCCGCGCGCCCCGGGGACGATGATCCCGCCGATGAGGATGAAGTGCGACTCGACGAGCGCGAGGTCGCCCTCGGTCACGCCCGTCGTCCCGCCCGCGGACGCCAGGGACGCGACGACGGGGACGAGCGACTCGCGGAAGTCTTTGCGGTCGCCGCCCGAGTTGGACGGAACCTGAACCGTCACCCAAACGTCGCGGCGCCGCCGCGGCGCCGCCAACGCGGCGGCCCGAGACGAGGCGTCGGAGAATGACCCCGCCGCCGCATCGGACTCCGCCTCGTCATCGGACTCCGCCTCGTTTTCGGACTCGTCGTAGTCGGAGACGTCGTACCCCTCGGGGTCGTACTCGGGCGGGCGCGCTCTTCTCACCTCGACGCCCTCGAGGCTCGCCTTTCCTCCCGTCGCGCGCTCGAGCGCCGCCTTCGCCTCGGGCGCCTCGAGCGCCCTCTTCACCCCCTCCGCCGCGAACGCCTCCACGCGCACCGCGAACATCGCGCGCGCGTGGTGCCTGACGAACGTCAGCGTCGGCGCGGAGGCATCGTCGAACCCCCCCGTCGTCGCCGCGAGCGCGGCGAAGCCCGCGTCCGAGCTCACCCGGCTCATCTCGAGCTTGGCGAGCGCGCGCGCGTACTCCTCGGGATCGCGCTCGTCCGTCAGCGCGAACACGAGGTCCAGGCCGTTCGTGCGCGCGTCCGTGCCGTTGCGATAACACCGCGTCTTCGCGCCGACGTCCATCGCGATGGCGTCGCACAGTTCGTCCACGCGTCGCCCGTCGGCGGCGGCTTCGCCGGGAATCGCGACGCCGCCGATGACGACGAAATTCGCTCGAACCAGAGAGACGGCCTCCTCGCGAAACCCGGGAAACGCGCGGGGGAGCTCCGCGGCGCCGATCGCGGACCGGAGCGCGGGCAGCACGCTCGCGCGGATCGCCGCGTGCGACGCGCCGCCGAACGCGGGCACGGACGCGGAGAACCACACCTCGCGAAACGCGGGGGGGGGGAACTGGGGATGCGGTTTGGCCGGCGTCGCGGTTTTTTGGCCGGAGACGGAGACGGAGTCATCCTCCGCCGCGTTGGCCGAATTCGTCCTCGGCAACCCGACGCCCGCGGACGCCCTGGAGATCCCCTCGGACCCCATCGCGCGTTTCCTCGCCTCGAGCCACAGCTCGTTCTCCGCGCCCACGCGCTCCATGATCGTCGCGCGCGTCTGCGCGGACTGCATCGCGGCGACGGCGCGGCGGGCCCTCTCGTCGGCGTCCTTCGCCTCGGCGCGGAATCGCGACGCCCGCTCCGTCGCCTCATCCAGCGAGGCCCGCATCGACTCGAGCGCCGCCGACGCGGACGCGCGGCCTTCCGCGCGCGCGTCCGCCGTCTCCGCCGCGCGGCGGCGCTCGAAGGCGCGCATCTTCTCCTCGGCGTCGAGAACCTCGAGGCGCGCGGAAGCCGCCGCCTCCGTCGCCTCCTCGAGCTGCATCTGAAGCGACGAGAGCGAGGAGGAGGAGGAGGAGGAGGAGGCTTCGTCCGAGGAGGAAGCCGCCTCCTCCTCCGCGGAGGAGGAAGCCGCTTCCTCCTCCGCGGTCGCCGCCGCGTCCGCGGGGAGGTTTTCTTCTTCGGGATCGTCCTCGGGGGGCGTCTCGACCGCCGCCTCGTCCGCGTCGTTCGCGTCGGCGGGAGGGTCGGGATCGGCGGCGGCTTCGGCGTCTTCCTCCTTCGCGGCGGTCTCGGGCGCCTTTTCGTCCGACGAGTCGTCGTCCGCGTCCGTCACGGGCGCGAAGGCTGCGCGCGCCACCTCCTCGACCATGGCGTCGACCTCGGCCTGCGCGGCTTGCGCGAGGTCGCGCGCGCTTCGGGCGGCGGCCTGCGTCTCCTCCACCTTCCGTCGCGCGTCGCGCACGCGCGCCTCCCGGCGCTCCGCCTGTCTCGCCTCCACGCGCGCGTCCTGCGCGTCGTGGTACTGGTTCTCGACGCGCCCGCGGAGGCGCTCGCTCGCGCGCTCCTCCGCGCGCTCGCGCTGGCGAATCTCCGCGCGCGACGGCGCGTCCTCGGCGGCGGCGGCCCGGACGTCCCCGCCCTCGGCCGCCTCGGTCGTCGCCGCGAGCGCGCTCGGCGCCGCGAAACCGACCGCGAGGATGCCGAGGAGGAGCGCCGAGACGGCGCGCCATCGCGACGCGCGAGCGCCGCGGCGATGGCGCCGAGCCGCGCCGACGACCGCGTTCGAACGCGCCATCTCGCGCCGGGCGTGACGAGAGCGCGCGCGACGACGACTCGGTCGCGTGCACGCGTCCCGGGCGCCGTGGTGTGCGCCGAGCCGTGCGCACGTCCGCGTCGTGGTGTTGAGCGCCGAGTTGAGCGGCCGAGTGCGGTTACACCGCGCGAGTATCGGGTGGTTTTAGACCGTCCTTCTCGAGTCACGATTCGGGGGTGAAAATCGAGCCTGACGGCGTGCGCAAGAAGAAGAAACCCTCCTCTACTTTTCTCGTGGCGCTCGCGTCTTTTTTTCTTTGCCAAAGGTCTCTCTCGTCGACCGCTATCCGTTCGTCTTTCGCGCTCGCCCTCCTCCGTCTACTTCTTCCCCCCTCCCCGGCCGCCCTCGTCGAAGTCTTCCTCCGGCCTCGACACCACCGCCGTGTACGTCACGATGGGTTCCCTGGGCGCCGCGCCGCCCGCCTCGCTCCCGGCGGGGGCGAATCCCGCCTCCTCCTCCGCCTCCTCCCCCCCGCCCGCTCGGCGCCTTCTCCGCTCGCGCCTCCTCGCCTCCATCCCCATCGCCACCGGCGCGGCGAGCGTCCCGTTCATCCCTCCCAGCGGGATGAGCGGGAACTCCCCGTGCTCCGCCACGTGCCTGACGACGTCCACGGGCGCCTGGCCCATGGCGTCCCTGGCTCGAATCTCCCTCGCGACGCGACAGGAGACGCACGGCGCGCACGCGCACCCCACCACGCCGTCCACGCGCTCCTCGATGCCGTAGTTGAGGGCGACGCGGTTGTGGACGTGCGCGAAGACGGACCCAGCGGCCAGATTGCCGACGCACATCGCCAGGCGGTTGAGCTGTAACAGGGCGACGATGACGAAACACGTCGCGCACCCGTCGCCGGCTTTCGCGCGCTCGGCGGATTGGGAGATCTGCAAAACGGGGCACAGGGCGCCGTACGCGCACGTCCACGCGTCGCCCGAGGCGCAGTCGAACAGGCCCGTGGTGAACTGCCGCGGGTCGCGCGCGACGACGAGCGCGCGCGGGGGGGCGGGGGAGCCCACCGCGAACGATCCGGAGGCGGCGGCGGGAAACCCTCGCGCCTCCACGAGCGGGAGCCCGGGGGCGGAGGAGGGAGAATCATCATCCGCGCGAGGGAACCCGGGGGTCGAGAGCGCGGGGTCGGAGGGGACGCCCGTCGCCACGGGGACGCCCGTCGCGGGGGCGTACCCGACCGCGGGCGCGGACTCCGCCGCCGCGGACGCGGAGGGGGCGGGCGACGACATCGAACCGGCGCGCGCGGAAGTGGCGGGCCAGCCTGGCGAGAAGAAGCATCTCGAAGGGACGGGCGTATGGGCAAACAGTCATCGGACGTCTCAAACACGCGCGACACGTGCAACGGGCGCGGGTCATCGACGCAGTATCGCGTCATCTGACCGCTCGAAGTGCTTCTTCGAGCGCGCTTGGATTCCATTCCCTTCGGACGTTTCCTCTCCACCCCGCTTGTATCCATCTCGTATACTCGTCCCGTCCATCCCTCCGCCGCGCGCCACCCCACCCTTCACCGCACGGCGCGTCGCAATTCTCTCTCCCCCTCTTCCCCCTCAGCTCCCCCCTCGCCCTCGTCCCCCGCTTCGTCCCACCCCTCGAGCGTCCCCTCGCTCGCCGCGGCGCGGCACCGCTCGAGCCGCTCGGCGTTTCTCGCGGCGACCCGCGCGCTCGTCCCCCTCCGCTCTCGCTCGCTCAGACCGGCCCAGTTCGTGATCCGACGCACGGAGCAGTCCGCGTTCACGATGACCGGGCCGAGGTGGTCCAGCGCGACGCGCTCCCCGAACGCGATGCGGCGCGCGGCGTTTCCGTTTCCAAAGCCATCCCCGACGCCTCCGTCCCCCGCTTCCCCGGCGTCGCCGTCGCCGCGCGCGGGGTCCAGCGCCGGGAAGGGCTCCGCGGTCGCGGTCGTCGCGTCGGCGGTCGGGTCGGCGGCGGCGGGGGCGAGCGCGGCGAGGCACGCGATGGCGAGGCACGCGAGGAGGGCGACGGCGAAGGCGGGGGGAGAGGCGCGCCCCCGCGGCTCGTTCCGAGACATCCACGAGGCGTTTCTCGCGGGGTTCGGGGACGCCATCCGGAACGCCACCGGCGCGTCGCGCGAGGGCGACGCGAGCGCGGCCGACACTCCCGGCGCGAGGCGAACGACGCGCGAGCGCGGTGCGCGCGCGGGAGTGACGCGACGGACGCGGTGTGGAGCGCGGACGCGACGCCGACGCTCCCGAACATTTATTTTTTCGCCTGCCGAGACACACGCCTGGAAAAGTTATTGGAAGTGTTCGACGCGACCGAGTCAAGAATCGCCCGCCGGTGGCGTCGCCGCCTCCGCGGCCGGTCGCGGCACACGCCGCTCGCGCCGCGCGCGGCGCGCCGCGGACCCCGCCGCGTCGGCGCGCGTTCGCTCCACCCCGTCGCCTCGGCTCGTCGCGGCCCTTTGCGCGCGGCCTGTTTCGGATGGCGCCGGACGCGGACGCGCCCCCCGACGACGCCCCCCCGCCCGAGGACGGCGACGCCGAGGACGCCGAGGGCGCCGAGGAGGAGGAGGAGGAGGAGGAGGTCCTGACGCCGCGCTCGGCGCGTCAGAAACGGCTCCTCGCGAAGGTCCGGGTGACGGAGTACCAGATCAACTACGTCGCGGAGCAGTGCGAGTTGGAGCCCGGCGAGGCGGAGCGACGTTTGCGGCATCACGGCGGCGACGTCGTCGCCGTCCTTCGAGAACACCTCGCGAGGGAGGACGTGGACCCGGAGGACGACGACGCGCCGATCGAGGGGTACGAGGAGTGGCTCAGGCGAAACGACTTCGACGATTGTTTGTTTTGACACACGAAACAAACACTCCGCGTTCGCACCCGTCGCGGCGGGTGGAAGGTTCGCCGCCCGACGCTTCGATCGTCGTCTCGGCGGATCCGATGTCTCCGCGGGGTCCTTCAGCGCCCCCTCCTTGGCGCTCGGTCGCCCTTCCCGCGTCCCTTCGCGACGTTCCCGATGAACCCGTCACCCTCCGGTTCGGCGAACCACTCGCTGGCGTAGTACTCGCTCGGCGGCGCGTCGAGCGCGAGCCTCTCCCTCCCGAGTGTTGTCCCGCGGGCTCGGTCCTTCTTCGCGCCCGCGTGGGCGTCTCGGTCGTCCATCGGTCCTCTCAACACCGAGAACCAAAACGTCGCGGCGTTGCTCTTCCCCGCGTCGTACTGCCCGCGGCGGTTTCGCTTCAGGAGCGAGATCTCCAGGACGCCGTCCACGACGACCCACGTGCTCGCCTCGGCCTTGATCGCGGCGTAGAGTTCGCCCTCGATGAGGACGTGCGGTTCGCTCGCGCCTTTGGGGTCGGCGACGACGCGCAGTCGGTCGGTCTCGATGGCGACGTCGAGCCGCCTGGCGCTCGCCGCGTTTTTCGGGAGGGGCACGAACACCTCCACGTACGTCTGGTTCTGGCGCCACTTGTACCACCCGTGGTCCGCGCCGAGCGTCGGCGGGATGGAGATCTCCGCGTACGCCGGGATGTTGGTGAGGTACGCGAGGGTGGCGGCGTCGAACGCGCCGGCTCGCGACGCGGAGGCGGCGAGCGACGCGGACGATTGGTCGGCGGCGCGGAGGCGCTCCAGGCGCGCCGTCTCGGCGGCGGCCATCTTGCGCATGTCGTCCGCGTCGTACGTCGGGGGCGCGGGCTTGGGGTTCGCGCGGCCGAACATGTCCTCCATCGTCGCCACCTTACGCTCGAGCCGGTCGACCTCGTCTGGGGGCGGAGGTGGAGCGGAGGGCCGCGGAGGTTCGGTTCGGTTCGGTTCGTTCGGGACGCGTCGGGGGTTCGGGAACGCGTTCGTCGTCAGGTTCGAGAACACGAGACGGGGCGGCGAAGGCGAACCGTCCGAGGATCGAAAGAGACGCGGGGGGAGGGACGGGGGGTGAGGGGGGCGCGCGTCCGCACCGTCCTTGATCGCGGCCTGCTTGCCGTGCTTGCGGAGGAACCTCGCGAACTTCGGCTGCGTCTTCTCCACCGCCTCGGCGAAGTCGTTGCGGCGGCACCACTCGCGGTGGAACGGCCAGTACGCCTTCTGGCACTTGCGCGAGCAGAAGTGCGCGGAGTGGCACCGCGAGCAGAGCGCGAGGCCGTCCACCGCGCCGCAGTTCTCGCACTCGTCCGGGACGCGCTCGTCCTCCTGGAAGTGCGCCGCCATCGCGAAGGGGGGAGGAGGGGGAGGAGGTAGGCGCGCGCGAGAGAAGGTGCGCGCGCGACGCGACGCAGAACGCGAAGGAAGGGGAGACGTGGGGAGGCGAACCGGCGCGGAGGCGACGTTCGTCGTGGAGGCGAATAACGAGGATGTGCAGGTCTCTCGGTCGCGAGAGGCCTGCACCGACCGCGGAACGCCAAATACGAAAGGTAAAATGACAGAGCATTTAGTCTTGGAAAATGGAATCGACACGGTCTCGGGTCGCCACGTCGAACGCGCTTTTTCGACCACGGCGGATAATCTCAATCGCGCATCCACGCGCGAATCCCCCCTGCGCCCCCGGCGCTCACTCCCCTCGCGCGCGCGAACGCCTCACCGTCCGCGATGACGTCCGCCCTCGCCCCCGCCGCGCGTTCGTTCGCGAACGCGCCGCGCGTTCGCCCCCGCGTCCCGCGTCGCTCGTCGCCTTCTCGGGTGGTCCCCCTCCCCCGGTCGTCGACATCGTCGCGCCCCCGCCGCCGCGTCGCGTTGGCGGTTTCCGCCTCCGCCGCCGCGGACGCGAACGAGATCCCGCCGGCGATGCCCCTGGTGACGGTGGTCGAGCCCGAGACGAGCCGCACGCTGGCGTGCATGCTCCGCCGGCGGTTCAAGCTGCAGGACGGGCAGGAGCGGTGTCTGTGCCTCCCCCTTGACCACCCCGTGGACGTCCTGCGCGGGGAAGGGTTGGACGAGAACGAGGACCTGAGCGACATCGGCGACGACGAGCTCGCGCAGATCATCCCCGACATGGCCGCGGCCTTGGCGCTGAAGGGCATGCTGTTACAGAGGAGCGCCTTCTGCATGACCGTCCGCGGCGCGGTTCGGTTCAACGAGACGGACACTCTTCTGATGGACACCGGCGGCGACGACGACGAGTCGGAGGGCGTCGAGCTCGTCACCTTCACCAGCGGCGCCAGCCGCTACCTCGTCTACGCCCCGATGAACCCGGTCCTCCTCGTCACGCGGGAGATCGAGGGAGCCGGGGAGGACGGCGCGCTGCCGAAGCACGCGGTGATGTTCGACGAGGAGATGGACGACGCGACCCTGGAGGAGAACCTGCGCGCGGTGGAGGAGGAACTCGCGGACGAGGACGACGAGCTCTTCGACGACGACGACGACATGGGCCTGAACCTGTTCGAGGAGGAGGAGGCGGGCCCGACGCGAGGAGGCGGGAGGGGCGGGAACAGGGGAGGCAGGGGGAGGG
>MDSW01138123.1_pt1 | contig 25412 bp, 28 predicted proteins | sample 811171 | NCBI WGS metagenome assembly MDSW01 (sample SAMN05326641, study PRJNA326480) | marine metagenome | isolation source: seawater | place: Atlantic Ocean: North West | collected 2012 | reverse complement strand
TTTATTAATCAAATTTTAAATAAAAAATTAAAATCAAATTTTATCTTTGTAAGTAATAATTTTAGATTTGGAAATAAAAGACAAGGAGACGTAAAACTTTTAAAATCTTTAGAAAAAAAATTTAATTATCAAATTATTAATCCAAGACCATTAAAAAAAGAAAATAAAATTATATCTTCTACATTAATCAGAAAATTAATTGCTAAAGGAGAAATAAAAAAAGCAAATTTATTTTTAAATAGAAATTGGTCTATAGAAGGTAAAGTAATTTATGGAAGAAAATTAGGTAGGAAGATTGGTTTTCCTACATGTAATATAAATTTAGGAGACTATGTTATTGCAAGGCCTGGAGTCTATGCAGTGAGAGTCTATCTAAAAAATAAAAAGTCATATTTAAGGGGAATAGCAAATTTAGGATATAGACCTACCTTTAACCAAAAAAAATTGCTTTTAGAGGTAAATTTATTTAATTTTTCTGGAAATCTTTATAATAAGAATCTAAGAGTTGAATTTTTAAAATTTATAAGAAAAGAATTAAAATTTAAGAATATTGACCAGCTTAAAAAGCAAATAAAATTGGACTTAAAAATTGCAAAAAAACTTAAATAAATAAAATGAGCAAAGAAAATATTAATCTTCCAAAGACAAAATTTTCTATGAAAGCTAATCTTCCCTCAAAGGAACCTGCTTTAGTAGAGCATTGGGAAAAAATAGGTTTATATAAAAAATTAAGAGAGAGCAGAAAAGGAAAAGAAAAATTTGTTCTGCACGATGGACCACCATATGCAAATGGAAACATTCATATGGGAACTGCTTATAACAAAATTTTAAAAGATCTTATTACTAAATTTCATCAAATGGATGGAAAAGATTCAGTTTATGTTCCTGGATGGGATTGTCATGGATTACCCATTGAGTGGAAAATAGAGGAACAATATAAAAAGAATAAAAAAAACAAAAACGATGTTCCAATTTCTGAATTTAGAAAGGTGTGTAGAGATTTCGCAGCTAAGTGGATAGATGTTCATAAAACTCAATTTAAAAGACTAGGAGTTATAGGAGATTGGGATAACTATTATTCAACTATGAGTTTTGATGCTGAGGCTCAAATCGTTAGAGAGTTAGGAAAGTTTTTAAAGGAAGGAAGTTTGTATAGAGGTTATAAACCTGTTCTTTGGTCCACAGTAGAAAAAACTGCCTTATCAGATGCTGAAGTAGAATATATGGATCATACCTCTGATACTATTTATGTTTCTTTCCCAATTAAAAAAACAAATATAGAGCACTTAAATGAATGTGAAGTTATAATTTGGACAACAACACCTTGGACTATTCCTGCAAATAAAGCCTTAGCATATAATGAATCCTTAACTTATGTAATTATTCAAATATACGATGATAACGATTTTAAAAATAGAAAAATAATTATTGCAAAAGACCTATTAAAAAATGTTTTAGAGGAGAACAAAATAAATAGTCACAAAGTATTGAAAGAGTTTAAAGGTTCAGACCTTAAAAATACAATTTGCTCTCATCCTTTTTTATCTCTAGGCTATGATTATGATGTCCCAATGTTAAGTGCAAATTTTGTAACTACTGAGCAAGGTTCTGGTGTAGTTCATTGTGCACCCAGTCATGGTCCTGATGATTTTAACTTGTGCGTAAATAATGGAATTAAAGCATTAGAGACTGTCGATGACAATGGAGTTTATACTAAACATATTTCTATTTTTGAGGGTACACATATTTTTAAAGCAAATCCAATAGTCATTGAAAAACTAAAAATAGAAAAAAAACTTTTATCAAATGGAAAATTAAAACACTCATATCCTCATTCTTGGAGATCAAAAGCTCCATTGGTGCATAGAGCAACACTACAATGGTTTATATCTATGGAAAGTCACGGACTAAGAAAAACAGCATTAGAAGCAATTAACAAAACTACATTTTATCCAAGCAAGGCAAAGGAAAGATTAAAATCGATGATAGAAACTAGACCTGATTGGTGTGTTTCAAGACAAAGAGTATGGGGAGTACCATTACCGATATTTATATCAAAAAAAGATGGGTCTATACTTATAGATGAAGATGTTATTGAAAACATTGCTAGTATTTATGAAAAAGAAGGCTCAGATTGTTGGTTTTCAGATGATCCACAAAGGTTTCTTGGCAAAAAATATAAAGCTTCAGATTTTGATAAAATGAAAGATATCGTTGAAGTTTGGTTTGATAGTGGTTCAACCCACTCTTTTGTGCTTGAAAAAAGAAAAGATTTAAAATGGCCTGCATCAATGTATCTAGAAGGATCTGATCAACATAGAGGCTGGTTTCATTCTTCACTGCTAGAGTCATGTGGAACAAGAGGTAGGGCACCATATGAAAATATTTTATCCCATGGATTTGTCGTAGATGGTAAGGGCTTAAAAATGTCTAAGTCATTAGGAAATATAATTTCTCCAGATGATATTTTAAAAAAATATGGTGCAGATATATTAAGAATTTGGGTTGCTTCATCAAACTACGCAGAGGATCTAAGAATTGATTATTCAATTCTAGAACAACATGCTGAAGCCTATAGAAAAATTAGAAATACCTTTAGATATTTATTAGGTAATTTGAATGATGAATTTAAACAAATAAATTTTAATGAGGTGAAAGTAGAGGATTTTCCTGAGCTAGAACAATATATGTTAAATAAAATTTTCGATTTAAATGAGAATTTTTTGAATTATTATAAAACATATAATTTTCATAATTTATATAAAGAATTATTAAATTTTTGCACTGTTGATCTATCTGCATTCTACTTTGATATAAGAAAAGATACGCTTTATTGTGATACAAAAGACTCAGAAAAAAGGAGAAATACTATTTTATTTTTAAATATTATTTTGGACTGTTTGTTAAAGTGGTTTGCACCAATTTTATCTTTTACTACAGAGGAAATTTTTTCAATAATTAATAAAAATAATACAAGTATTCATTTGGAAAAATTCACAAAAATTCCATCTAATTGGCAAAATAAAACTTTAAATGACAAATGGACAACTTTGAAAAAAATAAGAGATAATTGCAATATTAGTATCGAGGAAAAAAGAGCAAGTAAAATTATAGGTTCAAGTTTAGAGGCTAGCATAGATTTAAAACTAGGAAAAAAACTTTTTAAAATTGCCAAAGATACAGATTTTGCAGAACTATGTATTACTTCAATTGCCAATGTATCAGAAACAGAAACTGATAATGAAGATATATTAGTAAATACTTTAAAGGCAGAGGGAAATAAATGTCCTGTATGCTGGAAAATAAGAAAAGATAAATGCGAAAGACATGGCCACATAACATAATAAATGATTAAATTAAATTTTAAGAAACTTTTAATTCATTTTTGTACTATATTAATTATTTTTTTTATCGATAGGTTAAGTAAAATTTATATTTTGAATATTGCAGAAACGACTGGGAATGTTGATATTTATTTAAATCCGTATTTAAATCTTTTTCTAGTTTGGAATAAAGGAATTGGCTTTGGTTTATTATCATTCGAGGAGTCAACGGTATATAATTTTATAACACTATTGATTATTTTAATAAATTTAGTCATAGTTTATTTAATATATAAATCAGATGATATAAGAGAATATTTTTTTATAGTAATATTTGGAGGGTCCCTAGGCAATTTATTTGATCGATTGTATTACTCCGCTGTACCAGATTTTATCGACTTAAATTATAATGGATATCACTGGTTTATTTTTAATGTTGCAGATATATTCATTACTTTAGGTATAATTTGTCTTATTTTTGTTGAATTATTGAATTATAAAAAGACTAATGAAAATTAAAAATACAATTATTTTGTTGATTTTATCTTCTATTATTTTTTCTTGCACTGGAGCTAAAGATGCATTGCAGGGCAAAAAAAGATCAGAGCAAAGTGATGAGTTTTTAGTTGAAAAAAAAAATCCATTAGAATTACCTCCAGACTTTGATGATATGCCAGTTCCAATTGAACAAGAAGAAAATATTCAGAGAAGTAATGATGATGACCTAAAGGAAATTTTGGATATAAACACCAATCAATCAAATAATGATCAAAGTAGTGATAAATCTTTAGAAGAATCTATTTTAAAAAAAATAAATATTGATGAGAATTTCAAGGATTAAATTCACCAACTTTCAATTTAAGAAAAAGAAGCATAGAAATATACCTTTAAGTTTTTTTAATTTAAAAAATTTAATAAATAATTATAAAATTTTAGAAACATTAACAACATCCTATAAGTATTCTTACTCAAAAAAACTTCTTAATAAATTTAAGAGAAATAATTTTTTTAATATCATTGGCATGGGAGGATCTACTTTGGGTGCAGAAGCTATTTATCAATTTTTAAAAAATAAAACTAAAAAAAAATTTAGATTTATTAATAATTTAAAACCAAATATAGATGAAAAAACAAAAAATACAAAAGTAATTAATTTAATAATTTCTAAATCTGGAAATACCTTAGAAACAATTTGTAATTCAAATTTATTAATAAAAAAAAAAAATAACATTTTTATCACTGAAAAAAAAAGTAGCTATTTGTTTAACCTTGCAAAAAAACTAAAATCTCAAGTAGTTGAACATAAAAATTTTATTGGTGGGAGATATTCAGTCTTATCTGAAGTAGGGATGTTGCCTGCAGAATTAATGGGTTTTAATGAAAGAAAATTTAAAAAATTAAATTATTTAGTAAATAACAAATTATTTATTAAAAATTTAATAACAAATGTTAATTTTATTTTAAATTTTGCAAAGCAAGGAAAACTTAATTCAATAATTTTAAACTATGATGAAAATTCAGAGAATTTATTTAAATGGTATCAACAATTAGTTGCCGAAAGTCTTGGCAAAAAATCAAAAGGAATTTTGCCGATAATTTCAACGATGCCTAGAGATAATCATAGTTTATTGCAACTTTATTTAGATGGTCCAAATAAAAATTTTTTTACTTTTTTTAATGTGTTTGAAAAAAAGTCAGCAATCTTTAAAGAAACTTATAAAGAAAGTTCATTTAAATATTTAAGAAATAAATCTTTCTTCGAAATTTTAAACGCTCAAAAAAAAGCAACTCAAAATGTATTCAGGTTAAAAAGAATACCTTTTAGAAGTTTTGAAATTTACGATAAAAATGAGGAAACTCTCGGTGAATTATTTACTTTTTTTATATTGGAGACAATTTTATTAGGAAAATTATTAAAAGTTAATCCGTTTGACCAGCCTTCAGTTGAATTGATTAAAGAAGAAACAAGAAAAATACTATCTTAGCGTTAAAAAAATAATTTTTGATATACCATAGTTTCTTTTTTCAATTATTTTAAAAAAGTTTGAAAATTCATCTATTGTCTTCCTATTTCTATGAATTATTATAACTCCATTACTTCTCAATATTTTATATTTGTATATTAATTCTAGAATATCTTTTATTTTTTTTTCTTTATAGGGAGGATCTAAAAATATTATATCAAATTCTTCATGCATATAATTAAAAAAATTTTTATCAAAAATATTTTTTTCAATTATTTTGTAATTTTCAAATTCAGTAAATATATTAACATTTTTTTTTAAAATATTTAAAATAGGTTTATAGTTCTCAACGAAATAAACTTTTTTTACTCCTCTAGAAAGACATTCTATACCGAATGATCCAGTACCTGAAAATAAATCTAAAATATTAGAATTTTTTAAATCAATATTTAAAAGTTTTGAGTGTTTAACAAGATTAAATATTGACTCCTTAGCTAAATCTTTAAGCGGTCTAGTATTTTTATCACTAGGCTGAATAATCTTTTTACCTTTAAATTTTCCAGAAATAATTCTCATTTATCAATTATTTGATATCCAATATCTCTTCTATAATATTTGTTGCTCCAATTTAATTTATCTAAAATTTTTAAAGCTTTAGCTCTTGCTTTTTTAAGGTTTTTATCGACTACTGTAGAATTTAAGACTCTCCCACCGTTGGAAAATATTTTGCCATTATTTTTTTTTAGAGTACTTGCGTGAAATAATTGTATTTTTTTATTTGTTTTAATTGATTTTATATTTTTAATTTCTTTTAATTTTTTAAATTTTTTAGGATAACCTTTGCTAGCAGCGACAATTGTTATTCCATAATCCTTAGTCCAATTTATTTTCTTTGCTTTTAATTTATTTGTTATAGTTGATAGGACTAAATCTAATAAATCACTTTTCAATCTCATCATCAAAACCTGGCACTCTGGGTCTCCAAAACGAATATTGTATTCTATTAATTTTGGTTCATTTTTTTCTATCATCAGTCCCGCATATAATATTCCTTTATATGGATAGCCAATTTTTTTCATTCCTCTTAGAGTAGGTTCAATTATTTTTTTCTTAATTTTTTTTTCAACCGCTGGTGAAATTAAAAAAGATGGAGAATAAGCTCCCATTCCTCCAGTGTTTAAACCTGTATCTTTTTCTCCAATTCTCTTATGATCTTGTGCAGTTCCAATAGGTATATAATTTTTTCCGTCTGTTATAATAAAATAACTCGCTTCTTTACCCTTTAAAAATTCTTCAATTATAACTTTTTTTGAAGATTTGAATTTACCTTTTAATATATGTTTTATATCTCTGAGAGCGTGTTCTTTTGTATTGCAAATAGTTACTCCCTTTCCTCCAGCTAATCCATCTGATTTAACAACAATCGGTGTATTAAATTTTTTTAAAGCTTGTTTTGCCTCTTTTAGTTTTGTAATTTCTCTATACTTAGCAGAAGGAATTTTAAAATCTTTACATATTTTTTTCATAAAAATTTTTGAACCCTCTAACTTAGAAGCATTCATGCTTGGCCCAAAAACCTTAATTTTTTTTTTTTTGAAAAAGTCTGTTATTCCTCTTACGAGTGGTATTTCAGGTCCAATAATTAATAATTCAATTTTTTTTTCAATAACAATTTCATAAATTTTTTTGAAGTCATTTATATCAGCTTGAATATTTTCACTAATTTCAGAAGTTCCTGCATTTCCAGGTATACAATATAAATTATTAATTTTTTTTGACTGTTTTAATTTATAACAAATTGCATGCTCTCTGCCCCCACTTCCAATTATTCCAATATTCATGTAATACTTTATAAACTAAAAATGTTAAAAAAATTAGCAAAATTAAAATATCTTCCTAATAATTTTACAATAATAGAGGAGGGTGATCATGTAGTTTGTGCTGTTTCAGGTAAAAAAATTAGACTGGAAAATCTTACTTATTGGAGTGTTGATTTACAAGAACCTTATTATTCTTATATAGAAGCGGATACAAAGAGAGGAAAAAAATAAAAATTTATTTCCATCTATTGTGAGACCATATCCACTGATTTGGATTCTTAAGTATCATTTTTTCTAATAAATGGTTTAATTCTGTAGTTATTTCCAAATTAGATTGTTTTTTATCAAAAATTATAGGCCTATTAAAATATATCTTAAAATTAATATTATTAACTCTTTCTACATATACTGGCACAACCTCACAATCATACTTCTTAATTAGTTGAGCAGGAATAGTTGTTGTTAGACAATCTTTGTTGAATAGTTTAGCATAAATACCTTCGCTGACTCTTTGATCAATCATCAATGCAATTGAGTAACCTTTTTTAATCATTTCAATGAGCTCTCTGGATCCTGCTTTGCCTTTTTTTATTTGGTTTTTACAAATATTGTTTACTCTAATTTGTTCCATAGTTTTGTTTAAAAAAAAATTATTTAATGGACGATAAATTGCAGCCACATCTACTCCAAACTTATCAATGTACATTGCCATTAATTCAAAATTATTAAAATGGCCTGAAATAAAAACTACTTGCTTTTTTTCTTTTTTAATTTTTTCTAAATTTTCTAATCCATGAATCTCTACAAAATCATCCAGCTCTCCAAATTTAAATTTATTTAAAAAACTATATTCAGCTAAGATTCTTCCGTAATTTCCCCACATTTCCTTAATAATTTTATTCCTGTCATTATTTGAAGAACCAATATTAGAAATTTCTAAATTTCTGATAATTTTCTTTTTGGAACGAAAAATGGGACCAAAAAATTTACCAATTATTTCACCAAAATCTGATCCTTTTTTATATCCTAAAATTTTAAAAATAATAAATAATAACTTAATTACTATAAACTCTAAAAAATATTTAATTATTTTCATAAACTTTTTTTTATTAAATTAATTAACTGATCTTTTTCTTTAATTTCTAGCTCATTATCAAATTTTTCTATATCTTTTCTTAAATTTCTATCAATTCGAAAATAATCTTTTTCGGTTGTTACTAACATATACCCTAGATTATTTGCTTCTATTTTCATATTTTCCAAATCTTCTTTTTTATAATTATAATGATCAGGAAAAGATTTAAAATTTTTAACATCTAAATTATTTTTTTTTAAAAGATCACAAAAATTGGTAGGATTTCCTATCCCAGCGAAAGCAAAAATTTTTTTATTAATAAATTTATTTAAATTTTTTGGTTTATATTGAGAGTAAAAAATTTTTAAGTTGCTAATATTATTAATCTTTCTCTCTATATTTAAATCTTTATCTCCATTTATTATAACGCAATTTGCTCTTTTTAATGAATTTAGTCCTTCCCTAAGAGGACCTGACGGAATTAAAAATTTATTTCCTAACCACTGATTTTTATTAAAACATAAAATTGAAAAATCTTTTTTAATACTAAAATCCTGAAAACCATCATCTAAAATTGCTATATCATTTTGATTTTTAATAAGCTCTTTTATTGCATCTATTCTATTTTTATTAGAAAAAACTCTGCCTGTTTCTTTAAGAAAATTTATTTCGTCTTCTAAATAATTATAATATTTTTTAACAAAAGCAGGATTTTTTCCAAATGATCTAGTTAAATTGAAAACTTCTTTTGCTAGAGGTGTTTTTCCTGTACCTCCCAAGTAAATATTTCCTATACAAATAATTGGAATACTAAATTTTTTTTTCTTTTTAAATTTATTTATTTGAGAAAAAAAAAAATATATAAATGAAAATGGTAATAATAATATTGACCATATTGATAATTTAGTCTGATCCCAAAATTTAGGTTTTTTAAATTTCATTTAGCAATAATTGTTAATTTCTTTATAATTATTTTCTAATATTTTTTTCCCTAATAAATATAATTTATTTACATTTTTTTTTGATTTATTTTTCTTTTTATGATTTTTAATTATTATTAATTTTGCATCATTAATATTTTTTATTTTTGATGCAATTTTAATTTTACTTAATAATTTATAAACCTCCCTAAAATTATCAATATTAGACCCATGCATAACTTTGCAACCAGCTCTAGCTGCTTCAAGAGGATTTTGACCTCCTCTTTTTATTATTGAACCTCCTAAGTAAACAATTTTACATATATTTAAAAAGATCTTAGTTTCTCCATAAGTATCAACTAAATAAATATCTAGATTTTTATTTGGCCTATTTTTTGAACTATGCAAATAGACATTCAAACCGATTTTCTCTAATTCATTTTTAATACCGTTTATCCTATTTATATGCCTAGGTATAATTATTGAGATTGATCCCTTATAAATTTTTTTAAGCTCCAAATGAATTTTTCCACAAAAAAGCTCTTCGTTAAAATGAGTACTGATAGCTCCAAAAATAATTTTTTTATTATTTAAAAATTTAAATTTTTTTTTACTTATATTATTTTTTAAACTTAGACTTGTATCTGAGAATTTAAGATTTCCCAAATTTTTAACTTCTTTAACACCTAATTTTTTTAGAAAAGTTTTACTTTCATTATTTTGTGACAAACCAAGGTCAAATTTACCAAATAAATTTTTTGAAAAATTTTCAATAGATTTCCACTTTTTAAATGTTTTTTTGGTTATTCTTGCATTAAGCAATATAAGATTAATATTTCTTTTTTTAATATTGATTATTGTATTTGGCCAGATTTCAGACTCTATAAAAAAAACTGTATGTGGCTTCCAAAAATTTAAAAACTTATTAATTAAAAAATTAGAATCTATTGGAAAAAATTGATGTATAGTTTTTTTTAGTTTAAAATTTTTTAAAACTTTTGATGAACTTAATGTAGAAGAAGTAACAAGAATTTGTGAAATTTTTTTATTTTTTTCTAATTTTTCTATAATCGGCATAACACTTAGTATTTCACCAACACTTGAACCATGAAACCAAATAAGCTTACCTTTATTTCTATTTAGAGAGGAAATAGAAAATTTCTCCATAAACCTAATTGGATGTTCTTTATTTTTTATAATTCTAAATATAATAATTAAAGGTGAGATTAATAAAACTAAACAAATTAATATTCGATAAATTAATAACATTAATCTTTTCTTAACTGCTTTTCATAAAAATTCTTATAAATTTTTGAATTATTTAAAAGGCTTTCATGATCACCTTGATCTACAACTTTTCCCTCATTAATAACAAAAATTTTATCAGCATTTAATATTGTTGACAATCTATGAGCAATTATTAAAGAGGTTTTATCTTTAGTTAAATGAATTATTGCTTTTTGAATTTTATTTTCAGTTTCTGCGTCAAGAGATGATGTAGCTTCATCTAGCAATATAATCTTTGTCTTTTTTAAAATTGCTCTAGCAATTGACAATCTTTGCTTTTCTCCTCCTGATAGTCTAACTCCATTTTCTCCAATCATAGTATTAAATTTATCTTTTAGGTTAGAGATAAATTCTGTAGCATAAGCAAGTTCTGCTGCTTCATATATTTCTTTATCTGAAGCATCTAAATTTGCATATCTAATATTATTTATAACAGTATCGTCAAAAAGAGTTGTGTCTTGACTAACAATAGATATATTTTTTCTTAAAGAGTTCAAATTTACATTATAAATTGATTGTCCGTCAATTTTTATATCCCCAGTGAAGGGATCATATAATCTTGGAATTAAATTTAATATAGTTGATTTACCAGCTCCACTTAAACCTACAAAAGCTGAGATTTTACTTCCTTCGATATTTAAATTAACTGAGTTCAAAGTCTTATTTTCAGATTCTTTTATATAAGAAAAATTAATATCTTTAAAAACTATATTTCCATTTGTTATTTTCAATTCATCACAATCTTCTTTTTCGGATATTTCATTTTTAATGTCCAGAATAGGTATTATTCTTCTTCCAGCAGATAGACCCATATTAATTCCAATATTTAATGTAGCTAATGACCTGACAGGTTGATATGCAAGCATCATTGCGGCTAGAAATGAAAAGAAATTATTTATTTCAAGTTCATCTGATAAAATTAGTTTGCCAGAATAAAAAATTAAAAAAGCTATCATTATTCCTGTCAAAGTTTCCATGATTGGTGTTGATCTTACAAAAACAATATTAATTTTTTTTACTTTGTTTGCTAAACTTGAAATAAACTCCTCAGATCTATTTTTTTCATAATTTTCTCTTTGGAAAATTTTGATTAACTTATGATTTTTAAAAATTTCAACTAAATGCTTATTTAAAAAACCAGATCTTTCTTGGGCTTGCGTTGAAACTTTGCCCATTCTTTTCCCAAGACTTTTTGCAGCAATTGATGCTAGAGGTATCATTACAATCGCAACAAGAGATAATTTCCAGTTTTGGTAAAACATCACAATTAATAATCCAATCAATGTTAGAGAATCTTTAAAGAGATTTAGCAAATTAATACTTAAAACATTTTTAATTAATTCAACATCATAATTTAAATTTGATATATATTTTCCAGAATGCTTGCCCTCAATAAATTGTGTATCAGATTTTATAAAAGATTTTACCATATCTGATTGAATATTTTTTTTTACATCTTCAGCAACATTGATGAGTAAAACCTTGGCAATGTATAGAGAAAGTCCTTTAGTTGCGAAAGCAGCGATTATTAAAATTGGGATTAAATAAATTAATGTTTGATCTTTATTTAAAAATAATTTTTCTACTGCTGGGTCTAATAACCATGCTATAGAAGATGTACTTCCTGCTACTGCAACTGAAAATAGTACAGCTAGTAAAATTTTTTTTATATGCTCTTTAGTATACTGATTATAAAATCTTTTTAAAATTTCTAAATCTTTCATATAAATAAATTAGTTTTTTCAAAAAAAATTATTAAAAATATAACTAATCCTAAAAAATTATTACTCTTAAATTTCATATAGCAAGAGCTAGGAATATTAATTTCAAGTTTTTTGGTTTGAAAAATAAATAAATGAACCAAAGGTAATATTAAAAGAATAAAATAAATATTTTTAAAATTCATAAATACTCCAGTCAGAATTAAAGAAAAAATAAAAATAAAATAACAAAAAGAAATAAAAACTTTGGGATTATTTTTAAATTTTATTGAAGTTGATTTTACTCCGATTATTTCATCATCCTTAATATCCTGATACCCATATATGGTGTCATATCCAAGTGTCCAAAATATGGCTCCAATATAAAATATAATCGGTATTAGGCTGATATTATCTTGAATTGATATCCATCCTAATAACAAACCGAAGTTAAAAGTTATTCCTAAAAAAAGTTGAGGCCAATATGTAAACCTCTTCATTAATGGATAAGCAAATGCAAAAGGCATGGAAGCAATTGCTAGAATAATTGTTAAATTATTAAAATTGATTAAAACTAAAAAGGCTAACCCACATAAAATTATACAGTATATAACCGCCAGTTTTATAGAAATTTTTCCTGAGGCTACAGGCCTATTTTTTGTTCTATCCACTTTTTTATCAAAGCTTTTGTCAGTTATATCATTAACTATACATCCTGCAGATCTCATAAATACTGATCCTAAAAAAAATAAAGTTGAATAAAAAAAAAATAAATTTAGACCTTCTTCAAAGTTGTATGCCATAGTAATACCCCACAGACATGGCCAAAATAACAACATATAACCTATTGGTTTATCTAACCTTGTTAATTCTATAAATAATTTTAGATTTTTCATTATAATTTACTTGTAAATAACAAAGCCTAGATTCATAATCAAATTGATTCGTTATGAATGTAGATTACACAGTTACAGCTCTTATGTTTCCTGCAATTCCACTTATTATGAGTGTATATAGCAATCGTTTTCATACTTTAAGTGCTCTGATAAGAAAAATTCATGATGAGTATGTTTTTGAAAAACATACACCTCCAGAATGGAAAAATCAGTTAATTAATTTAAATAATAGAATTAGTGTATTAAAATCTACTATTCTTTTTTCAGCTTTTGGATTTTTATTTAATATGCTTACTGTTTTTGCTTTATTTTTAGATGAAGTTTTTATTGCAAGGTTAATTTTTGGATCATGTTGTTTATCTATGATGATTTCAATTATTTTTTTTATAAGAGAAATACAAATATCAACTAAAGCATTAAAACTTCATATTTCAGATATGGATGTACCTCTTAAGGAATAATAATTATAGGGCCAGTAGTCTTCCTATTTTCTAAATCTTGATGAGCTTGACTACAATCTTCCATTTTATATTTTTTTGAAATTTTGATATTAACCTTTTTAGATTTAAACATTTGAAAAACTTTATTAGTTGCTTCCTCCAATAATTCTCTTGTACCTGTGTACTGCATAATACTTGGTCTTGTTAAGAATAATGCTTTTGGCTGTATAGATTTAGCAATTACAACTGGTTCTAAGGGCCCAGAAGCATTTCCAAAACTAACCATCATACCTCTCGTTTTTAAAACTTCTATAGAACCGTTAAAAGTATCTTTGCCCACCCCGTCATAAACAACTGAGACTCCTTCTCCGTTTGTAATTTCCATTACTTTTTTTGAAAAATCTTCTTTTGAATAATTTATTATAAAATCATAACCATTATCTTTTGCCTTTTTAACTTTTTCTTCTGATCCAACAGTTCCGATCACTTTACACCCAAGGGCTTTTGCCCATTGCCCAAAAATTTGTCCAACACCACCTGCAGCAGCGTGAAATAATATAGTTTCACCTGATTTTACAGGATAGGTTTTATGTAATAAATAAAATGTAGTTATTCCTTTTGTCATTAAAGTTGCAGCTATTTCTAAATCAATTTCTTCAGGTACTTTTATCAAGGTTTTTATTGGAAAGTTCCTATGTGTAGAATATGATCCTAGAGGAGCAGAACAATATGCAACTCTATCTCCAACTTTAAAGTTATTTACTTCTTTACCAATTTTTTCAATAACTCCAGCTCCCTCTAAGCCAATGCCTGATGGTAGACTTAATGGATATAACCCAGAGCGATGATAAGTATCTATATAATTTAAACCAATAGCGTGATTTTTTATTGTTACTTCTTTTAGACCTGGCGCCTCTAAATTTATATCCTTAATTTGAAGAACTTCAGTTCCACCTGTTTTTGAAATAATTACAGCTTTCATTATTTTATAAATGTACCATTATGGTAATCTTGTACTGCCTCTAATATTTCCGATTTAGTATTCATTACGAATGGTCCACCTCTTGCTATTTGTTCACCAATAGGTTTTCCTGATATTAGTAGAAATTTTGAATTTGTTATAGAAGAAACTTTAAGTTTTACTCCTTTTTTAAGAAGAATGAGAGTTGAATCATTTATTTTACTATGATTTTGATTCCCAATTTTAATTTCACCATTTATTAAATATATAAATGAATTATGATTTAAAGATAAATCAAAAATAAATTTTTTATCTTTTTTAAGTTCTATATCAAAATAAATAGGATCAATATTATGTTTTTTAATAGCTCCTTCAACTTTATCAAATTTACCAGCAATAACTTTTACTTTTTTATCATTATCTTTATGAGATCTGATCTGATCTGAGTCAATATAAATATAGTTTGGTTTACTCATCTTTAATTTTGCTGGCATATTTATCCACAATTGAAAACCATGAAGTTTACCATCGGACATTGCGGGCATCTCTGAATGAATAATACCGCTACCAGTTTTCATCCATTGCACATCACCTGATTTCATTCTTCCTTTAGCTCCAGTACTATCTTCATGTTCAAACTCACCTTCAATCATGTAAGTCACTGTTTCAATTCCTCTATGAGGATGAGGAGGGAAACCACCAATGTAGTCATTTTTATTATCTGATCCGAATTCATCTAGCATTAAGAATGGATCCAAGTAATCAGGATTAACTCCAATACTTCTTTTTAATTTTACTCCTGCGCCATCAGAGGATGGAATTGGATTTATAATTTGTTTTACTTCAATATCTGACATTTATATTTTAAACTTTTTGTCTAAACTAAAATCTTTTGTTCCATTAATAAATATAAATAAAAAGCCGCCCGCTAAAGCGATATTTTTTAAAAATGATGTTATTTGCATTTGATTACTAAAGTCATTGTGAAATATAATTGCAGTAGCTATACAAAATAAACTTAATAATACTGCAGAAATTTTTGCATGGTATCCGATAATAATTAAAATTGGTCCTACTATTTCTAAAATAATTGCTGGTATTATTAAAATTCCTGGCATTCCAAAGCTTTCCATCCAAGTTATAACACCTTCATAATTATTTATCTTAGTAAAACCATTAAGTAAAAATAATATAGAAATTAAAATTCTTCCTATTAAATCTAGAAAATTTATCATAACTTCTTTCCAATTAATTCTTTATTTATAAAATATCAAGTAGGTGATTTAACCTAGTAATTTCATATTGTGGCTTATAATCAAGATAATCAAAGACGCTATCATTTCTATTTACCCAAATAGAATTATATCCATAATTTCCACCTCCGGATACATCCCAAGTATTAGAGCTTAAAAAAACGACTTCTTCTTTTTTTATTTTAAATTTATTTATTGGTATATCATAAACCTTATAATCTGGTTTAAAAGTTCCTACCTCTTCGATTGAAAAAATATCATCAAATATACTTTCTAAATTATTACTCTTTACTAATTGATTTAGAAGGAAAGGTGTTCCATTAGAAAGAATAGCAAGTTTATATTTTTTTTTTTTTAATGTTTTTAAAACCTGATTTACCTCAGGAAAGGTTGAAAGAATTTTGTATAGATTTAACAAATCATTTTTCATTGATGCATCTATTTTAAAAACTTTCATTGATTTATCTAGACTATCCTCTGTTATCTGCCAAAAATCTTTATGTCTTTTCATAAGACTTCTTAACCATGTATATTCTAATTGAGTAGTTCTCCAGTAATCTGCAAAAGCTTCCCACTTACGACCAATTTTGTCTTTACATTTTTTAGCAGCAGAATTTACATCAAATAAGGTGCCGTAAGCATCGAATATTATTGCTTTAATATTTTTCATAAATAAACTTATATAAATGAGCAATATTAGATTATTTTTCCAAAAAAGTTTATCATTAAATTCGATTTCAAAACTTGATAAATACCAATCACATTATTTAGTAAAAGTAATGAGGTTAAATATTGGAGAGAGCTTTTCTTTATTCAATGAAAAAGGAGAGTGGAGAGCGGAAATAAAAGATATAAGTAAAGGGATTGTAAATTTTTTAGTTAAAAATAAATTAAGATCAGTTTCAAATAATAGAGAAATTTGGCTAGCTTTTTCACCTATTAAATTTAATTATCAAAATTTAATGATACAGAAGGCAACTGAGCTTGGTGTTACAAAATTTATTCCAATTTTAACTGATAGAACAATTGTAAGAAAAATAAATGAAAAAAGATTAAATAAAATTATTATTGAAGCTTCTGAACAAAGCAATAGATTAAATATTCCAAAATTAAATAAAATATCTAATTTAGATACTTTTCTTAAACAAAATCAAAGTACAAATATTATTTTCGGTGATATTAATTCTAATAATAATAATTTAAATATTAAAAATTTAGACCCTATATGTATATTAATTGGTCCAGAAGGCGATTTTACAGCTAGGGAAAGAAATAGCATTTTAAAATTAAAAAATATAATTCCTATAAAAATAAATGAAAATATTTTGAGATCAGAAACTGCCGCTATATCAATTACTTCTATAATATCTTTTAAAATGTTATCTTAGATATTTGTTTATATTATTATAAATATCATTGTAGCTTGCATGATGACTTATTCTGCTTATAAATTTTCCATTTTTTAATAAAATAATTGAAGAGCTGTGGTTGATTAGATATTCTCCATCTTCATCAAATATCTTTTCAGATAAAATTCCCCATGATCTGGACATTACAAATACTTTCTTGGGATCACCTGTTATTCCATAGATTTTATTTTCAAATGTATCCAAATAATCTTTAATTACTTCTGGATTATCTCTTTCAGGATCAATACTAACAAAAAAAACTTTAAATTTTTCTTTTTTTTCTTTCTTTAGGTTGCTTATAACTAAATCTAAATTATTTAAAGTCATGGGACAAATATCAGGACAATTTGTAAATCCAAAGAATATAGCAGTCAAAGGTCCTTCAAAGGAAGTCTCAGTTATTAATTTATTATTTACATCTTTTAAAGAAAAAGGAGATCCTTGAAATTTTTTAACATATTCATCTTCTTTTTTTTCTATTGATAAAAATATGGGCAATAAAATGAATAGAAAAATTACAAAACAACCTGATATTATTGCTATTGATGTTTTTAATTTCATAGTTGCAAAATAATTTATACTAATTATATAAACATCATGTCGTCATTGTTAAAGAAAATATTTGGCACACTAATTCAGAAACCTTGGGAAGAAAGACAAGCATTATTAGATTCTAAACACCAAGGCTATACTTTTAATCTTTCAAATCAAATGACAGCAGTAATTATCATTTTTGGGGTTAGTACAGTTTTATTTAGTCTTATATTTACTGGATATCTTTATACTCTTCCTCCAGAGCAAGATACTACATTTATTTTAAAAACTAATTTATTATGGATTAATACACTTGTACTAATATTTGTAACTTATTTTTTTAATAAAATTAGAATAGATTTAAGTAAAAATTTAACAGATCAAATAAAAAAAAATTTAATTTTTGTTGGAGGTTTGAGTTATTTATTTTTAATTTTACAAATAATTTTGTGGTACCAATTAATGCGTACTGGTAATTTTGTTTCTACAAATAGTTATTTTTCATCATTTTATTTTTTTACAGCTTTGCATGGTGTTCATCTTTTAGGAGGATTGTTCTTTTGGGGAAAAGTAAGTTCAAGAATATTTAAGTTGAAAGAGAGAGATTATGTTAAGGAAGAAAAAAATATAAATGCTTTATCCTTATATTGGTTATTTTTATTTATTGTATGGTTAGTTTTTTTTACAATTATGTTTATTTATAATGATACAGTAATAGCGTGGTGTAAATCTTTAATATCTTAAATTAATTATAAAAATAATACTAAAATAGATCCAACAACAGCAATTATAATTAAAAGTGTATTTACTGACCTTAAATATTTTTTAGTTTCTGGTTTAATTTTGTTTTTAGAGAACGCTCCTGCACCAAATGATATGACAAGAAAAAAAAGTAAAACTAAAACGAGTATTGATATTAATATTCCAAATTTACTGAGCATATAATGTTGATTATATTGGTTTATTTAGTTTAATTTTATGACATTTTGTCATAGGTATTTATACAATTATTATTCTATATAAACATATATATGCACGCAGGTATAATATTTTTGATGGTCATTGTTGGATCCATATTATTTCATATATTTACGCCTTGGTATTGGACAGATATAGCATCTAACTGGAAGGGAATGGATGATACTATAACTCTAACTTTTTGGGTTGGTGGTGGAGTTTTTGTAGCAGTTTGTCTTTTTATGATCTACTGTTTATTTAAATTTTCTTACAAAGAAGGTAGAAAAGTTGAATATAAACCTGAAGATAAAAAATTAGAAAGAATTCTTACTTGGGCAACAACTCTTGGGGTTGCTGCTTTATTAGCACCAGGACTAATTATTTGGAATCAATATGTTAATGTTCCAAAAAATGCAATTGAAATAGATGTTATGGCATGGCAGTGGGGATGGCAATATAGATTGCCTGGAAAAGATGGAAAGTTGGGAACAACAAAAGTTATAAATATAAATGATGATAATCCTTTTGGAATAAATGTTGATGATCCTTTTGGTAAAGATGATGTATTGATACAAGGTGATATTATAAATTTAAAAAATAATAGACCTGTTAAGATTTTATTAAGATCTGTTGATGTTCTTCATAATTGGTATGTACCACAATTTAGAGCTAAGATGGATGCAGTACCTGGAGTTGTTACATTCTATTGGTTTGAACCAAATAAAGCGGGCGAGTATGAGGTATTATGTGCTGAGTACTGTGGAGTTGGACATTATGCAATGAGAGGAGGCGTGGTTGTTCAAGATGAGGAAGATTACAATCAATGGTTAATAGAGCAAGAAACTTTTGCGGATATAATAGCCAAACAAAAAATTCAGGGGATAGATGAAACAAAATTGGCAAAAAAATAAATTAAATGATAAATAGTAAATATAAAAATTATGTCAGAAGATATAAACGATAATAAAACTCTACAAGCTCAATCCTCAGAGACAATCTCTGGAGGAGGTTCTGGCGTTGTTCCAGATATGGATTATGTAAGACCTGCAGAGATTCCAGAACAAGACTTATATCATGGACATTCATTTTGGACTAAATGGATCTTTTGTCAGGATGCAAAAGTAATTGGAGTTCAATATTTTTTAACCGCAGTATTTACTGGAATTGTAGGATTAATATTATCTTGGTTAATGAGATTACAATTAGGTTTTCCTGAATTAGCTGGTTTCATGACTGCTGAGCATTACTACCAATTTGTAACAATGCATGGAATGATAATGGTAGTTTATTTTTTGACTGCCTTATTTCTTGGAGGCTTCGGAAATTATTTGATACCTTTAATGGTTGGAGCGCGTGATATGGTTTTTCCATATGTAAACATGTTAAGTTTTTGGATGTTCTTCGTAGCAGTAGCAGTTTTAATGGCAAGTTTTTTTGTACCAGGAGGGCCAACTGGATCTGGTTGGACATTATATCCTCCACAAGCAATTTTAGAGGGAACCCCAGGATCTGGTGCTGGAATTCTTTTAATGCTAATATCTTTATCACTTTTTGTAATTGGATTTACAATGGGTGGTTTAAATTATTTAATTACTGTGCTGCAAGCTCGTACCAGAGGAATGACTTTAATGAGGATGCCTCTAACAGTATGGGGCATATTTACAGCAACTGTTTTAGCTATGCTAGCATTCCCAGCTTTGTTGGTAAGCTCAATAATGATGACGCTAGATAAGGTTTTAGGTACTAGCTTCTTCATGCCAACGATTTTAAAGGCAGGGGAAGTTTTAGAATATGGTGGAGGAAGCCCTATTCTTTTCCAGCATTTATTTTGGTTTTTTGGTCATCCAGAAGTGTATATAGTTGCATTACCCGCTTTTGGTATTGTTTCTGATTTAATTTCTGTTCATGCAAGAAAAAATATTTTTGGTTATAGGATGATGGTTTGGGCAATAGTAGCTATAGGAGCTTTAAGCTTTTTTGTTTGGGCACACCACATGTATGTTAGTGGAATGAATCCTTGGTTTGGTTTCTTTTTTGCAACTACAACATTAATAATTGCAGTCCCTACAGCAATGAAAGTTTATAACTGGATTTTAACTTTGTGGAGAGGAAATATTAGAATTAATACAGTTATGTTATGGTGTCTTGGCTTTATTGTTACATTTGTAAATGGAGGTATTACAGGAATATTTTTAGGAAATGTTTCAGTAGATGTTCCATTATCTGATACTTATTTTGTAGTGGCTCACTTCCACATGGTAATGGGTATTGCACCATTGATGGTAATTATGGGTGCTGTTTATCACTGGTTTCCATTGGTTGCAGGTAGGATGCTTCATGAAGGTCTAGGTAAATTGCATTTTTGGATTACCTTTTTAGGAGCTTATTCTATTTATTTCCCAATGCACTATTTAGGATTTATTGGAGTGCCAAGAAGATATTTTGAGATGTATGATAGTCCATACATGACATCAGGGGTCGGATTAAATGAATTTATAAGTACGGCAGCTTTTATAGTTGGTGCTGCTCAATTTATTTTAATTTATAATATTATAAAAACTTTGAAAACTGGAAAACCAGCAGGTAAAAATCCATGGAAAGCAAATTCATTAGAATGGTATACTTCGACAGTCCCACCTGAACATGGCAATTTTGGAGATAGACTCCCAGTTGTTCATAGGTGGCCATACGATTATAGTGTTCCAGGGGCTGATGAAGATTTTATGCCTCAGACTACACCACCTAGTGCAGTTATAAATACAAAAGTAGAAAAAACTTAATATTAATAAAATGTCTGAACCAAAAATAGAAGGGTACGAATTTAAACCAGGGTTTAAAGGGATGGCCAGAGATACTGGTTCAGACCAAACGATGTTTAAAGGAGTTCATTGGGGCAAAGCAATGATGTGGATCTTTTTATTAAGTGATACATTTGTATTTAGTTGTTTTTTAATATCTTATATGAAGGGTAGAGCATCAACACCAGTTGAGTGGCCAAACCCAAGTGAAGTATTTGCTTTAGATGCATTTGGTGTTCCAGTTCCTTTGCTCCTAATTGCAATTATGACATTTGTTTTAATTACTAGCAGTGGAACAATGGCCCTAGCAGTAAAATATGGCTACGAGAAAAATAGAAAAATGTGTGGTTGGCTTGTTTTAGCCACTGCTATAGGCGGACTTACCTTTGTAGGAATGCAAGCATTTGAATGGTCGAAACTAATTCATGAGGGAGTTAGACCTTGGGAAAATCCATTTGGAGCTCCACAATTTGGCTCTTTTTTCTTCATGATAACCGGATTTCATGGAACACATGTTTCGATAGGTGTAATTTTTCTATTTATCTATGCATATAAAGTATTTGCAGGCCACTATGATAATGGAAAAAGAGGCTGGTTTACTACAATGAAAGGTGATTATGTAGAAATTGAAATTTTGGGTCTATATTGGCACTTTGTTGATTTAGTTTGGGTATTTATTTTCGCATTTTTTTATTTATGGTAATTTAAATTATGGAAGAAACAAAAAAAAAAGAAGAAGCAACAAGCACACATAAAATAGGTATTTATCTTTGGATTTGGGGCTTGTTATTTGTACTAAGTTTTTTTTCTTATATGGTTGACTGGTATCAATTTCAGGGATTGTTAAGATGGTCATTAATTTTATTTTTTATGTTTTTGAAAGCTGGTTTAATTATGGCTTTCTTCATGCATTTATTTTGGGAAAGATATGCTTTAGTAAATGTTTTATTATGGCCGATGACAGCAATAGCTTGCTTTATTGGTTTAATGGTTGCAGAAGGCAAGTACACATTATTTACAAGATTATTTTATTTTTTTATAGGAGGGCAATAATAAATGGATGGATATACATACCTTGCAGGTTTCTTAATACTATTTGTTTTATTTATATACCTTACTTGGTTCGGCTATTCTGTAAAAGTTGAAAATGAAAAAGAGAGAGGTGAGGAAATTAAAATAAACCCTTATGACAATTTACCTCTCCATAGAAAATTAATTGATAAGAAAAATAGTAAAATTGGAGTGTTTGATTTAGGTAATCACATTCTTATTATTGGAATAATACTTACAGTTATATTTGTATCTATAAACGTAGATTAAATGTGTCTAGCAATACATTAAAAACTAAATCATCTAATACAATAGACTCAAATTCTTTTTTTGAGTCTTTATTATTATTGTTAAAGCCACGAGTAATGTCATTAGTTATATTTACTTGTGCAGTAGGTTATGTAACATCTAATTCAACGATTGACACAGTAAATGCAATAGCAGGAATAATAATGGTAGCTTTAGGCGCGGGTGCTGCTGGATGTTTGAATATGTGGTATGATGCTGACATAGACGCCATAATGTCAAGAACTTGTTTAAGACCAATACCAACTGGAAAAATTAAAAAAAATTATGCTTTAATATATGGAATCTTATTATCTTTTATTTCAGTAATTAGTTTAAATTATTTTACTAACACTTTATCAGCACTACTTTTGCTATTTACAATATTATTTTATATTTTCGTTTATACGATATGGTTAAAGAGAAAAACCCCTCAAAATATTGTTATTGGTGGAGCAGCAGGAGCGCTACCTCCAATTATAGGTTGGACTATTGCAACCAATTCAATTTCTTTAGAGCCTATAAGTTTATTTTTAATTATATTTTTTTGGACACCTTCTCATTTTTGGGCGCTAAGCCTTTATAAAGCTGGAGATTATAAAAAAGCAAAAATACCAATGCTTCCCGTTTCAGATGGTATTGAAAAAACAAAAATATATATATTTGTTTACTCTTTATTAATGATTCCAGTCATTATATTGCCTTATCTAATAAATTTTGCAGGATTAAAATATTTAATTCCATCAATTATTCTCACTTTTTATTATAATTATATTTGTTATGAATTATTAAATTATAAAAAAAATAAATTTGATTCAAAAAAAGCAAAAAAAATTTTTACTTACTCTATTTTTTATTTATTTATAATTTTTGTATTATTTCTTATAGATAGCCTAATTTAATATTGCCAGTTTAGATATAAGAGAGTATCTATAAATTCTATGAATTATGTAAGTACTAGAAATAATAAGATTGAGCTAAACTTTAAAGATGTTTTTATTAAAGGTCTAGCTGACGATGGTGGCTTGTTTGTTCCAAAAAATATTAAAGTATTTGATCTTAAAGATTTAAATAAATTAAAAAGTTTGAATTATAATGATTTAGCCTTTGAAATTTTATTTCCGTTTTGTTCAGATTTTGTAAATCAGGAAGATCTTAAGACTATTATTAAAAAGTCATATTCTACTTTTAGAGAAAATGAAGTTGTAAAAATAAGTGATTTAGAAAATATAAAATTACTAGAATTATATCATGGACCCACTCTTGCATTTAAAGATATAGCAATGCAATTTATTGGAAACTTATATGATCATTATTTGAGTAAAAATAATAATTATTTGAATGTGGTAGTGGCTACTTCAGGAGATACAGGTGCTGCTGCAATAGATGCTATTAAAGGAAAGAATAATATGAATATTTTTGTTCTACATCCGAATAATAAAATTTCTAAAGTTCAAAGAAGATTAATGACAACTGTGAATGAAAAAAATGTTTTTAATATTGCAGTTGAGGGAAATTTTGATGATTGTCAAAATTTAGTAAAAGCAATGTTTTCGGATCTTGAATTTTCTAAAAGTATAAAAATGACTGGTGTAAATTCAATTAATTGGGCAAGAATAATTGCTCAAGCTGTTTATTATTTTTATGGTTACTTTAAACTTAATCCCAATAAATCTATATCTTTTTCGGTTCCTACTGGAAACTTTGGAGATGTTTTTGCAGGTTATCTTTCAAAGAAAATGGGCTTACCAATAGATAAACTTATTGTAGCAACAAACGAAAATGATATCTTGCATAGAGCAATTTCAAAAGGGGATTATATTTCAAAAAAAGTTCAACAAACAATCTCACCGAGCATGGATATTCAGCTAGCTAGTAACTTTGAAAGATTAATTTATTATATAAATAATTCTAATTCTGAAATAACAAAAGATATAATGAAAAAAATTAAGCAAAATACATATAAAATTAAAAAATCAAATTTAGAAAATATTCAAAAAGATTTTTTATCTGAAAGTTGTAGTGAGAAAGAAACTTTAGATATCATTAAAAAAAATTACGATAAAAATAATGTTATATTAGATCCCCATACAGCTGTTGGAGTAGGGGTTGCAAATAAATTATCTTTTAATGATTGTTTCGTTTTATCAACTGCTCATCCATGTAAATTTCCAGATGCAACAGATAATGCGATAAAAAGACACAAAAATTTACCAGACGAGCTTAAACATGTGCTTAACAAAGATGAAAAATTTGAGGTGCTAAAAAACGACATTGAAGAAGTAAAAAACTTTGTTAAAAGCAAAATATGAAATTAAAGATCAATGACTCTATTCCAGAGGCTAAAATTTATATTTTAAAAGACGGAAATCCAAAGGAGCAAAGCATTAAAGAAACTTTAGGAAGCAGCAAAGTATTATTATTTGGATTACCAGGGGCGTATACTTCTACATGTTCAAAATTTCATCTACCAGGGTATGTAAAGAATGTTAAAAAACTCAAAGCCAAAGGAATTAACAAAATATTCTGTATTTCTGTTAATGATCCACATGTCATGAATGCCTGGGGCGAAGCTAATTATGTAGAAAATAATATAACAATGTTAGCTGATCCATATTTATCATTTACAAAATTAATTGGTGCAGAAATTGACAGAAATTCAAAAGGTATGGGAATTAGATCTAGTCGTTACGCTATGATTATTGAAAACTTAAAAGTCCAAAATATCCAAGAAGAAGAA
>MDSW01178990.1_pt1 | contig 25414 bp, 20 predicted proteins | sample 811171 | NCBI WGS metagenome assembly MDSW01 (sample SAMN05326641, study PRJNA326480) | marine metagenome | isolation source: seawater | place: Atlantic Ocean: North West | collected 2012 | reverse complement strand
TTTGTACGTGTTTTTAGTCACGAGTACGTTTTTTAGGTGGATTTTTTCGAATTACGTAGAGGACTACCTTAAACTCCATCATTCCTGCCGTCATCTTCGCATTCATAGCCAGTCCCAAATCTCCACGCATTTTCTGCTTCTCGTGCGAGTTTCACGCTGTTGATGTAAGTCGGTTTTATTTCCTTGTGTGGTATAGAGGGCATATTTTTAGTATGCTTTTTGGGTTGAGGCGACTTCACTTAGGTGTCCAATTTACATTTTTTTGGTTTGTATAAAAACCCTAAAAATATACAAATCACTTATCAAATAGGGAAGTACTACGCCCTTTAAGCCCTGAATTAGCCTTGATGCGACAGAGTACACGTACTGTACTACGCCCTTTAAGCCCTGAATTACGTAGTACCTTCGTACACGTAGTCTATTTTCATACAAAGGTATTTCATCACCTTCATAAAACACGAAGGTACAATACAAGATGCACGTGAGTTGCACGTGTACGTGTAGTGGACATGTACACCACGTGTACGATGTACGTACCTTCGTAGCAGTGATGTAGATATGTCATAATATGATGCCATACCTTCGTATCATATAGTATGTATGATCATAGACTAATATATAATGTGCGCGCATGTGTGTGTGTGTAGGTCTGCTCTGATACAGCGAGATAGATTGGTATTGGCTACTCGCAGTTAAGTCAAGAGCCAGCAGGGACTTTCTTTAGAAATCATGTTTCGTATTTCAGTAAAGGATGAATATTAATAACACTGAGTCAAAACAAAATGAAGGAACTTTAGGGAGCAGCAGAAAACGTGGTACATGTGCGAGCGAAAGGCGACAACCCCACACTTTTTTCCTCCGAATCAAAGATAAGTTGTTAGAGCAACAACTAAAACACGAATATCCATATATTTCTACTTTGGGTTTCGAAGCACCAGAATCACCGAATCCCCGCGCAAGAACATCTTGCTGATGAAACGCTCTTTGTGAATGGGGGTTGTTCTTTTGACACCTTTACCCGTCTTGGATACTTCCAACCAGTACTCCTTTACGTTCTCGAGCACCATGTTGCAGTGACGATCAAAGGCTTTGATTTGTCCGAGCAGCTTTCTATTGTTTCTGCAGTTGATCAAAACCTGGGAATTTGTCTTGACGCTCTGGGTGAGTACCGAAAGAGGACCGGTATCGAACTCTTGATCCTCAAATTTGTCAGCCTGCAAATCGAAGAACAAGCACACAAAGTCAGTGCAGGTATGACTAGGGTGTGTCAAAAAGAGGCCGAGGCCTCTTCACTCTTGCTAGGCATTCTATGTAATTGTTTGCATATTTATATGATACGACCAACCACGTGGCATACCTCTCCTGTCATCCCTGAGTCTGAAACTCAGTAATCTGTCGGTCTCTTGACGATTAAATACGTGTCAGTCTTGCTTCAGGATAATTCGCGGTCGAGAGCAAGTACGACTTTCAGATACCTTCGTATAAAGAAATAGCGCTACACGGGTCACAAGAGGGCTCCTATCCTACGTGTACATACAGCTGTGCACGTACACGTACAGTAATAACTTACATATTATTATTATTGTACCTTCGAAGGTACTTTCGTACCTTACTTCTTCGTACGTACTTTCGTACTTTCGTACTTTATTTATTTCGTACCTTCGGTAGGACATATATCGTTGTGGTGAGAGGCTGCTGTATGTGTTCCGGGGGTACACGTACATACAGTACTACGCTTAAAGGGTTGATCGCTTCGCGGTCATTTTACCCTTAACTCTTTCATATCAACGCTAATTCGCGGCTTAAAGGGCGTAGGCCTTCTCTATCAAAACCGAAGTTGATAGGTGATTTTTGTACATTAGGGTTTAAAAAAAACCAAAAAAATGTAAATTGGAAACCTACGGTACACGTACTGTACTGTAGTGTATGTAGCAAATAATGTCAACTTAAGACAACACTCGTAATAAATAAATATTAGCCCTATGTATTCTGTATCTATTGACGTCTCACGAACCGAATCCAAGCAAGTATGTCAGATTTACAATCCCTGATTTCTTGAAGAAATATGTTGAGGACGCTGACGACATTGAAGACAACATCTTTGATTACAAACCTAAAGAATATATCTTTGAATGGGATACAATCAGGGTGAAGGAGTATCAAATCACCCCTGAAGCCTATGGTGTCTATTTCGTCTATGAAACGCACGAAGGTGTAATAAAACACTACAAAATTGACGATTTTCAGGATGGCGGCTGGAATTTTAAATGTTTTCCCAAATACAGTGTACGTGTACGGTACGTGTACGTGTACGGTAGATAGTTGATTGTATTTACGTACTATTATATATATATATATATATATATACTTCTGTACATACACATACATCTACTACCTTCGGAGGTATATAGCGTATGTATATGTAGTAATAAATAATAACTACATACGTACCTTCAAGGTACGTACGTAGCTACCTACGTACCGTCAAAGGTACGAAGGTATAATAAAACATGCAGTACCTCCGTACGTTCTCGTTGTTTTAAATTTGAACTTATACCTTACTATAGCCCACCCTGGCATTCACATACCCATATAAAACTGACCTTTGAAGATAGTCTAGTGAAAGTGTGATATGTACACTACTAGAGCTAGCTAGCTAGCTACCTTTTAGCCCTAATTTTTAGTACGGAAGTATGGAAGTACATATGTACGTAGCTATCATACCTTCATATGCATACACTATTGTGAATAGAGCAATATATGGACTACACTAATTTGTCTTCCTTTTCGAGTTCAGAGTGCCTACTTACACTTTGAGTCGCTGAGAAACCAAATCATATCAAAGGCCGAGGAGCTCGATCATGATCGCATTTTGAGCATGCATGCGATTCTCAGCTTCTTGGAAAACTAGTGAGAATTCGGCCTCCATAACTTCATCTGTACATTCTAGCCCTCGCTCTGCTGGGAGGCAGTGCATAAATTTACACTGAGGGCCGGCAATGGCAAAAAGGGCAGAGTTAATTTGGAAACCCTCAAAAGCCTTGTATCGAGATTCAGCGTCTTCCTTCTGCCCGGCATTCATCGAAGCCCACACGTCGCCATAAATGACATCAGCACCTTTTACCGCCTCAAAAGGATCGTGAGATATTTCAACTGTGGATATACCTGCAGCCTGAGACTGGACAGTGAGAGTATAATCGGGTTCAAATCCCCTCGGACAGCAACATACAAAATGGATGGGATACACGGCCGCCAGTTCAAGCCAGCTATGTACAATATTATTGCCGTCACCGACATAAACGATTTTTTTCCCTCGCAAGTCCCCAAATGCCTCCTTTATAGTGAGTGCGTCTGCCATTATCTGACATGGATGGTTGAAGTCTGTAAGTCCATTCACTACAGAGACTGATCCATATGTCGCAAGATCGAGGACATCTTGGTGTGCAAAAGTGCGCGCCATGATTATGTCGTTGAATCGTGAGAGAACACGTGCAATATCCCGGGTTTCTTCACGACCTCCAAAACCAATGTCATTTGGTCCAAGGTACACTGCATGACCACCCAATAGATGGAAGCCTGTCTCAAATGACACACGAGTGCGCAAAGAAGGCTTCGTGAAAATCATGCAGAGAGTTTTGCCCTCAAATGGACGATATGAGCGATCACCTGAGACAAGCATTGACTTGACTTCGGCTGCGCGGGTAAGCAGTGCATCAATTCTCGCCTCGTCAAGGTCGTTTATGTGAAGAAAGCTGGGTGCGCATTCAACTTCTTCAGATGGTAAACCCTGATGGAGGCAGCAGATGGAGAGAAAGTAATGCGCCGTGAAAGGAGTACAGAATTTCTCGAGTGAACGGGTGAAGTTGTCCTATAGGTACGTGGAAGAAGCGGGAAATCAATTCCACCTTGCAAATACGGTCAGCCCTACATTTAGACCATGCAGAATGCGGAGAGGCGACCACTCGATTTGAAATTGCGTGTGGCGATCGAAAACCACTTCTCAGTCGAATTGAACTGACTGGCGGAGTGAGTAATATTTCCATTGAAGACACGTGGGATATACTTAATTTAAACAGTTTTTTTGTTTGATCCGGAGTTTCTGCAGAGAACTGCGTTTTACAACGCTAGACGTTGGTGTTTATCTCACAAGAAAGTGTTACTGTACAGCCACTGTGCTCGGCTCGGTTATAAATAATGTCCAGTGCGTACATACTGTAGAATACTTCCGCACCGTCGAAGAAACAAATAAACTACACGTACTGTAGTATGAAGCTCATCGTACGTACGTACGTACAGTGTTTATTTTTTATTGGCAATAAACAACTTTAGCAGTTTTATTTCTACGTGCAGTACACGACTCCTACACGTTGACTACAAGCTAGTGTAGTCTAAATATGATACCTTCGTTCGTAGTCAATATGGACTCAATAATCGACAATTTTATTTCGCTCGACCTGAAAAAAATTTACTTATCTCAACTCATAAGTTATCGATTTTTCGATAGTCTATACTGTAGCCCTAAATAAAGTGATAGTGACCAGCAGTCCACCTAGCACCTAGCCCTACAACGTACACATTGATAGCCCTACACGTGTACACGTGCACGTGTACGTGTACACGTATTCACGGACGGAAATAGAAATTCGAATATTTCATTTCTTGCCTCACTATCGTACTCACCACATCTCCACACTTGTTGAACGTCCTACGACTGATACAATACGCTTCCTAGCATAAGTTTCGGCATTTCCTGCATATGTAAATCTGCGAATATGTGCGTGACTTTTAACTTTCTAGACGTAAACCTGCACTATTCCGCCTTCCAAGTCTGTGTCCTCGTGTCTGTGTCTTATCAGTTCTATCGTTCCACCGTCGTTTTATCGTTCGAAACTACCTCTTACTTTTCTACCGTGCCTGCCTGTTAATTCCTTGCCCTTCCATTCCAACACAGGCTGTTCTATTCATACTTTAAAACCCTAATGGGCAAGCAGGTGCTGCGCTACACTTTTTTTGCTGTTGCTTCCTCCTGATTGCGATCGCGATTTCTATTTTTTTTGAATGAAGTCGTTCTTTAGATATCTCTTTCATACATTCACAGGTGACGGTTGAGCTGAAAAACGACCTTGCAATCACTGGACTACTGCGATCGGTTGACCAGTATTTAAACATTAAGTTGCAAGAAACTGTAGTTGTCGATGAAGCGCGATATCCGCACATGAGCTCAGTTCGCAGTTGTTTTATTCGTGGTTCTGTCGTACGCTACGTGCAGCTGCCTCCAGACGCAGTTGATGTGGACATACTGCACGATGCAACAAGACGAGATGCCCGCGGTGCTTGACGGAATACTTAATTCTGATTTGGTTCGTGAGCATAAACATGGAAGAGTAATACTGGTGTTTTGTAACATAAAAATATTTGACTTTAAAGTGTCGCTTTCAGGCAAGATAACTTGTATTCAGAATGTTATTAGACCTCATTTATTGCGGGCATTGTAGTTTTTTTTTCCTGATTAAAGTGCCTGAAAGCGAGTCGACTAGCGTAACCATCTTCAGATTTTGTATTTAAAGGTTCATTGTGTGAGCACTCAAACACAAGAACTTTATCTGTTGCGAGTCGAGCGAAATGGAGAGTCAGCAGTCACTCTATCAATGGGCACAGCTAATAACATACATTGTCTCGATACAAACACTCAAAACTAGTATGCCGAGACTCCATAAACGGGGCCGCGAATCCGTCTTGCAAGCTGTAGGTCTTTTGGCATAATTGTCACGCGCTTTGCATGGATTGCACAGAGATTACAGTCTTCAAATAGGTGAACTAAAAAGTCCTCAGTTGCTTCCTGGATTGCCAGGAGGCTTTCCGCGGTGTATCGAAAAGGCTCTGGCGAGACTTCATTCGAAATCTCTCTAACCTGTGATCACAGAAGCGTAGGTGAGTTGTAGTCATTTTATTTTAACATTTTAAATGGGTTTATAACAAGCACAGTTGTGGGACTGATAATGAGAATGAACGCAGAGCCAGAAAACCATACCAAACGGCAAAAAGGTGCTTTACGGATTAGGAGTTCGGTGCTTTTCTGAAATTTTCTGATTTCCTTTAATGCAAGAGTGCCAGGTTTGTATCGGCGTCGCCGTCTCTCTTCTACAAAAAAGTGTTCAGAGCCGGAATCCTGTAAATCAAACCAAAAAAAAATTCCGGTCGAGCGCTGAAAAGTCAAATGAAACAAACCTGGGAGTCCGCCTTCATTTCCTGTTACTTGAGAGGATGATTTCTGCGGTTTCTTTCCCTACGTGGTTTCAGTTTATTTTTTTCGTTGGAGAAGAATCTGCGAGAACTAAAGTAATTGTCGGGTCCTTCGAACCTTCCGCGTCTGCCTCCCTTGCAAACGTCGCGCCATGATGCTTAAACCGATTTACGCCGTAATGAATTTAAGCACCCTTTCCTAACAGAAGGCCTGTCCAAAACGTGGCGAGTTAGAAAAACTCCGCAGGTCCCAGGATAGTGTTGATATCACGATAATTCTTGGGGGACTAACACGTACGGAAGTACGAAAGTACGAAAGTACCTTCGTACTCAAGTACTTTCGTACTTCCGTACTTTCGTACTTTGAAAGTAGCTAGACGACAGCATGCTGCCGAAGAGTGTAGCTTCTAGCCAGCTACGTACCTTCGTACGAAAGTACTTTCGTACATTCGTACGAAAGTACGAAAGTACAACGTTGTACTTTCGAAAGTACTTTCGTACTTTCGTATCTATTTCCGTGCTAGCCACACGACGAGTCACGCACGTAGTAGTCACGTAGTGTAGCTTGCTTGACTAGCTCTAGACTACCTTCGGTAGCTACGTACATAGAATAGCTAGGGCCCTAGCTAGTGGCTACATCAGCGAAAGGATATGAGCTTAGAAAGGATATTCAAAGGATGGCGTATGAGCAAAATTTCCTCTCTAAGCTCCTATCCTCTCGTTGATAGCCACTAGCTAGAGCTATCTATCATAGCTAGCTACTACCTTCGAAGGTACCTTCGTAGATAGCTAGCTACGAGAAGGTAGCTAGCTACGTACAGTACCTTCGAAGGCACTACTTCCAATAGCTCGCTATTACCTTCGAAGGTAGCTAGATCTACTGTAGCAGCTGATGGTCTACACGTACACGTAGCTATCCGATATTATGATAAATACGGAACGAAGTACGAAAGTACTTCAGTACAAGCTACTGAACGAAGTACTTCCGTACAAGCTAGTACGGAAGTACTTTCGTACAATGTAGATATCTACCTAAGGTATCTAGCAGGGGGGGGCAATCCCGGGGTTCGGTACCCCGGGAAATTTCGGCCAACAGTACACGTACACGATTTATCGCAAAATACCTAGGGTTTTTTTACAGTAACTTACCCCATCACGTACACGTACGTGTATTACTCGTGTACTGTACATGTACTGTACACGTACACGTAGCGCACAAGGCAAATAATTATTATGGCAATTTTTTTCATTCGATCCAGCAATTCTTTCGTACTACGGTTGATCGGATTGACCGATCAGCATTGGCCGAGGGTCGGGTTTCCACCCGTCTGACAATTCAGTTGCCCCTTCGTCTACGATCAGAGTTCTGACAGTTTACAGCTTTACACCTTCGTATCATTGTACAGGTACCCCTGTAGGACCTCGTATCGGTATAATCATAGCTACATACGGAAGTACACGTAACAACTTACCTTGGGTACAACGTATCATAATATTTCCAGTGCATTAGTGCGAAGTACGGAAGTTCGGAAGTACGGAAATACTTTCGTACATACGAAGGTAAATGTTGTTTATTACGAAGGTACCTTCCTACCTTGTTCATAGATTGTACTGTCATAAATAAATAGACTAGTCCAATATGTACCTTCGTACTGAAGTACCTTCGGTACAGAAGTACGAAAGTATCTTATAAACTTCGAAGGAAGTACTTCGTTCCGTACGAAGTAAGGTAGATAGATATCTAGCTACTTCCGGAAGTACTTCCGAGAGTTGTAGTACATGTACACGTAGCTAGACTAGCGATGTACTTCCGGAATTACTTCCGTACGAAGATATTCCAGACATCCATATGAGACTCATATGAGCATACTGTAGGCAGGAAGGGCCAATAAAACGTACCTTCGTATTCTATTGGCTAGCTACGTACTTCCGGAAGTACGAAGGGAGCTAGCTAGCTAGCTACCTTCAATTTTATTATTAGAATACGAAGGTAGATAATATAAAGTTGTTACCGCAGCGAAGGTAGATAATAATAAGTTGTTATCGTAGCTAGCTATCTCTACGTGTACATACAGTAGCTAGCTCTATATCTTCGTAGATATCTACATTGTACTTCCGTACGTGTACGTGTAGCTAGCCCAGTGTGTCAAAAACACTTCATAAACGACGTACAGTACTTTCGTACTCGTTTTTGTATGAGAAATCGTCAGAAAATCGCGCTCGTACCATTTCAACTTTTTTGCTTTCAGCGTTGATCGATGTATCTATCAAACCAGAGAATTCATCGCGATTTTTTCAAAGGATACTTGACCAAGGCGCAACTTCAAGCGCGCGTAGCTCCCTAACGCCCGGGAGTACTTGCGCGAAATCACGACCGCGATGAGCTCTGATGATGATGAACACGGTGATGTGCTTTTTACTCAAGTACTTGTGGGCAAACGTGCGCGCTGAAATGGAACGAAAACGTACAATCGTTTTTGACACCCTAGCTAGCTACCTTCGTAGCTAGCTAGACAAGCAAGCTACCTTCGTAGCTAGCTAGATAGTCTATCCAGTTAGCTCCTAGCTAGCTAGCTACCTTCGAAGGTAGCTAGCTAGACAAGCTAGCTAGTCTAGCTAGCTAGCTAGCCCTATCATACAATACAGTACACGTACAGCAACTCGTACAGCTATGTGTACACTATCTACAGCATCCCCTTTTTGTGATTCTCCCCACACACACGCACTCACAGAACCACAGTCACACACACGTTTACACACACACACGCACGCACACGACTCTTTCCGTTACAGCATGCGATAATGTTATTTGCGACGTACTTTTCAAGGATCGGCAGCGTTGCTGTTAAGTCGAGTCTGCCCGGAGCTCGTGCGCTTATACAGTTGCACTGTAACAAGTCCCTGCCCCTGCGTCGCGAAGGCCACTCCGCCGCACTTCTAGGCTGCGTCAGAACGACGGATGTCTTTTTGAGATCGGGAGCTGTTCTGAGCTCATCTTGTTCGATAAGACACGCGCGCTCCGCCGACGTAACCGCCGCGTACCTCTTTCAACACGTGAAAAGTCGATGCATAACCAGCTTCTCGACGCCTTCGAGCCGAAACTCGACCGCGGCCGAGAGGTTCGCTGCAAGGACAGGGGCGTTCCATCACCGAAGACCAAGACTTACACGTGCATATGATAGGACCGTAGAAAATACCCTGAAGGTGAACGCGCTAAACTTCAAGACAAATTCACGTCTATTTTTTTTACAAGGGTCATATCTCACCTCACATGCCCACACACCTGCTACTGTGGTGGAAGCGACTTATCTCTGTTTCAAAGTTTGCACTCCACTTTCCTCAGCCAGTTGTTTTATTTCTTCCCCTTTTTAGGTATGTAAACCTACGAGTCCTGGTCAGCGAGGTCGCATTATCACTGTGCGCACTGAGCTCTGGAAGGGAAAACCATACAGACCACTCACACGCGGGATTGCGAAAACAGGTGGGCGCGGCCGCCTTGGCCGAATCACAGTTTGGCACAGGGGTGGTGGCCACAAACGTCGGTACCGTGTGGTTGACTTCAACAAACACAGACTGCGCGGAAGTTTAGGTACTGTCTGCCGCGTTGAGTATGACCCAAACCGTACTGCGCGAATAGCCCTCGTGAGACATGAGGGCCATAAAGGTCCCGTGTACGTTCTTGCTACTGATACTATGAAATCCGGGGACACCATTATTGCTGATAATGATGACCAAGAAATTCGGCCCGGCAATTCTATGCCACTTGAACGGATGCCTCTTGGGACTGTGATTCACAACATTGAGCTCCGTCCGGGTCAAGGTGGTAAGCTTGTTCGCGCCGCTGGTGCAGCCGCCACTCTAATAAAGAAAGGCAATCATGGATATGCTGTTGTAAGGTTGCCTTCAGGCGAACAGCGTCTGGTTTTAGCCCGGTGTTACGCCACAGTTGGCATAATCTCCAATCGTTCCCATCAAAATCGAAAGTTGGGTAAGGCCGGTGCCAGGCGTTGGCTCGGCGTGCGTCCTACTGTTAGAGGAGTATCCATGAATCCTGTAGACCACCCGCACGGAGGAGGTGAAGGTCGGACCTCGGGTGGCCGGCCATCCAGTACTCCTTGGGGTATTCAGACAAAGGGTAAAAGGACACGAAACTCTAAGCATTCAGACCTTTATCGTGTGGCACGCCGATCAACTGGCAGGAAGGGCACATAACGCGTTTTATTTTTGAGGTTTTCTTCGAAATAGAGAGATAATAATTGTATGAGTACCAGGGCAGTTTTTGAGTACAGTGATGGGTACAGTGTACAATAAAGTTGAAAATTGACAAAGTGAAGATGACCCGGCTCTACAATATTTTTTAAAAGTCAAAATAGAAGCCTCTCTCGAAAAAAATGCATGAGTATCCTTAATTTGCAGAGTTTCGCTTATAAAAATCCAGGATGGACAGCTTAAGCGTTGTGAAGCAAAGCCCTGAACTGCAATTGAAGTTCACCCTCCCGTATTTCCACCAGTGCCTTGAATTTGCTCAGCATATAGACTCTGTCAGTACAAATCTTGACCTCATGAGTTTCGAGTTGCATGTACGATAAATACTCTTCCTTCGCCACGGCTAGCAGTGAGCATGTAGCTTTTAACTTTTCGATAAGCTTGCCAGTTCGTTTCACATGACCAGCAATGAGACGTCCAACTTTACTTTCTAGCTTCGCGGCAAGCCTGGAATCAGACAGCATGAAGCCCTCAATACGGTTATGTTCCGCAATAAAGGCTGATACACCGTCAAAGAACTTCCCGGAAGCCAGGTGAATGATTCTGTTCACATCATCAGAATCAGCTGTGCGAGCACACGACGCATGCAAATGTGAGCACTCCATCTCCTTTTCACCCTTCAGTAGTGCTCCGAAGGAGGTGGCCTCCCGAAAGATGAGTTCTGAAGCCGCAGCTATTTCAGCTCCACCAAATCCTGGAATTTCATCATATTTTGTGAATTTTGATTCTAAGTCATAATTCCCGTGGTCAGTATCGTGACGAACAATATCGGCCAGCTCAGTTGCTATCAATGCGCTCGCCTTGGTTGACTTTACATCGGCACGAGAAATAAAGTCCCCCATGTAACCAATTGAAATCTTCGGAAGACAACGATGTGTGGTCTCAGTAGTATGAAGAGATTTTCTGGTAGTGTTTGGCGCCAGGTCAGCAGATGTAGATGTCCCTATTTCTGCCAACTTGCTACTATGCTTTCCTCCTTTCAGGATATCCGGAACTACAACGTGATAATCATTGTTTGGAGCAGGCAACGAAGTTAGTCTATCGCTGAGTTGATCATACAGCATCCTGTCTCTTGTTTTAAAGACTGGCTCGTCTTGCAAGACATCAACATTATTAATTTGTAGGGTATCGCGAATTGGTGTTTCAGAGAAAGCATTCTCTGAGTGAAAACATTCAAGTTCTGTCCGAGCAGTATCATAAATTGGAATTTTATCTGGAACAGTAGGCCTTCCACTATGTTTCAAAGAAGTAGAATCCAGCTGACCTTCAACCGAAACAGAAGCTGAGATCGAGTTACTCGTACACTGGGCTGGCACTTCGTGGTGAAGCGACACGAGTGCATCAACTAGTGAATTTTTGCCTCCCATGAACCGTGACTCAGGCCTATCCAAATTGATAAGATTTTCGAGACCACTCACATGCACGTTAGGTGGAGGAAGTTCAAGTTTGCGTTTATGTTTTCCCGTGTTTGATACAACGAGGGCGCGTAGTTGCTGGACTGCAGATGGAGTGGTTTTCCGGTCTTGACTACGCTGTTGTCTCACATCCTCTTTCATCAGCTGATCCTCGAGATCCTTCTTGTGAGGCTTTTCATATTCTGTCAGTGATGAAGGTGCAAAGGAAACATTGCTTTGGTGCAGGTGTTCTCGAAACTCCATATCAGTGGAGTACGGACCGGGCACAGGCTTGATTTCAAAAGGGATCTCTGCGTTGTAGTCCATTCCCCTTACACGCTTTGCCCGCTTCACTGTTTGGATCCCTGCAGCCTTCAGCTCCCGTCGCTTCTGTAGGGATGCAAGGCGGCGCGCTTCTTCCAACTGTTTCTCACGAGCTTTACGTTTTGCTTTCTTTCCCTTGGTATTTGCCAGTCTAGCTCGTGCTTCAGAGAGCATTTCTCTTTCATCTTCATCCATGTCAACAGGGTCAGGACGAGCAGGTTTTGACTCTGGGTTCGGATCAATCTCTCCAGGCCGCAGCCGACGTGGGTCATCGGTAAGTTCGCTATCATTATATCCGTGGCACGCAGCATCAAGAAGCTTCTCGTACCTCTGCAGTAGCGAGGGTAATGTAAAAAGAGTAAAAAGGAGTGAGCAGCCGCAGGGATACTTCTTGGGTGGGCAAATAAACGAACTGTTCTTCCTACCTCAAGACATTGTGCTGGTGTTCTTCCAACAATCGGGGCGATAGTGCGCCATTGTGTTGGCATAAGCTTAGCGAGATGCAGCAATTTCTCATCTTCCTCACGCGTCCACTCGGTTTTTTTTATTGACGGGTCAAGCCACTCATACCAACGCGCTTTGCACTGTTTCGCGGATTTCCGTACAAGGAGCGAAGATATGCGTGCCCATTGATTCTTGCCGTATTTCATGACTGCCGCCTTCAGGATTTCGTCCTCTGTGTTCTTCCAAACACCGCCTTTGATCATGATCCGCATAGTGTCACCCTCGATGCAAAGTTGAAGCTCGTTCACTTAACAAGAACGTGCAAACCACTTTTACGGATGGATACTGCACTACGCCCTCGGCGCCGCAAATAGGCTCGAATTGACGGCCGCTGCAGGGTTGAACCGGTCTGAAAAAAAAGGCGAACAAAAGATAGATGCTGAAAGACTGCTGAAAGTATGTCGTTGGGCGTCGAGTACAACGTACTTGAACGTGTACGTACCTTCGTTCGTACGAAAGTACCTTCGAAGGTACAGTACAACTACATACTGTATCTTCGTATGATACTTTGAGTACTTTCGAAAGTACAACTGTATGTAGTTGTACACGTATTAGTCACGTACACGCGCAGTGCAGTAGTACAACGTTGTACATGTACAGCTGTACAGTTTACAGCTCGCTGTACACCACGTTTATTCAACGGAAATAATAGTGTACACTGTACACGTACAGTACGTGTACCTTCACGTACGTGCGTGTACCTTCGAAGGTACGAAAGTATAGAATACTTCCGGAAGTACGTGTACAGCTGTACACGTACAGTAGGGCTGCGGTTCGGTGTGGTTGCTGTGTACGTGTAGTTGTACAACGTTGTAGTCGTGTGTTGTACTGCTTCGTTCGTGTCAACTTCGTGGTACTTCCGTACTTCCGTACTTTTGTACACGTACATCGTCGCGGTGTGAGTTGTTCACTATGTACACGACTACACGTACACGTGTACACGTACTGTACGTGTAGTCGTTTACACGCACAACGCGCGAAACACTTCCATAAATGATCCGATACAGTACATACGTTGTAGTCTATTATGTACAGTAAGTGTACAGTACATACGTGTACACGTATTGTAGTCAAACTACTACTACATATGTACGAAGGTAACACTCACGTAACCGGTCTACAGCTGTACAACGTTTATCTACTGTATGTACATTCGTACGAAAGTACCTTCAAAGTACAACTACTTTCGAAAGTACTTTCGTACTTTCGTACGAAAGTACTTTCGTATTACTACTTTCGTTCGTACATGAAAGTAGCATTGTATGTACGTGTACGTGTACTGTATTACATAAAAATATTGTACGTTTTTTATGTAGGGGACTCGTAGTGGTACGTGTACAATAGAATACCACACTATGATACTAGCCCTACGTGTACTTTTATTCGGTTCAAAGGTGGAGAAGTTTAGCCCAAGTTCTGCGGCACTGTAACGCCGTGATCTTTTCACCGTACGCCAGTCCTCCAACTTTCACGTCGAGAGCCGCCGATACGCACGCTATATGCACGTCTGCAACGCGTGTTGGCGTGACGTGGACGAAGGCAACGTGTATATCACGCGTTGTGGTCACCAATTCTGTGAGCACGCGCAGACGCCCTGTTCCTCCCTGTCCACTCTGTCGTCCTCACTTTCCTCGCCGACTGATTTCTTCGCCCCCTTGGCCGCTCCAGGCAACGAAGACGCGACGAGTGTGGTTAACAGCGGTATGTGTGCGCATTGCGGCGCCATTGTGAAGGACATGAAGGCGAGCGACGTGCCTTGTCCGCTCCTTCTCACAGTTTTCGCCCGACCCTGACTCGCCCCCACTTCCTCGCAGGCAGTGCCCGCTAACCCACCTCAGGACCACGGCGCTGATGCGCTTATCGGGATGAGCCCCGATCATATAATGCGCGCGGCATGTGCTGCGATCGATTATTGGTGCGCGATGCGCGAGGAGGTATCGCGTGAAGCTCACCGACGTGCCGCGGACGTCGCCATAAGAAACGAAGAAGGGTACAAACGCAAGCTGTGTGAAATCCACTCCGCATATAAAAGAGCCAAGACGAAGCAGAACGAGCTGTGGCAACACTCGCAGGACCTGGAGGCGGACAAAAAAGAACTTCAGAACAAGTACGAAGTGAAGAGTCGAGAGAAGAACCGAATAGAAGCCGCGATGAATGATCTGCTCGTTCATGGCATACGTGGCCCCGAGGTTGTAGTGCCGCCACCAGCTGAGAACGTGCTCAGACGTTCTATCTCAGAGTCTTATGCTGCTAGCGGCTTACACAGACGCGATCGAGATGGGAATGAAAGACTTGACTCGACGTTCAGGACCACGGAGGGCGGTAATTGCCTCGATCGTTCTCACGGCGGAGGCACAACACAAAACTGTCGACGCTGGTCAAGCTTTTCCAAGCCGTCGCTATCCCGTACGCATCTAGAAGACCACAACAGAAATCCTGCTGGCTTCAGGAGCGGCGGTCGAACTATTCGACCTTTTAAAGGATTTCGTGAGAATCTTGGGCAGCAGGGCAGCGGTGGTGGCAACTATGCTAGCTTTCGCCCACAGTCTCCGTCACGGAGCATCTTTTCGATATGAGTGAGGTTGGAAGTGAACGACTGAGTGCTCGTGTGCAAACACAGCAGAGGGTCTCTGCCATCGCAAACGACGAGATATGTAGAAACGTGAAAGGTACGAGCGCCGACGACGTGATATTACGAAATCAAAGGACGAGCCCGCTTGCAAGATTCTGCCCTACTCAAAACCGCTCCCTTCCTCGGCCTCCTGGCCCTTCCCCTCCGAGTAGCACTTGAGCGACCTGATTTATACCTGAAAGCCCCGCGCCAAACGCGCCGTATACTGCCATCGCACGTAACCCGTGCATGCTCTTGTACAATGACCCCGCTCCCGCCCCCGCGACTAGTGCAACAAAAAAATCGTGCCCTACGCCGTTGCTGACGTAGTTACTACCAAAGGAGTCGATCGCAGCATAGTATAAACCAAGGCACCCCCACGCGTTACCTAACGCTGTTCCCTTTGCCCCACCTGAGTTAAGTACCCGATTCAGCTTCAATTTGGTCGTATCGTGCAACTCCGTGGCTGGGGTTCCGTTGAAGCCGAGATACGCGCCGTAGGCGCCGCCAAACAGGGACCCACCCAGGTACCCTGCGCCTGTCAGGAAGGTCAAGTTTTCTGACCAAGACCTCCGTTTCATCGTCCTTTCTTCGTCGAACAGAAACTCAGGGGAGTCGCTTATAGCATACAACGCTTTAGACATGTTCGGGTCGAAGGGTCCTCCAAGACCAGTGTACGGATTGTATGGCATCTGCGCCGATCCCTCACCAAGTTTACTCAGGTCGCCTGCCATCGCGGAGGGGGTTCCGAACCGCCCGGGAGGTAAGGGCTCGAGGTCTGAAACACCGCCATTGTTCCCGGTAGCACTCGGCGTGTCATCGCTCAGTGTCGTATACCCAGATGAAGAGGATGCGGATGCCGGTGTTTTATTCACTTCCGGCGCACGGCGCACTCCGAGTAAGTCCCGAAGTCCCATCGTGCTCGCGAAAATCGGTGGACGATCCGATCCGATCAGGGTTTACCAACACGCGTGGTGAACAGGGCGCGACAAGGGAATGAGCAAAGGACCAAGTTATTTTTAGAGTGCGCGGGTGATTATGCCGCAGGGTTCCGCCCGATACGAGTGTGCCCGTGTGCGCTCGGCGGCTACGCCGGAAGCCCTTTGGCACGCCGCCAGTAAACTGAACCCACCATAGAGGTTACCTTTAGGACATACACTACTGTACGGAAGTACTTTCGTACTTTCGTACTTTCGTACCTTACTTCGTAGTACGTGTATTATGTAGTTGTACAACTACGAGCGAGTACGTACTCGTACGTACCTTCGAAGGTAGTTGTACATACGTGTATGTACTGGAAGTGTACGTACGTACCTTCGTAGGCTTGTACATAGAATTCCTTCGTACGTAGTTTTGAAGTACGCGTACGAGTCGTGTACGTGACTCCGCGTTACACGTACGTGTAGATTTTATTACAAAAAAACTGAGCTCTAACCACTCTCTTACCCATCCGGGCAAAACATGCGAACATCAGCGAGCAAGAGGAGGACTCTCTTGTGTGCAGTGACTCGTCGAGCCCAAGTCGCGTGCGTCGGGTCGGTTACTGTACGCGTACACGTACAACTATTTGTTAGTACACGTAACGCGTTGTACACGTACAGTACCTTCGAAGGTACGGAAATATTATCATTTACCTATAACTTCCGTACTTCCTTCGTACTTCCGGAAGTACCTTCGTACACGTTTTGTAGATTTGTACCGGAAATGAGCGCCTCCGATGCGCGTCGGTAGTTGGGAGAAGGGGGCAGGGCGCGGCAGCCTACTTACGTACTTAGTATGAAAAATACAAAAGTTCGTGTATTGGTTTGAAAGTGGTTTTCATCGGAAGAGTTCATCGTCAGGTCCCGTGGCACGTTTTTGCATACGGGGCTCCAAACGCATTTGCTAGGCTGAAATTTTCGTGCCTCCGTAGTACGTAGCTACGTACTGTACTTACGTAGGTCCGGAAAAAACCCTAGATGGGAGAAGGTAAACCTTCTCCCAAACAGCTACACGTAGCCCTAGAATATCTGCCTACTTGGCGAATTTATTACCTTCAAAGGTAGTCAGCTACCTTCGAAGGTACTCACTACTCAGTACGCGAGTCGAGAACTGTAAACTGTGTTTTCTTGAGTTAATCCCAGGATCCCCGACCTTCTGAAAGGGAGGCTTTTTGTAGTCAGCTACCTTCGAAGGTAGTCACTATCACTGCGTGTACACGTGTACAGTACGGGTGTACGAAAGCAATTCCGTACGTTGTACTTCCTTCGTAGTCAGTCAGCCAAGAAATGAATAAATAAATAATAAAATACGGAAGTATCATACTACAACTGGGACTACTCGGGCTGATTCATGAGCACTTCAACTTCATTCAGAAAATTGAAAGTCGAGCAGTGCCCATCAGTTGACGCGTTCTATCCATGCCCGCATTTGCGTCCTTGTCCACTTCCCTGCCCGCCAACACGTCAAGTACAATCTCTTTATTCTTCTGCAGCACTCGCTTGTTCGTCGTCTACTAGATATTCTTAATATGTTACCATAGTCTATGGTTTGCGGAAGTACATACAGAAGTATAAAACGCTATCTAACCCTACACGAGTACACGTGTATTCATAGGGCTAAAAACAATATCATATGGAAGTACTTCCGGAAATACTGTACACGTACTTGTAGACTAAGATAAGAGACTTTCTACGAGTACATTAGCCACTCCAAGGTCAAATCGCCGCGTCAGGTTTTACCTTTCGTTTGAATCCAGTTCGTACTACGATGACGTCGTACGCTCGATTCGATCTCATTGAAATAGAAACGAGCTAGCACACGATCTGGAAATGACGGAGAAAATTGCTCAGAGGCGATTGACCTCCTGAAAACGTGTACGGAGGAACTTCCGGAAGTATTTTCAAAGGTAAGCCATACAGTAGGTGTATACAGTGGACTGTATTGTTCACGGCACCTTCATATTTCGTTGTACCTGCGGAAAATTTCCTGGTACTTCCAGAATTATGGATGTTCCCACACGTCGTGTACCTTCGAAGGTACGTTTGTTGTCATGTGCAGTGCAGTGCATTCTAACTCATCCTGTCACAAGGCATCAACACCCTCCGTGTATGGGTTCCAAATCCCAAAGAACAATCTGTCATCACAAATTTGGCAGTTTCACATGTAGGATCAACTCGTTCAACCGCGGTTTGAGCGAATAAAGCTGCCCATACGTTGCCAGCCGAAAGGCACCTGGCTCTGCTAGCGTTATACCATCGGCGATCAACGCACTTGTTAGAGATTCTCTCCAACGCGCAGTCAGCTCCGGGGTAGCGATGCCTGTGAAAGGCACCACCGCAAGGAGCTCACCACCCGCAATTCTGACAGTAACATTTTCTTGGTTTGACAAAGGCGGGTTGTTGACGCCTTTACCGAGGCTCAACTCCATCGTCTTAGAGGATATCCCAACGCTATTTTTGTCTTCTGGATTTTGCACGTAGCGCATGACAAGCGGCTGCGTAGCTCGAAAGGTTGTACCGCGTTCGTTCCCGCCCTCTAAATATCCCATTAATGATGCGATACCTTGCTCACGATTGCTATAAGGGGCGCATGCAACGTAGTACGCGGCGTAAATACGCAGCTCGTAGGTGTCCGTCACACGCAGGACCTGGTACGGTACGTCAGGGTTGGAGCGGTTTGTTGACGCTAGCAAGGAGAAGGAGCGGCGGTGCAAGGATATCGTGGATGAACCCTGCCGTCGATGTGGGTATCGACGTGGATGTGCATGCGGGCAAGCGGAGGCTGGTGTAAGGGCAATGCTGATTGACGAGGTAGCCATCGTCTACCCTTCAAACAGAAGCCGCGATCGTCGGCTCCATAGAAAGCACTTCCGTGCATACCAGACGGAAGTACGAAGGTACGAAGGTACTTTCGTACCTTCGTTCGTACCTTCGATTCGTTCGTACCTGACGGAAGTACGGAAGTACTCTCGAAAGTACGTGTACTTCCGTATCTATTTCCGTATGTATCTTCGAAGATAGAATGAATAAACCGTGTTAAGTACTACACGTACTGTATGCCTTCGTAGCCCTGCCTACGGAAGTACTTTCGTACTTTCGTACGGACATACAGTAGATTTACTGTATCTTACTTCGAACGTGCACGTACGTACGTGTACACGTATTAAACAGTATTAAACTACCATCGAAGGTACTACTACATACGCTACGTAGTACGTACCTTCGTACGAAGATAGCTAGTTCTAGCTAGATAAGTACGAAAGTACTTTATTTATTTATTAGTCTATTAATATAAACCCTGCCAGTAGTGCCCTGCCTACAACAGTCCTGCAACTACACGTACACTATTACGGAAGTACTTTCGTACGGAACTTTCGTACTTTCGTACTTCCGTACTTCGTTCCGTACGTACTTTCGTACTTTCGTATAGTACGAAAGTACGAACGAAGATAAACAACTTAACTTTTTCGACTTACTTGTACGTGTACTACAGTACCTTCGTACAACGTTGTACACGTACAACTTCAACGGTTGTACGAAGGTACTATTTTTGGAATGAAGTACGGAAGTACAGTACACGTGTACAACTAAACGTACTTCGAAGTACGTGTACACGTACTGTAGTTGTACTGTACCTTCGAAGATAGAATATATTTATTTACTTGTCTGTCGGTGTGCAGCTGTGTACACGTAGATCTGTTTTCTTGTCTGTACACGTACGTGTACTGTGCACGTACGACTCATGTCACGATCTGAGTCAGTCGAAGTCGTACGGAGTACGAAAATACATCCTACATAGTACTACCAAATCAGGAACCTAGGCGATGAGCGATCGCGAGGTGACAAGGGTCAACGTGTCAAGTTCAAGATAAACAATCACAGAATACGCGAATGTGCCGAAAGGTAATAGTGGAGTCTGGGATAGGCCTGGGGCGAATAGGATCCAAGTAAGCGCACGGTAATGCCGGATCTAGTAAGCCACAGAGCTGGGAGCAACGAAGTGACGAATCTGACAAGACCGTTTCGGAACGGTCTGAGTGGAGAACAGTAGAAGCAGCCGTGCCCGATCGGGAGTGTATCACCGATGCGGGACACGAGCTGTGGCGGAAGGGGGGTGTTTCGCCCTTCGCGCCGTGCTGTTGTTCAATCAATATTAAACTCACCACACTCTACAGTCTGAGTAGAAGTGAAGAGAAACAGGGTCTAAAAAGAGAAAAACGCTTCCTTGGAAATACTTTCGTACTTCGAAAGTACCGATTAGTCTCCTCGGAATATCGACTGATTCGGATGGCAGTACTACTGTAGCCGTACTGTAGTACGGAAGTACTTTCGTACTTCGTACGAAGGTATGTTGATAAAGCAGTATCTATTTCCGGAAGTATTATTATTGCAGCACGTAGGGCTATGATACGAGATCATAAACTACTATCTCACGTATTCATTGTGTACAGTTCTGTACGAAAGTACGAAAGTACTTTCGTACGAAAGTACAATAAATTTCGTACGAAGATAGAATAATAAACAACTTTATTGTATGTACAACGTACAGTACTGTATACCTTCGAAGGTAAGCAAGTATGGACAACCTTGTAAAACGTGAACTGTACGTGTACATGTACGTGTACGGTTAAATAAAGTTTACGTGTACACGTGTATTATTGTACGTAAGCTACGTATGTACGTGTACAACGTCGTTACTTCCGGCCTCGACGAGTAGGTCGTTCACGAAAAGTGTACAGTATTTGGGAGAAGGTGTACCGACGGCCGAAGCGCCGGAGGCGCTTATATTAGAGGTCAGGCCTGAAATATAACTGTTGAGGATACACGTAGCCGTGCCTAGGGTTGAGGATCTCCGTGCACGCCAATCGAACGGCATCAAAGTGTTTTTTTTCGAATCAAGAACGTGAGGTAGTTTCAGAGTATGAAAGCAACGGGTGCAGAGGTAAAGGCCGTCTCAGTCAAACTTTCTGGTGCAGGGAGAAGTCAAGAAGCGCCAGATAAAGGCAGTCCAGACGAGACTTGTCCCAACAACCAACGGGAATATCTTTCTCCACCTCCAGTTCGTTCCGGACAGCAACCTTCGCCCGTGTGGAGTTTCCTGAAGCGTTTTACCCCTGTCAATGCGAAGGGGCACAACATCGAGTGCTTCGTAGAGCTTGCACAAACTGATGGTTCGTATAGACCATGCGGCTGTACAATAAAATGGGGTGGTCCAAGTAGTGGTACTGCTAATCTACTGACACACCTCAAGCGGCACCCTGCAGAGCATCAGCTCTGCTTGGAGCAGAGCAAGCATTCTGCACGTGCCCGTGAAAAAATGACGATTCCGGCTATACACAGCGATGATACAACAACTAATAAGTCCCTCATACCTGGAGCGTGTCTGCATGCATTTTTATCACAGCAACCACCAGCAGAGGTTGACCTCGGTGACTGTGAAGAAGACAGATTTGTCACACTCTCGCAACTGCAGCACCAACAACCAACATTTCCAGTAGAAGAAGCTTTCAGAAACTGTGGAGGCACGCGCTCGGGGAAAATAATCAACGATCCTGTTCATGGCCACATGTATTTTCCAGGTCTAGTTGTTGACGCAATCGACACGCCCCAAGTACAGCGACTGCGCGAGCTGAAACAGCTCGGAACTGCATACTATGTTTTTCCTGGTGCATCGCACAATCGATTTGAGCATTCGCTTGGAACATGCCATCTGGCCACTAACATGTTTGAGGCGCTTAAACGTAGCAGTGGAAAGTGCGGCAGTGCTTGCCTTGATCACGTGGACAAGATATCAATACAGCTTGCAGGTTTGTGTCATGACCTGGGCCATGGTCCGTTCAGTCACGTATTTGACAATGAGTTTCTTCCGCGGCGTTACTCGAATTGGGATCGAAAGAACCCTCTGTGGAACCACGAAGTGATGTCGGCAAATATGTTTGAGTGGATGGTGGACGAAAACCACATTGATATAGGCGAAGACGTGGTGAAGCGCGTTCGTGGGCTCATAACAAGTGAAGACAGCAATGCTATCACAGGGAAACGTTTTCTGTGGGACATAGTTGCAAACAAGCGTAACTCTGTTGATGTCGATAAGTTTGACTACCTGATGCGAGATTCTCATAATGCTGGTGTCAAGGGGAGTGCTGACATTTCACGCCTCGTGTCCTTCATGAAGGTGATCGATGATGAAATATGCTTCAAGGCTAGTGAAGTTCACAACGTTTATGAACTCTTCCATACTCGCGCTAGTTTGCATCAGAAAGTTTACACGCATAGGAAAGCCAAGGCAATCGAGTACATGTAAGGAAACCACGGCACGATACTTTTCATTGTAGAGGAGAGTGCTTTACTTTCAAATTAAGGAGCTTTTATTTGGTGTGCTCGGACCCTGTCAGTAGGGTATGATGGGGCCCATTTAAAATCACTTTTTTTTTGTTGTCCATATCTGTATCGCTCGATTATCCTCGTGAAATTGGCCGTCGTTCTACTTCGCGTTCCGTCAACTAAGTTTCTCTTTCTTTGTTGAACCAATCCCTCAGGTTGTAGATGCTCTCACTGAAGCTGACGTCATATGGGACAATGAAATATCCAGTGCCATCTGGAACACTGAACAGTTTATCAAGCTCGATGATAGCCTTCTCAAGCGGATTGAATGGTCAGCGGAGCCTCAGTTAAAGCATGCCCGGGCTCTAGTCCGCCGGATCCGCTCACGTGATCTGTATCACTATGTGAATGAATATGCGGTTCCTGAAGAAGACATCCTGAATTTCAAACCTGTCACAGAGGTAAGTATCTCATCCTGCCAAGGACATAACCGCATACCGGGAGGATTGAAACCAAACGATATAATTGTTCAAAACATGAAAATTGACTACGCAATGAAGGATAAGAATCCTGTCGATTCAGTAAAGTTTTTCCAGGATTACACAGATGAAAATTCATTTCATATCGATAAGAGCAAGGTAAGCGCTTTGTTACCGAGCAGTTTCATTGAGCGGAAGGTCAGGGTCTTCTCCAAGAATCGAGACCCGGTGTACATTGAAGCTGTTGAAGAAGCCTTTCTTAATCATCAACGAAAGATGTATCGCACTGCGCAGCAACTTACCCCTGCTCGAAAGCGGTTGAGGAATCGGTAATGGATTTACATTTCTTTTTTTATGCACTTGAGATTTGCTCACTGCTCACTGCTCTCTAATGTACATATAAGACTATGATACTCTTAAATTATGCCCCGCACGGCACTTACACAGCTTTAAGGTCACCCTCAGTCATTACAGTCCCTCCGGCCAGAGTACCAAATTTGGCAGTGTATTCGTTTTAAATTCGCAAAAACGTACGACAGTACTTTCGAAAGTACTTCTGAAAGTACTTTTGTACGAGCCCACGCGCAAGAAAGCGATAAAGTTAAGCACCTTCAATAATATTATACATGTTTATAACTAAACTATCAAGTTCAACTTAAACACTCTCTACTTAACCACTCTCTTCTAACATCACGTTTTTTACACATCTGAGGTTGTTCTTCCGTCGCAAGCAACTATTTTAAGCTTGTCTAGGGTTGCGGTGGCAATTTCACCACCAGCACCAGATGTACTGAAGGTCACGTCACTGAGAATGAAAGTCCACACGTTGTCGCAGAAACGATATGTTCCAAGGTTCCCCTGTTCAATAAATGTGGATATTTTTTTACATTTAAAATAAAGCGCGTGCCACCTTGAATGTAGTTTTCGCTTTCACACGGTTTAAAGCTTCGCTCATACACTGTATGGTGTAGAAGAATCAAGGTGAGCTCACGTGCAGTTGTGTAAAGGCTGCACAGGGAACCACACGTACCTTGTCGAATTGTACAAGAACTTTCATGGCAACCGATGGAGTGAGTTCAAAATTGGTCACCATCTCGTCGAGTGCGTCGGTCAGGGTCATGCCGAGTGTGGACCTGCGATAAAGCTCGTAATACTGAGCCGAAATATTCGTCAGAGCATAAAAATAACAAGAAAAAAAGTTGGTTACCGTCATCTTCAAGTCGTCTTCAGGTGAACCGACACGGATATAAGTATCAAAAGAGGGTGTTTCTGGCCTGCGGAGACGCAATGAGGTAGAGCGTTCTTCGATTTGAATGCAACTTTTAATGTGATGTGATGTGATAAGGTGTATGATTGATTGAGTTTTTAAGCTGAGTCCTACAAACCATAGATACTTTCGTACGAAAGTACTTCCGTACGAAGATAGTATGTACGAAAGTACCTTCGTTCGTACGGAAGTATCTACGGAAGATATTCCACAGACTTTCCACACTAACAACTACATACCTTCGTAACTTTATTTCACGAAGATATCTTCGAAGATAATACATAATTACATACCTTCGTAATAATAATGCCTAGCTATCTATCTACTGTACACATACACGGAAGATAAAGATAAAGAAGTACGGAAGTCCTTCTGGAAGTAAACAACTTACTTTCGTACTGTACCTTCGAAGTTGTAAAATGGTACTTTCGTACTTTCGTACTTTCGAAAGTACCTTCGTACACGACTACACGTACACGTATGGAAGTATTTCCGGCGGAAGTACCTTCGAAGGTACTTCCGGAAATATCATGAAATAAAGAATATCTCCAGTTCCATCCTATTCTAGCTACGTTGTACTTCCGTACTAGTCTAATAGCTAGACTAGCTAGCTACGAAGGTAGTCGTATGTACGTACATAGCATTATAAGAATAATGGTGCTCTTCCGGTCAGGGCAACACATGTGTACGACTGCGAGCAAACTCTCTTAGCGAGAAAAAGCGACTGGGGGTCGCTGAAAAAACTCGCGAGGGCGAATAATAGGGTTAATCATCTTTTCCGACGAGGCGGCAAGGTCAGAGCACCAAAAAAGGTCGAAACTGCTACAGTACTTCGACATTGCTGCGGGGCTCCTGGAGACTAGCAAGTAGCCCTACACGTGCAGTACCTTCGATGGTAGTAGTCTAGCTAGCTAGCTATTAGCTAGCTACCTTCATAGCTACACGTAGACTACGCAGCCCTTCCGGGCAAATGTGACGTATTCGGGCACGAGACTTTTTAGTCTGGAAAAAATGCAAATCGT
>MDSW01055128.1_pt1 | contig 25415 bp, 7 predicted proteins | sample 811171 | NCBI WGS metagenome assembly MDSW01 (sample SAMN05326641, study PRJNA326480) | marine metagenome | isolation source: seawater | place: Atlantic Ocean: North West | collected 2012 | reverse complement strand
GACCTTCACGCTGCTCACGAAAGCTTCGTTACTAACATGAAATGGACCATGAATTCTAAAGATTCAGTATCATTTGAGAATATAGTAATGCTTGACGGTGAGCCCACTAAGAATAAAGCAGAACTCAAAAGAGTTTATTAAAAAAAAGGCCCCTAAGGGGCCTTTTTTATTTCATCTTACAAAGGAAGTGTTCTACCGGTTAACTGCCTAACTAACGTAGCAGAGTTGGGATCTGTGCTAGCTTGAAAGGAAAGAAGCTCTTCACTTGTAGAGGCATTATTTAAGAAATTTGCCATTCCAGACCAATCGTCAAAAAAAGCTACATAATGAAGGGTATTAGGTAAGCCCAAGCCTTCTGAATAATATTCAATTCTGGCTCCTAATTTTTCATGTATAACTTTTGCTTTGGCAAAGTTGCCTAATATTTCTGGTAATTTTCCTGGAGCAACATCCCATACCCATACTCCGTAAACACCTGAATTTGGGAAATTAGATGCTTTTTCAGTTGTATCGAGATTGATTGCCGCAAAACTAGTTTCTAAAGTTCCACTTGGATTTTTACCCACTTCGGCCCAGAATTCATTCCATTCAGGATTTGCTTGTAATTCATCTCTAAATTTACCCCATGTTGTTGCATCATCTACACGCAAAACATAGTCAATTTGATTTTGTGAACCAACATCCATTTGATTAATTGTGACAGTTGCTCCCAATGCTCTTTGTATAGATGCAGCTTTAACCATGGATTCGATCATTTCTTCACCTTCTCCAGGGTTAACTTTCCAACTATAAACTTCAGCTATCTCAGCTTTTGCCGTGAAAGCTAAGGTAATCATTAAGCTTGTTAGTAATATTTTAAATAGTTTCATATATTTTCTCCTTATGAATAAAGGATAACAAAATTAGATGTCCAGGTATTCTTTATTATTCCTATTAAAGACTTATTCTAAATAGAGATCTTTCTACCTCACCAGCAATATATAAATAATTATTATGTGTAACAATGCCATTAAATATCATGGAGGGAGGTTCCAAATCAGATTGCGCTGAGCTCCCTGGCATTACATTTCCAATAACAGTAACGGCATTACCTAAAATTTCTTTTATTTCTCCTGTATTGCCCTCAAAAACAAAAATTGAGTTGCCTTGTACGGCCATTCCTTCAGGAGAATCAAGTCCATCAACTAAAATAGTTTTTGTTCCGTCTGGATCTATTTTTACTAGCTCCCCTCTTCCTCTATCTGATACCAACAATCCTTCTTCGTAATTAATAACATGAGTTGGAGCTTCAAATCCGTCTGCTAATACTCTAGAAGGACTACCATCAAAATTAAATAAAGTTATTGATCCATTGCCATCTAAGGCTACTGCAATTCCATATCCAAATTTAGTTGCTGAAACTGGAACATTTAAATTCTCAAGACTTTCTACTATCTCACCCGTTTCAGGTTTCATAATTTTTAAATTATTATCTACCCAGCTGGTGAGTATTAAGTAATCATTAAAAGTAGAAATCGCTGTATTTGCTCCAATCGGAGATACTCTAAAAGTATTTTTATAATTCCAAGCCTCCTCTCCATTTTGAGAGTTATATGCTTTCACTGATTGAACATCTGCTATAGCTATATTTCCATTAATAACAGAAATACCACCAGCGTGAGCTATTCCGCCAGGTAATATTTCTTCAATAGAGTTTTCAGAAACTTTCATGATAGAGCCCTCGGAGTAACTGGATACAAAAATTTCGTCTTCTGAATTTAAAGCAAGATTATCAAGCCCTTGATCTACATAGGCGATTTCTAGATTATTTCCATCCTTCACTTTGATAACTTTTCCTGCGCCTGTGTCTAGTACAATTAACTCACCCTTGGAATTAAATTTTACTGCGGCTGGTACATTAAAACCTGAAGCTTCGGTTCTTAGCTCACCTGTATCGACGTTTACACTGACTATTTCATTATTAAACCATCTGGGACCATATAATCTGCCATCAGGACCCCAATCCATTCCGTTTAAACCGCAAAATTCTCCAATGTTATCTAGAATTAGTCTGGGCTTTGTACTTCCATTTGGATCTAATTCAAATAGTCCGTTATCGTAAAAACACTGAGCAACGAATAGTCTGTCATCATCTGAGAAGGTAATTGGATTAACTCCTATTCCGGGATTACCAGCTATTACTTTTGTCTCTCCATTTACAAAGCCTGCAACTTCACCGGTAAGAATGGAAGTCCAGTAGAAATCCCCTTTTGAATTGAAAGCAACGTCATCAGGACCTATTACACCTTTATCAATTCCATATCTTTTTATAATCTCTTTTGACTCTGTATTGACAACGGATATGTCTGATCCTATAACAGATGCAGCATAAAGCATCCCATCAGGTCCGAAATGTATTCCATTTACCCCGGCAATCTTTGCTCCAGTTACAAACGTTTCCATCCTTGTATTTTCTTCTTCAGAACAACTTAAAATAAAAAGGAGTAATAAAGAGTTAAATAGAAGTTTATTCATAAAAATTTTCCTATAATGTTACAGATAATAATTTACGCACAGACCTTATAAAAGTAAATGATAAAAGACATATTTCAGAAAATAGGCAAGACAGCTGCTGCATATTTAGTTGGAGGTATAGCCCTTATACAATTGGCACCTGTTTTTTTTAATACTTTTCCTCCTGAAAGTTTATTTGGAATACAAGAAGAGAGTTTAATGCAGGCTTTATTTCTTATAGTCGCTATTGGTTTTCCAATTGCCCTATTAGTTACTTATTTTTTCTCTAATGAAAGCACAGAATCTAACCCCAACCCCGATCAGAAAGTTTCTGCATCTGGAGACTATAAATTAAAGATTGCAGTCATCCCATTTGCCAACTTAAACAAGGATCATGACGGTGCCTTCTTAGTTGATGGAATAGTTGAAGACCTAATTACTGAGTTTTCTATGATTAGTGAAATTGAAATTGTTTCTAGACAAACTTGTTTTAATTTGAGGGATGAAAATTTATCACATCAAGAATACAGAAAGAACTATGAATTAGACTATATTGTCTCAGGCAGTATCAGGGCTGTTGATGATAGACTTAGAATTTCTGTTGAGCTTTCTGAAACACCTGAAGGTAACGTAATTTGGAGCAATAAGTATGATCGTGTTAAAGAAGACATCTTTGACATTCAAGATGAAATTGTAAGAAAAATTACAATTGCATTGATTGGTGGTATTGAAATCTCAAGTCTTAAAAGGGCTCATAGAAAACCTACAGAAAATATGACCTCTTATGAATTCTTGCTCAAAGGTAAAGACAATCATCATAAGTTTACTAAAGAAGCCAATGATGCAGCTATCAGTGATCTAGATAGAGCTATACAAATGGATGTAAATAATGCTCAAGCTTATGCATGGAAGGCTTGTGTTATAGGTCAAGCCTTGGGCAGAGGATATTGTGAGATGACAGATGACAAAGTAGGAGAACTTTTAGGATTGTTAGATAAAGCTTTGGAAGTTGACCCGAATGATTTTGAATGTCATCGAATGCAAGCTGAAGTTTATTTATCAATGCATGATTTTGAAAAATCAAAAATTAGCGGTCAAAAAGCTACAAGCATGAATCCAAATGATCCTAGGGTTATTTCAGTTTACGGAGAAGCTTTACTGCGCTTAAACGAACTTGATAAGGGAATTGAATATCTTGAAAAAGCATATGAATTAGATCCTATTCCACAAGGTCAAACTACAAGTGATAGGCGTTTGGCAGCTCTTTTCCTTGGTTACTTTTTAAAAGGTGACTTTGATAAATGCCAAAAACTAAATCACGATATAGTTAATATCGATATAAGAACATGGCTACTGAATTCTTATATGTGTAATGAGAGTGAGAGTAGTTTTGACCATGAATCATGGTTTGTCTCTGGAATGAATCAGTTTAAAGATTCAGATTGGGAAATGGAAGTTGATAGGTTTCATTTAAATGATGAGTCTTTAAAAAATAATCTAACTAACTTCGTCAAAAATATTTAGATCTGGCTGAATGGAACAGTAATATGAGAAGCTTGAAAAACTTCATTAACGTTCTCTAAAGGCTTTATTTTTTATATTAGTAAATGGCTGGAGTAAATATTGGAGAATTGTTTTACTGCCGCTAACAATATTCACGGTAGCTTGCATCCCGGGAAGAATTTCAAGTTTTCGCGACATAGTAGTAATACCATCAGAAGGTATGCTAACCAAACAAACATACCAAGTAGATCCATCTTCTTTGGTGATAGTGTCAGCACTAACATTCAAAACTTCTCCTTCAAGGCTGCCATAAACTGCAAAATCAAAAGCACTGAGTTGAACCACAGACTTTTGACCTTTGATAACATAAGCAATATCAGTTGGAGGTACCTCAACTTCTAATATTAAATCATCCCCTAAAGGAATCATCTCAAGTATTGGGCTTCCTGGTTTAACAATACCTCCACTAGAAGTATTAATGAGAATCCTATTGATTATTCCATCTTTAGGAGCTTTTACTTCTGTTCTTAGTAATTTATCTTCTAAATTAGGAATTTGATCTTGTAAACTTTCAAATTCTGATTCAGCTGTTGAAATTCTTTGCATTAATCGTATTAAATTAATTCTAGGTTCTACTCCTGAAGCAACTAATGGCTCCAGTATATCCATTTCTTCATTTAACAAAGATAGAGAGGACTCTAATGCCCTTCTTTGCTGTTTGGCTGAATTCAGATCACCTAAGAACTCAGTATCGTCAAGTTTTACTAAAACTTCATCCGCTTCTACTTGCTGCCCTATCCTTACATATAAATCTCTAACAATTCCACCTTCAAGATTTTGTATAACTTGTACTTTACTGGAAGCAATTACTTTGCCATTACCTCTTGTCACCTCTTCAAGTTCAGATACTGAAGCCCAGATAAAAAATAATATAAAAAATAAAGTAATGGAATAAAGAATTAAATCTGGTTTAGGAGTGTTATATAGAGATGAGAAGAACTTTTTCATATTTAATTAGTTTGAGATTGTAATTTACTTAAAATCTCTTCTTTCGGACCATCTTCGATTATTTTTCCACCATTCATGACCACAACTCTATCTACAAGATTTACTAAAGGCATTCTGTGAGAAACCACTATAAGAGTTGAATCATTGATAATATTTTTAAAGTTATTGATGAAATGATTTTCAGAGTTCATATCCATTGCTGAGGTTGGCTCATCAAATATGTAGTGAGTAGGCTTATGTACTATTGCCCTTGTTAAAGCTATTGCTTGTCTTTGGCCACCAGAAAGGCCATTACCCTTATCTTGGAGCACTAACTCATAACCACCTGGCATTTTTCCAAGAAAATCATCTAAACCGGATATTTTAGAGGCCTCTACAATATCATCCTCGCTGATACCCTCTCTACCCATAGTGATGTTCTCTATAATGGATCCTGAAAATAATTGTATATCTTGAAGTACTATACCTATTGAACGCGATAGATCATCATTGTGAATTTGCTTGGTGTCAACACCATCATAAGTCACAAGTCCATCAGTAGATCCAAATAAACCACTTCCTAATTTTATTAGTGTAGTTTTACCTGAACCATTTCTTCCTAATACTGCTATTTTTTCTCCTTTTTCTATCTTCAGGTCCACTTTATTTAGAGTATCTAATTCTTGGTTAGGATATCTAAAAGATACGGATCTAAATTCTAAATCTCCAAGCGAAGGCCTCCTAATAACAGATTTATTATTTTGAGACTCAGTTGCAGATTGAGTTTCTTCCATAAATTGAGAAAGTCTTTTATATGCTATTTTTGCATTATTAAACCTTCCAAATAAATTAGCTATTTGAGCTAAAGGTGCCAAAGTTCTAGAAGATAAAAGAACAGCAGCAACCATAGCACCCATGCTGACCGTCCCATCTCCAACAAGAAAGACACCATAAAATACTATCCCTACTAAGCAGATTTGCTGTGCTGATTGAGCTGCATTTGTCGCAATAGAAGCTAAAGCACGAGATAGTCTACTCGATGCAGATTGTTGAGTAGCGGCCTCTTTCCATCGTTCTTTAACTAGATTACCTCCTCCAAGGACTTTAACAGATTCAATACCACTTATAGTCTCAACAAGGATCGATTGCTTTTCCTGATTATGAGAACCTGATTGTTCACTTATTCTTGCTAAGAAAGGCTGTATGGCAATTCCTATTAAAAGAACAACTGGAACCGCAACTAGAGGAATAACTGCTAATGGTCCAGAGATAAGATAGATCACGAATATAAATAGAAATATGAAAGGCAAATCAACAACGAGTGAAAGAGTTGCTGAAGTAAAGAAGTCTCTTACTTGATCAAATTCTTTAAATGTATTGGCAGTGGCTCCAACTGGGCCGGCTGCAACAATAGCTGGAGCCTGTAAAAGTCTATTAAAAATTGAATCTCCTACTTTTTTATCTACAAATTCTCCAGCATAGTCAATAAAGTATGCTCTTAACATTTTTAATATGTAATCAAAGATAATAATTAACGCCATACCCAAAGTAAGGGCGTATAGAGATTCATATGCTGAATTAGGCACAACCCTATCGTAAACAACCATAATAAAGATTGAGCTACCTACTGACATAAAATTAATTAATGAAGCTGCCAGTATTACTTTGTAATAAATATTTTTATGTTCGGCGAAGGCCGACCAAAACCAGTGATCTACTAACTTCATAATTAATCTAATATTATCTCAAAGGTTTCCCCTAACTCACCTGTTATTTTGAGGTATGTATATTTTTGTATCTCTGAAGATCTAAGAGTTTCTATCATAGATTCAGAGGAGTCTAAAAAATCTCTCTCAGTTTGCAGTAAATCTAATAAAACAGCATTCGAGGTTTTAAATTCTTCTAGTGCGTAATATTGAGATTTTTTATTTGCTAAATAAGCATTTTTAAAAGCATTCAATCTATCAGGAATTAAGTTTAAATTTTTGATAGCTTCTTTTAATTCTGCAAGTAATGTTTGAATTAAATCATCCCTATCATTTATTGAGGCTTTCTCTTCAGCTCTAGTTTGTTCTTTAAAAGCTTCATTTCTTCCACCTGTATAAATATCATATTTAAAGTTAATACCTGAGTAGAAATCAAACTCATCAGACTCTTTTGTGACGTTGAAATGTTGTTTTTTTAGTTCGAGATCCAATCTAGGCATTGAATTAGCTACAGCATTTTTGGCCTTATAGTTTGAAGCGATAAGTTCTTCGTTAGCTTGAAGTACGTCTGGATTCTTTTTAAGCATTAAATCTCTTGAATCTATCAATGAGACATCACTATTTAATTCAATAAGCGGAAGTTTCTCGGGTAATTCACCTTCAGGAAAGTAAATTCTAAATCTAGATATAGCTATTCCAAGATTTTGTCTAACAGAAGTCAGTTTGGCAAAGGCTTCAGCCTCTCTTGCTTCTGCTCTGCTCAATTCCCTTCCAGCAGCAAGACCGCTATCAACTCTTATTTTAATACGTTCTTTAATTTCTTTATGTCTTAAGTATGAACTTTCAACTACTTTTTCAAAATTTGAGTAGGAAGCAACATCTATATAACTTCTAATTGATAGATAAAGTAATTCTAGGATTGTACTAGATAATTGAGCACGAGAAGCTTTAGCGAGTGCTTCATTTCTTGAAACATCATATTGAGTAGCACCAAAATCATACAAAAGTTGATTTATTGTAAATCTAACGTTTGTTTTATGGTCTGCTTGTGATCTTTCCACTAGATTAGTAGGATCATCAGCATATTTTCTAGAAATTGCATTATTTGAGTCTAGAATCATACTGAACTGAGGTCTAAGATACGATTGAGATCCTTTCACTTGAGCATAAGCAGCTTCCAGTGAGGCTTGAGAGGATTTGAATTTAGGGTGCATCGCTACTGACTTCCCTACTCTCTCCTTGAAATACAAGAATTCTTGAGAGTCCATGACAGAGTCTAGAATAGGATCACTTTCTGAATAAATATTCAGTGTGAAGGCTATCAGCAGAAAAATACTCTGAAGAATTTTATACATAGAGTTAAAAGCTTATTAAAGTGCCAATATATAGTTGTCCGTAGGGATGATCAAATAGATGATTACTTTTTCTATTATAAGCTATTGGTGTGATACCCAACAAATAACTAGTTGTTAGCGACAGTCTTGAATAAATTAATAAGTTATCCGCGGGTCTGTAAAAGAAACCAAAGTCTAAGACTTGATTATCCGTGATGTCTTCCTTTGATGGATTCTTTTCGTAGTTAGATCTTGAAACTTTTATAAGCGAAAACCTTCCCGATAAAGCAAAATTTTCAGTTAAACCATATGTAGAATTTACAGAATATTTAAAATATCTTTCTTTCCATGGTGTTTCCTGCGGTAAATCACTTTTAAAAGAGTCTAGTAATTGACCTACAGTTGTTCCATTTATTCTTGCTCCTCTCAAAAAGGAGTCTGTTGTGTTAAGTATTTTTGAATCAAACGACATAGAAATTTCTTCTTCGCCTAATGAGATAGTGTGTGAAAATTTGAGATTATTATCATTCTTCGGATTAATTCTTAGATTTATACCATAACCATCTGATTTTCCTTGAGTTTTTAGTACTGGTAAATATACTAGATCTCCTGTAGATTGATATATTTGAGAATCCAGCAACTGAATATCCGCTTCAGGGCAAGATCCCCCGATAACAGTCCCTCCAAATTGATAACAATCAATTGTCACAGGATCTTGATCAGTTTTTGTAGCAAATAGCTCTAAGTTAAATAAACTATTTGTTGTAGAAAATACAGGATAGGATACTGAATAAAATGAAGTCTCTGCATCAGTTTTTAATGATTTAGGTATGCTTGGTCTACTTATTTCTGCCGTAGAAGAATTTTTTTCAACAGTAAACTTTAAATCATTGCTGAACTTGTAGGATATTGAAATCTCATCAATAACAGCTTCCTTTGGTTTTGAGCCTGATAGCTGTTCTATGTAATTTAGAACATCAAGGGATTCATCGAATTTTGCTTGAGAAACAGATATTTCAAGAGCTTTTCTTGAATTTTCTGGCAAAACATCATTGAGATAAGAAATATTACTTGCACTTAAAAAGTTTATTCCTAATAAAAGCGTCAAAACACCTATAGAAATATCCTTTAAATACTTCATAGGTGTTTTGTAATTTATATGATCTCTTGAATAAAAAGAAGTTCCTCTTCGTCTAAGATATCTTGCAATGCGAAACTATCTGTTTGTTTGCTTATATCATGATTAGGATTATTAGACATTTCAGATTCAAGTTCTAATAATTCAGTTTCGTCTTTGTTATTCAGTATATTTTCTACTAGGGTTTGATTGGTACCATCAATTTCCTCTCTGGTATCTAATTCTATACCCAACTCAAATACATCTAATTCATTATTAAGCGAATCAGTAGACATATCACCGTGTGATTCACCAAATTGAACTTCAGAATTAGAAGGATCATCAACTAAACCTAAGTCATCAAAGTTTACTCCAGCAATAAAAGATCCCTCCACTATATTATTTACAGCCAAAGTAAAGTTTTGTGAGAATTCTTGACTTGAAGCATTTGTAGCTTTTAATGTAAATTCAAGTGTTGTTTTAGTTTCGTGATCTAGTTTTACGTTATCCTTAAGTCTTAAGAATCCTTTCGAGCTTACTTCAAGACTAGCGGCATCAGTACCGCTTATAGTTATTGTATATAGACCAAGACTATCTTGACCATTGACACTTACTTTACCAATAGCCAACCCTAATTGCTCTTCATCTACAGAGGTAACAGGAAGAGTTATTGCAGTTGGATTTGCGGCATAAGTAAAAGATTGACCTTGAAGAGGAGATCCAGAACCACCTTGTTGAATATTAGTTTGGAACTCGTTACCTGCATCGTCACGAATATTAAAATAATCAACATAATATTTACCTGGATTCGTTGCATCAAGATTTTGATTAATAGTGAAATTTCCTGATCCATCAAATCCTCCAGTCATTGCCCATATTGTGTCAGAACTGTTATTTTCATTTGCAAATCTGAAACTTAAAAAATCAACTCCAGTTGAATCAGATGCTGTTCCAGTAACGCGCAAAGTATAAGTTCCATCTCCATCAGCTATGACTTGTGTATTTAAGCTAGATAAAGTTGGAGTTGACTTATCGGATGCATTGTTTGTAGATCCTGCAACAATATCAAAGGTTTTACCTTGAATGGGTGAACCTGCACCAGCCCCTTCTATTTCAGTTCTAGATTGATTGCCATTAGCATCTCTTAATTGAAGTTTCTTTAAATTCCAGGTTCCTGACTTATCATTATCTAATGCTCTTGATATGGTGAAGTTACCAGACCCATCAAATGTAGATGTACTAAGCTCAAAATCACTACCTTCTCCGTTAGTGACATTGGTAAATCCTAGTTCTATTCTAGCGTTACCTGTTAGTGCAGTTGCATCCGTTAAAGTACCAGTTGCAACTAATGTATACGTTCCATCACCATCATTTTGCTTGGTAATAGTCAGATTAGATAACACAGGCGCACTTTTATCAGTTAGCGAAAGTGCTGAAGTATGTGTGAATGACAGTCCTTTTAAAGGAGAGCCTACAGACCCTTTAACCAGCTCTTCAACAATCTCATTACCGCTACCATCAGATATCTCAAATCTTTGAAGATAATAAGTGCCTGAGATTTTGTCGTCTAAAGATATCGTCTTACTAAAGTTACCGGTTGATGCGTTATATTCTGAATTTTGAATATTAGTGTCCAAGGTTGGAGCACCGGCATCTTCTGAATGTTTAAATCTCAGATAAATTCTATTTATAGCTCCACCTACATCAGTAGCATTTCCCGTAAGAGTTAAGCTATAGGTGCCGTCACCATCATCGACAACTGTTCCAGTAATTGAATTCAATACTGGAGCTGTTAAATCAGAAGCTGAAGAGGTAGGAGCAGCTCCACCTGAGTAATTTGGATTAGTAAGAGTAGTTTTAAAAGGAGATGAATCTTGAGATCCTCTTAGTTCGGTTCGAGTTTCATTTCCTGACATATCTTTAATTGATATCTCGGCTATATACCATGTTCCAGAAGGATCGTTATTTTCAAATGATTGAGAATAGGTTTCAAAAGTATTATCCGGTTTCATTTGATATTCATTAGCATGGAACCATTTGGACTGGCCAGAAACAGTATGTTTAAGTTGGATATTAAGCCACTCGACTTGCTCAGAAGCAGTACCGCTTATTGCAATGGCTGGCTTGCCTTCCCAGTTAGTAGTTTCAACTATTGCAAAGTTACTTAAAGTTGCACCTACTTGATCTGTATCACCCGTATAAGAATCATTGACTAAATCTACAGATAAATCAGTTGAATCATAAGACCTATCGTATTCAATATTAACTTTATTTCCAGCATCATCTGTCAGACGAATCTGTTGAACACTCCATTTACCCGATGGGTCAGAAGATTTTAATTGTTCACTCCTAGTTTCAAATGTACCGTCAGAAGCTATAGATCCAGAATAAGAATCTAGGTAAAAATACTTTCTAGCTCCAGTTACTTGATGCACCAAAGTTATTTGAAGATCAGCTACAAATAAAGGACTTCCATCATCCATTAATTTACCCGTTATAGATATTTCTTTACCAGCACCTGTTGTTATGTATTTGAGGGCTAGATCAGAATAAGAAGCAATAGTTGTATCGTCATTACCTAAATATAATGGGTTATCTAAAGTAGTAGACAGTGGGCTTGAGTCTTTAGCATTTCTATAGTATTGACTTACAGAATTTCCTGATTCGTCTTTAATATATATTTGCTGGACGTACCAAGTACCATCTGGAGTGGTGCTAGACAAGGTCTCTGTACCAGTTGTAAAAGATCCATCAGCATCTACAGAACCATCCCAATTATTTACTCGGAAATCTAATCTTGCACCTTTAGTGGCATGGACAAGAGTTATATTTATTTCACCGTCTAGTAGCGGAGCCGAGTCATCCGTCAAAGTACCCGTCATATTAACTACTTGTTTTCCTTCTGCATTCAGAGAGGTAACAAGTGCAAGATTTGAATATGTAGGAAGTGTCTTATCAACGACAACAGACACAGCTACATTACCCGATTTACTGCTTCCTGCTTGAGAAGCAGTAACAGTTACATCATAAGTGCCATCTCTATTGAAGTCTGTGATGGTTGAAGCTGAAACACTTGTTTTAAATGTTAAAGCTCCTGTATTTGTATCAATATTAAATAGGGCTGCGTCATTACCTCCTGTTATTGCAAAGGTAATTGCACCTGTATCAGCCGTGTTATATATCAAAACAGCATTCTGCGTAGGACCAACGTTCGTGCCTCCAGCGAAAGTCACTGAAGTTAAGAAGTTAAGATCAGCAAGTACTGTTCCCACAGCTGTCTGGTTATAACTAGCATCGACTGTAACAAAATCAGCTGCCGTAATACTTGTTGAAGCAGTATTAGCAATGATAGCTATGATTTGGTCATAATTTCCGCCTGAATCCTTCGAAGAAGAATAAATAAAGGTATGTGCAGACATATTTGCATTATAGAGGCCGCCTTCCGACGTACCTTGTTTTATGACTAAAGTTTGTCCTGCCCAATCTCCCTTTAATGCAATCTTATCTTGTCCGTCTTTGAAATCATAAATAACACCTGGACGTTGATACATTTCCAAGAAGTCGGCCACCATATCTCCATTTCTATCGTAACCTTGGAAATTTTGAGAAGTCATCCATTTATCACTAGAAGCTTCTATAACGAACAAATCATTACCTGTGCCACCTTCATACAGAACTTGATTGAAGTTAACCGCATTAAGAATATCATCTCCGGGACCACCTTGCAGTCTATGGTATTCATTTGACGTGGTTTTAATAGTGTCGTTTCCAGCACCACCTTGGACAAATGCTTTTAGATTAGATCCAACTGTAATTACATCATTACCAGCACCACCACCGTAGAAGACATCCCTCTCTCCTGTATTAGTTACTGTTACGGTATCATTTCCAGATGTTCCCAGAGTTACTGTCTGAACGTTATCCCAATGAGTACTTACTAAGCCTTTACCCGCTGGCATTAAGACATCATCATAAACAGAGCTATTTTGAATATCTCTTTGTGGAGTTATAAGATTATTAACTATAGTAGCTTGTCCAGTAAATTTGAAACCGGAGTTTGTATAGATATCGTCAATTATTGCTTGTTTCAATACTGCAGCATCAGAAGCATTTAAAAGACCATTTGTAGATAAATCTAATTTATCTACAGCTAAGGTTAATGCTGCTATGTCTGTTGCAGCAGCTAAAGGATCTAGACCATATCCTAGATTAGTCATGTTCGGACCTCTAAGAGCATTTGTCCATTCTTCAACTATCAGCATTACACTTGAAACTATTCCATCAAAAATAGCACCTTGTTCACTAATCTTTGTTGAAATATAGGCTGAAACATCAGTTATACCGGCATTACCATTTACCAGAATGTCGGAATAACTTGTGGAAGAAGAGTTAAGTGTGCCTGAATTAGCATCAGTAATTGTTTTTATCTCTGTTGCTATAGCTGCGGATACTTTTGATATTACTTTACTTACTATCGTATCATTATCTATAGAACCACCCGACACAGAACCATCATCATCTATGATAGTAACCGTCACTTGATCGGTACCCAGTAATACCTTACCAGCAGATTGTGAACTGACAGAAAGATCTATGTTAAAGCTTTCATTTGACTCTGCAGTATCATCATTTCTTACATCTAGGTTGATGATTGCTGTAGATTGACCCTCTAAGAAGGTAATTTGTCTTACATCAGTATTCCAATCTGTCCACCACCAGTAATCATCATCTTGTATGGCAGTATCGGATGTAAATTTATAATCTATGGTAAATGTCTCTGTAGCTGGCTTACTTAGTCTTACCTCTAATTGCTCCCATCCTCTATTTTCATTGATGGATACATCTGATATGTAAACGATAGGTTTTGGTGCATCAGCAACCTTAAACGGAGCTACAACTTTTGTGAAGTTTTGACCTTCATAAGTTTTCATTGAAGCACCAGAGAAATCAAGCTCTACATAGTAATCACCTGAACTTCCATTCGTATTTGAGAAATAGGTTGAAAGATCTGTTTTTGGTATAGCTTTTGAGAACAGAGTCATCAAATCAACTTTTACAATTGGAGCTCCACCATTAGTTGGATTTTCTATTGTTACCATTGATCCGTCATGAGCTACAGTAGTTGAACTTACCGTACCATCTTCACCCGTGTAAATTACTGTGACTGATTCAGAAGAAGGTACAAATGCATAATTTGCAGTTCCTATATTTTCAGAAGCATCGATAGAGAGATTAAACCTAACTTCAATAGCTCTTTCTCCCAAATCTACAGTTGAATTAGAACCATCAATTAGTTTTCCACTAAATTGAATCGTTTCATCTGTACTTGGTAAAGATCCTAACTCTACTTCAACTTTTAGACCTTTAGCTCCAGCAGTTAAATTTAGAGCATCTTGTAGGGTAGAACGATTAATTTCTAGACTTGAAGAGTCAAGTGTCATAACACCATCGTTAGATACTGTATATCCAGGTGTGTGTTTGACTTCACTCATAACACCCTTAATAGTTTCATGATCTATGATGTTAATAGGAGTTTCTTCTCCTAATCTGAAACCATCATATGCTGTAAGACCTGTTAGGGTTTCTGCTAGTGCTTCAATTAGAGCTTCATAACCTTTATCAGTTAGGTTCGCCAATTGAGCCGCACTAAAAGTTTGAGAAGATATCCCAGAAGCACCAGTCGTAGCAGTAACTGCAGCAACCACTGCCTCTAAAGCGCTTTCAGAAATTTGCACTGCACCTTTTGAAGCAACATCACCTAATAAATTTATTAAGTTTTGAACAACATACACATTAAATTGATGCATATCCCAGTCATTTGGATACTGAGTAAATTGATTAACTTGGTTAAAACGGTGGAACTCGTCTCCATGATAGTTACCATCTCCTTCAACCCATCCATTTTCAAATCCTAGAGCTTTATAAATATCGATAACAGTATCTTTATCATTCTTACTTCTATCTAAACCTTGTACGGCTAGCGTTACATCAGAAAGAGGAGTTAAGGAGTACCTTCCCCAATCATTACCTGCAGCAAAAGAGAGGTTAGAGTTAATACCGAATGACTTGGTATTTTCCAATCCAGTACCAAGATCCATACCGCCTTTAACCAAAATAGGAGTATCTTGAGTGGCTTTACTCAAGGCTAGTGTAAATTCACCTCGACCATTGGTGGTTGTAAATGGTTCAGAACCGTCTTGTACACCGTCATTATCTAAATCTTGCCAAACAGTTGCACCTGACAAATACCCAACTAATTGAGCATAACCCTCAACCTCATAAGACCCATCAGCAATAGAATCTTCTAATTGAAGATAATACTGTTTTGTAACTGGAGTAGATTTACCATCAGTGATAGATACAACAATTTCAAAACGTGTATACCCATTTTCATAACTTAAGGTTGTTTTAGGAGTTACTATACCTGTTGAAGATATTTGTAATGGGGCATCATCAATTGAGTTACCTCTATAAGAATCCCATATAGTTCCCCAACCTTTAGAGTCAACTCCATTGCCCCAGGCATACATACCAGTAATTTCCCAGGTCAAGGTATCAAAGTCTAAGTCGAAACCTTTAATCTTAATTGATTGATCGGTTGCATCATCTATAAACTTAGTTTCATCGCCCCACATGTCTTTGAAGAAAGGAGCCTTATTAGTTGGATCATACCCTTCATAATCAGGAACATCTTTTACTGTAAATCTTATAATTTCGGCTTTTTCCGCATTACTTTCGCCACTTCCATCATTAGCTAGAACTTTTACTTGATAGTCATTAAATTGGCGCATTTGATTTTTATCGTATGAAGAAAAATCTGTAATGCCTGAAGCCATTTGAGATTTAGGGCTTTCATAGTCAGGAGCATTTTTCCAGGTTAGTTCACCTGTAGTTGAGTTAATATCAAATAACCAACCATCACCAAAAGTGGCATCTATTGAATAAGTTAAAGTGTCTCCATCTGGATCATAATAATCTCTAACTGCACCAAAAACCTCTGTTTGGTTTTCTTTCACACTAGCATACTTATACCAGAACTCAGGAGCAGAGTTCTCTCCTGCCTTAACTTTTCCAAGATCTCTTTTTTTGTAAATAACTGTTACGCCATCTTCAATTAGAACTCTTGCATCCCAAAGATCATAGATATTGTATAGAACTCCATCAATAGTCTGTTGTCCTTCAAATCTAAAAGGCTCGAAGTATTCATCAGCAGTACCATCACCATCTCCGTCATAAGAAGACTCATAACCAACTAACCTTACAGTATCGGTATCATCTCCTCTTATAGTCCATGTTCGACTATCCCAACTCAATCTCCATAAAGTATCTAGAGAAATATTTAAAACATCATTGAAAACAGTACTATTTTCAATTTCCACTTGGGGATGTCTTGATGATTTTGTGACTACAGTCCCATCAGATAATTGTGCTCCAAAGAAAGCTGTTAAGAAGAATTCTGAAGACTCAGCTATTGTGTCTTGTTTAAGAGGAACCGATACAGTAGCTGAAGTAGTTCCTGCTGGTATTGTGACTGTACCTACAGGGTAGGCCTCACCATTAGGACCTGTCCAGGTTGCTATACCATCAGCAAAGTCTGCACCAGTTGCAACTTTAACTGTCTCTAATGTGTCATCATCATTTATGAATCCATAAGTTGCGGGATAAACTACATATGTAAATGTAACGTCTTCTGCTACCGGTCTACTAAGATTAATAGTTACTGCGGCTGAACCAGCATCTTCATTTACGATAACATCCTCTGAATACCAGTTTAAGTTTCCATCTTCAACTCTGAATAGAGTTTGAATAGCCTCAAAAGGCATTGCACTCTTATTGTTGTTAGAATCTGCTGCTCTAACATCTAATCCTTCGAACTCTGTGGTTAAGAAATATCTTCCACCCACTTCAAAAAAGGCAGACATATCAATACCAGTCGCTGATGAATTTTGTGCAAATAAATTAGTTAATTTAAGATCTAATTGAGGAGTTCCATTGGAGCCAGTTGATACCGACATGACATCAGCAACTGTATTATCCCATTCGTCTTGTATAAGCACCTCACCAGATTCATAACTTACAGCTACAGTTTGAGGTGGCATCGTAATCTTGACAGTTGAACCATCAGACACCCAGTTAAGTTTTATATTAGCTTTCAGGGTTTTAGTGCTTGGGAACTGATCGTCCGAAGCAACATCACCAGCATACCAATAATCGGGATATCCATCTTTTAGGGTAAATTTAACAATGACAGTACCTTGTTGACCTGCTTCAGGGATGCTTTTTAAACCAAAGCTAAATACCGGTGCTTTTCCGGTTGAAGGATCTGCAGAGAAAAGGTTTTGTAAATTTGTATAATCTAGAACAGATTCTGTACCTAAAGCTAAAGCTAAGTCGGTAGTCTCTGTATTAAAGAAATTTGGTCCGACTTCTGCTTCCGAATAAGGTATGATTTTTGTTTTATAAGAATTAACAGCATTTCCTTCACTTCCTATGTAATCCGTAACTGTAAAATAATTGCTATTGAGCTGGAAATCATCAAAAGTTTCGAACGTTTTTTGCGCATTTAATAAAGATTCAGAATCTCTTAAATCTATTACTTCTATGCTTTCTAAGCGATTTCTCCACCCTTCTTCATTTTGTTGATTACCTTCAGCGTCTGTATATGTCCAAGTTTCTTTTGCCGAAACTATTTTCTTAAGATCAACACCATTATAAGAAGGGTTATCATGAGCTAGACTTGTTGTTCCAACAGTCGTTGGCATACCAGCTAAAACTAAGGTGTCTTCACCGCCACCACCAGATACAAACTCTGGTAACTCAGACAAAGAAGAGAATAAGATCGTATCATTTCCGGCACCGCCATCAATAACATCATCGCCTTCATCAACTATTAGTCTATCTGCACCAGCACCGCCATCTAATTTATCATTACCTGGTCCACCTGAAAGCGTATCTTGACCCTGATCGCCAAAGATAACGTCATCGCCGTCTCCACCAGCAATAGTATCATTACCAGCTTTACCAAAAATGGTTTCGTTACCTTCTAAACCTTTAATTATATTATTTGAAGCATCTCCTACTAGATTTCCTAAAGAATTAGCATCAGTGAAGTCATTGTATTTACTAAGGAGATTTCTTTCGAATGTAGATTCGAGTTGTTCATTGAACTGCTCGAATTGTCGGTTCATGTCATTCTGGAACCACTCATAAGCCATCATTTCAGCATCAGCAGTTGTGAAGAAGCTGAAGTCAAAATTAATTTCTTCAGCAATTGATCTGAAGTCAATATCTGCCATTGAGCCTTGAACAGCTGTGATTTGTCTTAAGACGAGTTCAATTAGTTCTTGATTTACTGTACCATCGGCATTCATATAAGAGGTTTCAGCAATAGATATTTTTCCTAAATTGTCATTGATATCATCTTCTACCACTAATACTGAAGTAAATGAAAGTTCACCAGTTCGGACTGAAGCATTCCAATCAACGTTATAACTGTAACCATTATTTACAACTACTATTTCTGAGAACGTGTAACCCCTAAATTGGAATTCGTAAACGTTATCTCCGTCTTTATCTCTAGGATTTTCATAATCAATTTCACTGGCCCTACCTGAATAGATAAAACCATCTGTTGAGACTGTAAATACTTGATGAAGAGACTCGTTATCTGCTCGTTGATAATCTGCCTGGAACCATACATAGTCACCATTTGGTAATTGTTGGATTTTTAGTGGTTTTCCATCTTCATCTAAAATTTCTACAGTTGTAGCACCAATATCGATTTTACCAAGGACAGCTTCATACTGAGCTCCTACACTAATTACATCGGTCTCTACAGATATAGTTGATGCATCGACATCGAGTAAAACACCCATGACTCCCATGCCATTTTCATAACCTCTGTTTCCAGCTTCTTGGCCAGTAAACATCACAAGAGTATGGTTTGCCATATCTCCTGTTCCTTGAACAAAAGCTATATTATCAACAGAAAAATCTGGAACGTTAAAACCGTTATTCCCTCCAACTCCAAGACCTATTTTATCTACTCCAGGTGTAAAATCAGAAATTAAAGGTACCCAGGACCAATCTATCTCTCTTGATAGGTCTAAAAAGCCATCTCTGTTTTGATCATATGCTCCGATACCATCGGGGGAACCTTCTGTCCATGGTTGAGAGTTATCTCTGATACCAAAGTTCTGTGGATTTTGCATGAAATTTTCTTTGAATAAGAAAATATCTGCACCATTTCCACCAGTTAAATAACCATGTCCGCCCCAGTCTCTTGCTGGATTAAGAACATCATCTCCATCACCACCATGAATATACTGAAATCTATCAGGGCTTACTTGAATGTAATCATCGCCTTGCGTACCAGCTAAATTTTTGGGAACTTCTGCGTCACCGATAGTTTCTGGAGTTTCTTTTAGAATAAATACAGGTAGTTGAGAAGGAGGATCAAGAGCTTCAGAGCCCTCATCTCCAGCAGGTGCGATTGATACAGTGAATATTTTTGAGATAGTAGTTCCACTAGAGGTGGCAGAAATTTCGACTTCATAAACGTTATCACCATCAGCATCTGTAGGCGCATCATAAGAAGGCCTCTCATTGAACATAAGTTCACCATTTATTACAACAAACTTATCAGCATCAGCTCCACCTGAAACAACGTAAGTTGCTGCCGCTTCTCTTGGAAAAATTAAAGTAGATTCAGGTGATCCACTGTCATCGGCGTATTGCTCATTCCAAGAGTCAACTTGAACCCAAAAGGAATTACCCGAAGCAAAATAAGCCTGGATAGTTTTTCCATTTACTTCAATATCTTGAGTACTAGCAACAGGAACAGTGTTCTCAGGTCTTGTAAAATTAGTTCCGTCATAACTGAATGTCAAAGTTGGATCTGGTCCATCTTTTACTACGACTAGAATATCCTGAATAGTTGCTATGCCAGCCTCATTACCAGATCCATGCTTGACTATTGTAATGGCCACTTCATATGTATTATCAGAGTTGGCATCTTGTGGGTTATCAAAGTCAAATGTATCTCTTTCAGCCTGAAGATAATATTTGCCGTCTATTTCTCGTATGCGGAAGTGCTCGTTATCTTTTATGGGATTACCGGCATCATCATAACGCCTGAGGTCTATGTAACCTTCGCCCTGAGCAGGCATATCTGAGAATTGAAGCTCTAGACCTTTGTATTCTACTGATTCAACAGGAAGGTTCTCTATAGCAACTAAGGTTCCATTAGTTGACCCATTTAAGCTTATATTTCCATCAGAAGTAATATTTAGACCATCCTCTCCCTGAGTTTGGAATTGCGGAAACTGAACTGTGAAAGATTCAGTATTCTCATTTTGTAAATCAGAATATATATCGATACTTATAGTAGCTTCAGTATTTCCTGCAGGGATAATTAGCTGTCCACTGATATCTTGGAAATCTTCTCCAGGAGTAGCGTATTGGTAGTAATTAAACTGATCTCCACCTAGAGTTACGTAATCAAGAGTAAAATCTTCGGATAAAGGTTGTGACAGTGTAATTTTTATTTCTGCAACACCTGCATCTTCTCTTAGAGTTACAGTTTCAGCCGATAAAGTTGTGATGTTTGAGACAGTGTCAAACATGAACGTAAAGTTATCTAATTCGGTAGTACCGATTGCATTATCAAAAGTCACACCATCCAATTCGATTGTTAATGTGTAATGCGCATTATTTTGGATAAAGTCAGATAGGCTGACACCTGAATTTGTACCGGTTCCATTAAATAAGCTTGAAATCTCAAAACTTAATTCCACTCCTTCATCACCGTTTTCACTTATTACAGACTTAGAAGTAAGTATGCTTTTTGAGACATTTTCCCAATTTGCATTTTCTACACCTGCAGAAGTTATTACGTCAATAGATTGTGCTTGATCCGGTATATCAAATGAGATGAGAGAACCATCTGAAGACCAATTGACGGTAATTTCAGTATGTAGATATTTTGTAGCTTCTACAAAGAAGCCTGCATTATTTACAAAATCAGATTTGTAGTAGTCTCTACCATTATTTAGATCAGCTTTTAGAATGAATGATCCAGAAGTACCCGCAGCAGGTATTGAATCAAACAGATAAGTGATAACTGGCGAATCACCTGAAGGTGTTTCAGCAAATGTTGATGACAGATTTTCGTAATTGAGAACGTTGTAATAAGAATAGAATGTATAGTCACCATTTACAGTTGGATCCGATGATTTAGGGTCATCTATTGTCATTCCTGCACCAAACGAAGCATTAAGAACATTTATTAAATCAGCCAATGGAGACATCGGGTCCAATCCAAAATTACTCATCAATATTGGTTGTACAAGGCTCTGTCCGAACTGTGGATCTACTCCAAAGAAAGTGGAGACTTGAGCCCAATCTGTTGAACCCATACTTGGCGGTAAAGGGCTATTGGTTGAATGATTTGCAGAACTTGTACCTTCAGAACCTCCGATAGTGTCGGTAACTGTTGCGTAGTAATCTCCTAAAGCTAAACCTTCCTGTCCCAAAATCGAAGGAGCGCTTTCAGCAAACGTAAGAGTAGCTTCTCCACCCATACCACTATGAACTACACAATAATAATATAAGGTTTGAGCAGTAGCTTCTGTTACAGTAATTTGAGTATAAGCACCTGGTGTTCCTGCAGTTCCTACACTTATTACGTTCGTTACGTATTCTGAACCACCTCCATGAGTCCCGTTGAGCACTTCACTAAATCTCAGTGGATGACCGCTATTTGATGCATCAGACTGATCAAATGTATAAGTTCCGCCATTTACAAGATTTAAACTAGCTAAAGTTTGACCATTAAAACTATATTTATTGCCTGCATCCGTGCCTACTACTGTGACATTTACTGTTTCCGTAAATTCTTCAGCTGTGTCAGGAATGACAGTTCCTTTCCAATATTGTCTTAGAGTTGATGAATGTTCATTCATCTCAATTACATATTGACTTGCATCTAAAGAAGAATAAGTTTGTGTGACATTTTGGCCATAGTCTTGCCAATCAGGGAAAGCAAGTTCAATATCGTATTCTTGAGAAAAATCACCTTCTGTTATGGTGACAGTTATTAAATATGTACCATCAGTATCCGCGTCATCAAATGCTATATTATTGGGATTGTATGGTTCATTGGTATCACCTGTACCAGGCGCAGGAGGATTACCAGGATTGCTGCCACCGTTTGATACAGGTGCAGTATCTTTAAAAGATATCGTACCTTGTTCATTTATGACAAACCTTGCAGCATCCGGTCCTCCAGTGATAGCAAATGTATAATCACCAGGTTCTTGGACACGAAGATTCATTTCACTCCAAGGCTGGACTAACCATTCAATACCTTTAGTTGTTTTCAGTTCGTATACTTTGCCGTCTACTTCAACTGTTGTAGTTGTTGTTACAGGTAAACCTTCTAACGTACTTGATAGTCTTATTGAGTCCTGATCAATGTCGATAGTTTTTTCTACAAAATCAGTAAATTTATCAAGAGTGAAGTCAAGGGCTCCCGATACTAGATTTTTGAATACTTTTTCACCTTGAGAAAAGAATCCATCTATGATTAATTTGAAGGCTGTCATACTCTCCTCAGAAGGAGTTAGCGCATCCATATAAATTGCGACATCCGCTTCTGATCTAGCTTTAGCTAAACCAAGATACAAGCCTAAGTCACCAACAGTTGATGACCAGTTGTAAGTGGTAAAGTCATTGCCCCAGTTACCAGTTTTTAATTGAATTGCGGGATCTTTAAGATAAGCTTTTAATTGATCAGGTGTTAGTAACCATTGTCCAGTATTTCCATAGATATTATTACCGTTGGAGTCATATTCAAACCTAGATCCGTTATATTTTAACCAAACATTATTTTCCCAAAGTTCTTGTCCATATTCGTCAAAAGGTGTCCATTCAGAATAAGAATCATTAAAGGTTGAGCCACGGTTATATCTCATACCCATGTCAACTAAGTCATCTATTTGAGAATCAGTTAATTCTGATAATGATTTACCAGTGATAACTTCTATATGTCTGGCTATGGTAGCTACTTTTTCAGCGTAGAATTTTCCTACTTTATCTGTAACACCACCATCTGGACCAAAACTTACTTTACCTGATGGGCCTGGTTGATCTGAGTCTAGAACATCGGATATTAATACAGCCCACTCACCCATAGTTTTGGTAGAACCAAGGAAAGTTACTTTTTCTCCTTCATAAGTAGATAAATCTTTAAATGTTGTGTAATTAGTTGATGGATCAAAACCCATTTCCTCTAATACAGTACCTTTGATTTCTTCAATAATAGAAGCTGTTGCATTTGCTATAACAATGTCAAACTGACCTGTACCATCCTTTTTCATCTCAAATAATTTTTCTAAATCATTTGAAGCAAGAATTGCTTCCACGATCTTATCGTTAAATACGTCACTAGATTTTGCTAGTAATTCTTCAAAACCTTCAAGTTCAATAGTAATTCTTGGTTGTGCTCTTAAATCAACAGCACTATCCCAACTGGTGTAACTTAATATCTGAGTACCATTTTTAAATAAATCAGTAATTTGTGAACGGACTACCGGAGCAATTTCAGTTGTAAAATATTCTGCAACTTTACTGGAAGTACTACCCAAGGTAGACACCATTATATTCTTAGCTTGTGCTGTTAATGCTGCTTTAGCTTGTAAGTCAGAAGTTGCGTTATAGGCTAATTCAATTGGATCAAAACTAGTTAAATTATCAAAAGCTTCATCTAAACCATAAGCTTTAGCAACTTTAGTATTAGCCTCATCTAGAGTAACAGTTCCCTTGGCAAATGCCCTTGAGATCTGTGTACTAACTGGACTAATAATCAGATCTTCTGTACCAGCCGCACCTCCTGAACTTACAGTCATTTTGAAAGTTTGTTCATTAGGTTTACCTGTACCTAAGTCATAACCACCCGTTACGTATAGAACAGTTCCTTCAACTAAATCAGTATCTAGTCCAAAAGCTCCTGTTTGGTCAGTAGTTGTGGTAGGTTCATTAGGATCAATAATTCCATCGTTATCTAGATCAGCCCAAACAGTGGCTCCTACTAAGTATCCATCGATAGCTTGACCCTGTCCCTTGACATCTAAAACGTTAACGAGAATTGTTTTTATGGAAGTATTACCTGAAGCATCTGTTGCAATAACATCTACTGAGTAAACATTGTTTTGATCTGCGTCCTTAGGAGCAGAGAAATTAGGGCTCTTTAAGAAAGAAAGTTTTCCACTTGCATCAATACTAAATAAAGCAGCATCAGAACCTCCTAAAGTTAGAGTTACCTCTTCTCCTTCTGGATCTGAAATTGTTGCTATAGCAACTCCATCACCGGCTACAATATTTTCTTTTATACTAACTAGACTATCTAGAGTTATAAATGGAGATACATTTACCCCAAGCGTTAAAGCTGCTTCTCTTGCAGCAGCTTCTATTGCATCTGCAGTTGTTGTAATAAATGTTGTTGAATTATTTAAAGCTGTTAAGACTGATGAAAGTAAACTATTTTCATCATCCAAGACAGCTTTCTGGTAGGCAGCAATCTGGCTTATTGAACCAGCTTTTAATATTTGAGCATTTGAATTTGCTATAGAATCTGCAACGTTTTGGGCCAAACCAGATGTTTTAGCTTTGATATCATCAGATAAATTTATAGTGGAGGCATCTATAATTGATTTGATTGCAGCAGCAGAATTGAAATCAGTTGAAGCTTTCAAAGAATTTACTAATTCTGCAACTATCAGTTCATCACCTTCACCATCAGTTAAACCAGATCCTTCTAATAAGCCTTCACCAATGGCCATTATATTAATTAGAGCGGCGTTTATTTTCTGTGCACCTACATCAGACAAAGGGTTAGAAGTTTTTAAATCAAAATCTGAAGGTAAACCTAAATTAGTCAATACAGTCTCGGCATCAGATCCGGCAGCATCTATAATTGTTGTAAGAGCAGAAACAAATTTAGAATCCTTAGAAGCAGTTAATGTTACAGTAACAGCTTCTCCTGTTAGAGTATCTGTACCACCCTCAGCGACAATCTTTACACCCTTGTTGTCTGATAAGTCAAAACTATATTGTCCTAATGTATTTGTAGTCGTTTCAGCAATAGTATTTCCGTTTACATCAAGAATTTTTACTGTAGATCCGCTTACATAACCATCCACCACAGTACCAGAAACAGTTTCTGGATCTGCAAGGTCATTAACTAATAGTGTTAAGTTTTCACTAACTGAAGTACCG